>JACLAC010000235.1_pt1 | contig 18925 bp, 20 predicted proteins | sample 8027881 | NCBI WGS metagenome assembly JACLAC01 (sample SAMN15725517, study PRJNA655200) | protist metagenome | isolation source: fluorescence activated cell sorting (FACS) single amplified genomes of... | place: Spain: Blaines Bay Microbial Observatory, Mediterranean Sea | collected 2016-01-19 | reverse complement strand
TCATGGGGCAGAGAGCTAGCGTGCCAGCGTCGTCAAGCGAACACTATATACTGATGGAGGGCGAAGCAGACAGACCGAAGACGCCACAACACTACAAGGAGATGAAAAAAACGAAGGGATTGGATTTAGTTCGTGCTATGGACCTGGTGATGGAGTTCAGTCTGGAGCTTGCTACTAGCCCTTACACAGGGACCCTCGTTGTGCGTCGGAAGGAAGCTTTAAATAGTAAGAATGCCACGTTGGCTTTCGCTTGGACCTTCCTCAATCTGCACGCCACCGCGCGGGCAATGGGACACGCTGCGGAGAATCCAGAGTGTTTCGATATTGTAAAGAATTGCCTATGCGAAGAGTTAGAGGCGAGCTTCCCTTGTCTTAAAGAGAACGCTGCAGCGAAGGAGATGCTCTTGGTCCTTCAACTTCCGCCGCCGAATTTCTGCGATGTGTGAGTGCGTTTGAAGCGCAAAATTGAAGTTTCTTTTTTGTATATAGTCACAACAGATGACCCACTTTCCAGCCCCGCACCTGCATGAAACCGCATTGATAAGCGAGCTAGAGATCGAGCGTGCTACGCAGCTAATGATGGACCTCTACGATGAAGTCCCGAGTCTCCCACGTGGTGTTCCTATGCTCGCCCATAAGGATGCTCTCAGTGGCGACAACGCTACCTTGGCATGGGCATGGACTTTCATACTGATACACAGAGCATACAAAGAGGCTGTCAGCGAGCACCATTTCGAAATCATGAGAGATATGTTATGGAAGGCCTATGATGATAAGTTTCCAAACGCTCGTTGATGTTTTCGATGTGTCTTTCAATTTCCTGGGGAATTCCAGAAAATTGAAATGCTTTTTTCCCTTTGGAGGTATGCATCCAAACAGCTACAGAACCGCATCAAGCATGAACACTTTCAACAACCAACTTTCGCTCTACATCCCCCGTGTCACCCCTGAGTGGGCTGATACCGACCGTATGGCCGCCAAGTTCCTCGAACTGGAGGTCGGTAAGGTCCGCCGCATCGACTTCGTGGAGAAGACCAGCGCCAATGGCTACACGTACTACCAAGCCTTCGTCCATTTCGAGACGTGGAATGACTGCCAGACGACCCGCCACATGCAGGAGCGCATCGCGGATCCGAACAGGCAGTGCCGCCTCGTCTATAACGACCCGTGGTACTGGTTGTTGCTCAAGAATAACAACCCGCTCTCGGATACGGAATACCGCCTAGAGCAGCGCATCATCGAGCTCGAGCAGAGGCTTGACCAGAACGACGAGCTCTTCGCTAGCCTTCAGCAGCATGCGGATAGCAGCGACTACTGGCTTGGAGCCGCTCTTCGCCACATCGAGCAGCTTGATGAGACGCAGCACAACCTATCGCTAGGAACGGCTCCCGCCGAGGATTACGCCACCAGTCTTGAGGGCCTATCCGAGCACACCCGCATGACCTTGGAGGAACTCAACGCAAGTCAGCCTAATGCTGAGGAGCAGGTCTGGCTGAACGAGCAGCTTCTCCAGCAGTTCGACCAAGAGGATGGTGAATGCGGCTGCTGCTGTTCCGAGACCGACTCGATGCCAAGTCTCATAGATGGCGATGAGGAATGGGTCCCAGAGGATAGCGAGGACGAGGATTCAGACGAGGACTACTCCGAAATGTCAGGCGGAGATGATGACGACCAGTACGATCGGCTCGAGGCAGCTATTGAGAACGGACACGTCGCCACTCGCCAGGCTAGCGATGGAGGCCCTGACCGCAAGCGTGCTCGCACGGGCCCCCTCTACCAGGTCGGTGAGATCTGCCATGACGAGAATGGCACAGCCTACGTCTGGACCGGCCACAGCTGGGCTGAGGTGGAACACGCCGGCCCTGTCCCGATGGATATCGACAGCGAGGATGAGCTGGAGCAGACCACTGATGACATCGATGCCCTGGCAGCCCAGTTCGAGCGGCTCAACCTGAACGAGGATGACAGCAACACCAAGATGCGCTTGGCCTTCACGCACCAGATGTGCGACAACTGCTAGGCGCTCAGCTAGACAATAGGTAAGTAACCCAAAACAGAAACCCCATAAAAAGTAAAAAACCACAAAACCCATAAAAATCGAAAAATAGAAAAACAAAAAAAATGAATTGGCCACTATGGCCTTTTCTAATTAAGTGATATGTGCATTTCAGAAAATTGAAATACTTTTTTGCTTCATTAGGGAAGACATCCAAAAGACAACAAAGTTATACAATGACTACACAACGCGACTACGAACTAACGAACATCAACATGGCAGACAAAAATGCCCACGCCGAATATCCGGAACATGCCCAGAGTGCTGTCTCGTTCTATCTCTGCCCACTCAGTGGTGCTGCCTTGATGCGAGGAGCGCGGGTGGCGAGGTATGATGCCGCAGAGCACCAAGCCACTGTACAGGCACTCGTTATCGGTCTCAATCTCAACGAAGACGTGGTAGCTATCATCCTGAGCATGACAGGCCGTACTCCAGATACCTTCGGTATGGTATGCGATTTCAACGCCTTCTTCAGCAAGCCAGTAAGCCGTTCCGGCCGTACTATCAAGGCACCATTGAGGCAGTCCAACCGTAAGGAGCTAGCAGGAGCTGGTTTCGTAGGTGCTGATCACTACGACAGAGCATTCGATAACGGCAAGATCACGCAAGGCTACTCGAACTACGAAGCTAGAGCGAGAGAGACGCAAGCTGACAGGGACTTCATCGTGAGCGATGACGATATCGAATTGTCAGAAGAGGATGACGAGGAGGATGAAGAAGAAGAATGGGGATCCCTCTGCTACTCCGAGTCTGGGGCAGAATGGGATTCAGATGAAGAAGAAGAGGAAGAGTGGGATTCAGATGAAGAAGAGGAAGAAGAGGAAGAATGGTGCGATGAGGACAATGAATATGACCGCATTGTGATCGACCGTATGTGGCCAGGCATCGAAGCTCCTGAAAGCGTAACCTCCTGGTACGAAGACGAAAGCGGCCGCAATGAGCGTATTCACATAGACCTGACCACCATCCAAGTAGCTGCGCAGGAATGGGGTGGAGCAAGGACATGGTGTGTCACCCCAGACAACATAGTCATAGCATATCCAGACGGGAACCGACAAGAGATTGGAGAGCTAGCTATGAACCACCACGGCGACTACTACATTCACACAGGAGAAGGTCCAGCAGACGGATAAGCACAAAACCAAAATCACAAAAAATATGTACATAGGCGAAAGCCCCCTTTTTTGGGCTGTAAAATTGAAACAAAATAAGTATTTAACAGCTAACCAGAAACACAATTAACTATGGCGAACCACTTCTGCAATATCAAAGCAGGCATCAACACATGTACTATCTGTCATCAAGAAGCATTCTATAGCATGAGCATCCCTCAGAAACAACACAATACACTCCCTCGCATGGAGCTCCTCAGGTGCGGACATGGGATGTGCGAAACCTGTTACCAGTCCCTCACGCGGAACAACGAGTTTAGGTGCCCTTGGTGTCGCAGCGGCAGCGCATACATTGCATCGTTTGACTTGACAAGACCGCCAACCAAAACAATCGATACTCTGACGGAGCTTGTGGATGAGTGGTCGGAAAGGCTGGACCTCCTGTGCCGGTCTCGCCATCCCTTCATTGCGCTCCACAGACAAATAGTCGAACAAGAGCGGGCAGACCGCGGCCTGGTCAAGGCAGCTCGCGCAAAGGCAGCCAAGGAATCTGCCAAGCGCAAGGAAAGGAAGCGTCGGGCTGAAGAGCGCAAAAAAGCTATCTGTAAGATATGCGGTAGGAACACATTCACAAGTGAGAAACAGCTCGAGATCCATATGCGGGCCAAACATTCAGTTCAAAAGCAAAAGAAAAAATCAGCACGTTAATTAATGCAGGACACTATTCCAACCACAGCTACAATATCCGTATCTCGAAAAGAGCCTTTAGATTGCCGCCGCATGGCGGAATTTTTAGGTGCAGCCGGAATTAAGACCAGTGTAACTCCCAATTTCACCGCACAACCAGAGAAAGAGAACGGTTGCAGGCTTGTGCAATCGGTCACCAAAAAAAGTGAAATAGGTACCATATGGAACAAGCTACAGATCCAATATGGTTTCGAATGCGCCCACCTAACTGTAGGGAACAAATACGATGGGTGCATCCTGGACTTCCTTACTCCATCGCGCTGCGGCAAGGGACCTCACCCATATTCAATACCCAAACTTGGTGTTTATCCGGCCGACTCACTCTTCTTTTAATCTACATATGTTATAATGGGAGGAGGCGTGTTACCAGTTGCATTCCATAAAGGCAGAGTGTATTTTCTATTCGGACGGGAAGCGTTCGACGGCAAGTGGAGTGATTTTGGAGGGGGCAAAGAGGGCAATGAGACCCCTTTTCGGACTGCCATTCGCGAAGGCTGCGAGGAACTTAATGGTTTCCTTGGATGCAAAGCTGAGCTTGAAAGACGTGTCAAGGGCAACATGATAAAACGGATAACGCACATGCAATTTCACACCTATCTATTTGAGCTTAACTATGATGAGAAGCTACCTATTTATTTCACTAACAACAGCACATTCATCAAGCAGAGATTGCCTCACCTGGTTGATAAGAAAGGGTTATTCGAGAAGGCGGAAATAGCCTGGATGACGGTCTCTGACATCCGCAGAAACCATAACCTGTTCCGGCCCTTTTACAAAGGTGTATTAAGAGAGATCATGGGTGCAGAAAAGGAGATTCGCAAGTATTTTGCGTAGGATAGTTTCATCTAGAGTACAATTCTGGATAAAACTATGTTTTATAAAGTAATGGCGTTACGTCTGCTGCACGAACAAGACTACAACCAACAACTCTCTGCTGATCAGGAAAAGAAAAGTCTATATGGAGAGATATTCACCCCATTTTCTCTGATCAAAAACATGTTTGAGCTTCTACCAAAGGGGGCATTTAAAAACCCGAATACGAAATGGCTTGACCCAGGAGCAGGTACAGGTTTCTTCTCTATCTATCTGTTTTGGCGGCTCGACGAAGGGCTGACGGAAGAGATACCTGACAAAGACGAACGTCAAACTCATATCATCGAAAACATGATCTATATGGTTGAAATCCAATCCGATAACGTACAGCATCTCCGACACCTATTCGGTCCAAGAGGAAACATCATAGAAGGCGACTTCACATCTCTCAAATCAGAGATACGATTCGACTATGTGATAGGTAATCCGCCCTACAATGCGAATGGTAGCAAGAAAGTACCGACGAACGGCGTCAAGGATAAGAAGAATGACGGAAAAACCATCTGGATATCGTTCCTTAAAAAGGCAATTTCTCTCTCGAAACCAAGGGGAATGGTATTATTCATCGTCCCTTCAATCTGGATGAAGCCTGACCGCGCCCGTACCTATCACTATTTGATGGATTACAAGATAGCGAAGCTAAGATGCCTAACAAACACAGAGACAAACCGCATATTCTCAATGGAAGCACAAACACCTACCTGCTATTTTCTACTTCTCAATGAGAAGAATGACTATGCAGTAGATCTGTATGATAGGGATCGCAAGCAGTATTGTCGATATGCTTTAGATCTAGGCAAACCTATACCGGTATTCGGTGCAACGGTGATTGGAAAACTGCGACCGTTTGTCGAGGCGTTCGGGCACATACGGGTTAAAAAGACTAATCTTCCCCTGAGAGGAAGCCGATTTTCAAACACCATCGAGGAAGGTTATAGTTACGCTAACATACGGACAGCCGTCCTAGATGGCATCCATCCAAGACTGGTGATCAATTATAGCAACTCCCCTCAGGCTCACTTCGGAGTGAGAAAGCTCGTGCTCCCACACAAGATGTACGGTTTCCCGTATATAGACACTGAAGGCACCTACGGTATATCTAATAGAGACAACTACGTAATATTGAACAGGTCAAAAGAGGACTTGGAGGTTCTTAGGGAATTCTTTTCTACCAAAACGGCTCTTTACCTGTTCGAAGCCACTCGATATCGGATGAAGTACCTAGAGAAATACGCATTCGAACTTATCCCGGATGTACCAAGGTTGCCCGGTCTGCCTAGACCCCTTACGGACGAAAGCATCGCAGACTATTTCGGCTTTGATGCTATAGATAGACGAAACATCAGAGCCCTTCACAGAAAAGCATACTCATTTAACTACTTCCATCAGTAATAAGATGCCAATCCAAATGCATCAAACCGACGATCCCAAGAACGAAGAAGATGAGCTGTTCGTGTCTGGCAATATGAATTACCTCTTTTCCCTGTCCTGGTCTGAAAAGAACAAGTAGAAGACTAAACATGCCACATTCACTTAGGGCTAGGACTCTAGCGTTACGTCTCTCGAGGACTTCAAGGTTATCTCCGTGAGGATGTTCCCGTCTGTAGTAGAAAAGTCTCATTGTGGAAATAATGAAAGCCATCTTCAAGGCTATAATAATTATGATTGCAAATCGATAGAGCACGTTCATTTACATTATGCGAGGAAAAAAGGATATAGCCTAAATGCGATCTCCAACCGCTTTCATCGCGAGGAAAACACCACTCACCAACAAAGAATCATACAGGACGCCGGTAAAACCAACGGCGTGGAACCATTTGGCGAAAAAGGACGCATCTTTTGGCTGGTGAAGAAAGTAAAACATAAAAGCCGTCGATATAATGGAGCTAGTTCCTGCAACAGTCAATGTCTGTGCCATAAGACCCTTATACGGGAGCTTACTGGATACCCAATTTGCCGCACCCAGGTAAGCACCAACTATGAATATGTCCAATATGAAGCTCTGTACTCCGTTATCATAATAGTACTCCTTCACTAATTTGCCTTCACCTGTCAGTTGATTGGGCACGTCTAGTATATAGACGAATAGGATCGTAGTGATAGCAAGGCCTAGAATGTATGCAATAGCTTGCTTGCCGCGTCTCTCCGAAAACAATGTCATGCTTATATGATATTGATATAAAATTGATTGAGAGACACAAGAATAATTGACATCAACAAATGCACATAATTGCAACCACAAGGTTCAACACAAAGACGTGGGATGAAAACCAGCACTGGAGAAACAAACATGAGTGGGAAGGCTGTGTATATGGAACACCTACGAAGACAAGCGATAGGCTAACGCCGCATGCACCGTTGTTCATCCTAGAGATGCACAACGACGAGAATAAAGTGAAGGGCATAGGCCTAGTTAAAAACGCGATCGTCATCAATCAATATCATTATATCTATAGTGACCGGAACTACAACCGATATACATATAAAAGTAAATATCGAATCGATCGCAATCAACTGAGTGACGAAGAAGAAAAGGTCATGGCTATGTTTGATGTCCTGCTGTTCAAAGGTGCAAGACACATGAAAAGAGGGCAGGGAATCACATCGATTCCTGATTGGATGGCAAATAATAGACATGTAGATTTTAAGAAGCGTTTTAAGGATATGTTTATGAAGCGGTTTCGTCAGACAGCGGCTGACGAAGATGATTCCGAATAGGCGTTAGATCCGATGACCTCATTCCCGCCGCCCTTCTTTTTCCTTCGGACTTTGGCGCGAGCGGCTGAGAGGCTGAATTTCTTGGTATTCATGTGCCAATTCTCATCGATTTGAGGAACGTTCTGATTGTAGGTGACGCTGACATCGGCGAACTGGGTATTGCAGTATTTCCTGAGGTTGTCGTATCCGAGAAGCTCGTCCTTCACAACTTTCACGAAGTTGGATGCCGTATCGTCGTTATTGCACAGACCAGCGAACAACTCAATTCCTACTGTACTGAGGAGTTCATACAGATGCAGGTATTCCATATACTTGCGGCGGAGATTGTCATTTCGATACACCTGGGACTCTAGTTCGGCTTTGGTTTTACGACCCAAGATATAATCGATGCGCAGATCCTCGTTATCCTCCAGGGTCCGCACTCGATGCCTGGTATCAGGTACGCATGTGTGGGTGATGTGAGCTACTGTCCGGTGAAGATCACTAACCTGATCGCGCAGTGCTCGCGCTTCACCACTTCCACCAGCCAACCGGTGGATGATGCGGCTTCGAAACTGGTACCAGCCAGGCAAACCTCCGCACACTACGTCTCCTGGCGGCCGTGGAATCTGGCCATTATTCACGCTCCTTTGATACTGGTAGAAGTGCGGATTATGAACTACACCATTATCGACCTGTCCTGTCCGCCAGCTGAATGCTTGATGACAGTTGATGCACCACATCTGGTCGCATCCATCGATCTTCGATATTCTGGTTCCACAGGAAGGACATGGCTTGGTGTCTGCTTTAATCATAGCAGCTGTCTTCACATTGTCTTCATTACATGTATGCTCATCGTGTTTGTTATAACCGATGATCTCGAAACACTTTGGGCACGTGTGAAGATTACAGATTTCGCATTTGTATCCAGTTGAAAGGAAGCCTCTACAATCCTCACTTGGACATGGCATGATGAACTTCTTCTTCTCCCCCTCTGCGGCTTTGCCAGTGCGAATTGCAGTGGCACGACGTTCATGGAAGTCCTGTTGCTCGCGGAGAGCGCGAAGTTGAGCCTGAACTTTCAGGATCTCGTCTCGGATAACCATAGCTTGCTCTTGTTCAGATTCGGACTCTTTTAGCCTCTGTGCGGCTTCCATAGTGTCTGGCATGCGACTTAGCTCTCGGTCCAGGAGGAGGGCCTTGCGATGTTTCCGGTAGTCCTGGGTAACGAAGCTCCGGTTCAGCTTCATGACGACAAAGTTCTGACTCCATGCCTTGCGACACTTCATGCAGTGTGGATCCGTGGTGGTTCCAAGTAGATATTGACGAACACATGATTTGCAGGATTGATACCCACAATCACCAAACTCACACGTAATACACGCACGTGTAGAGTTGTTGAATTTTTCACAGCAGATAGCACAATCTTGAGATGTCATAATTAGCGGATGGCTGTTATAGACCCACATTAATTTTCAGAATCAATTTCCTGAGAAATTCTCCAAATACTTAAGTCTCGACGCCACAACATAAAAGAAACGCTATACAATATATAATGGACGACATTGACGTTGATATCGATAGCTACAGTATAGAAGACATTCTAAGCATTCTCAATCTGACTGACCCGTCAGAGTACCAGGTAAAGGACGCAGCGAATGCCATCATAGCTAAAATGCGATCGGAGGGGAAGCATGATCTGGCGGGATTTTTTGAGAAGGCGAAGCAGAAGGTCTTGGATGAGTTTCAAGAGGAAGAAGATCCACCGAATGCACAAGATAACGAAAACACGCAGCTTGGAAGCTGGTGGCAGAACCAGTATCCTGCACAAGCTAATCAGCAACAGATGGACAAGGTCACTCAGAGAAAGCAAAAAGTTCAGACCTTCGATGAGAACGAGCACTACCAGATGAATAGGGAGCAGCTGGGTGTAGCCCAAACCTACAACCTACCCGTGCAGCAAGGTACCATGAATCCTAATCTTAAGAACGTAACTACGCGCATTGTCTCTATAGACAGTCAATTCAGACAGAACATTCTTAATCCGCTAGGAGGAGCCCCTGGACCAGGAGATCCCGCATTCAATACGGACTATACACTCGATCTATCGGAGCCTTTAACTAATGTGATATCCATGAAGCTGTACTCAATACAACTCCCTACAACATGGTATTCATTTTCAAAAGATATTGGAAATACGTGCTTCGTACATGATACAAGTTGCGTCTGCATCCCAGATGGAAACTATAACAATGTACTTGATCTTTCAAGTGCTATACAAGATGTTGCAGGCAGTGCCTTCACGATCTCAGCGGCCAAAAGTACTGGAATACTGAGCTTCGCTGCCACATCCGATGTATCGTTTGTGACATATGCAGGTCCTGGTGGAGGTTATGATTCATGCTCAGCAACATGCAAGAACAATTCGTACGTCAATCAAAACATCGGATGGAATCTCGGTTTTAGACGACAACCTGACGCCAGCGGAAATATCATAATCGATATACCATCGACTGGCTCGGTGGAAGCAGACGTTCCACCAGACATTTACGGTCCCAAGTACTTCGTCCTTTCTGTCGATGACTTCAACCAGAACCACTTGAATAAAGGACTGGTTAATATGACAGATAGACCGACGAAGTTGAGCCTGCCGAAATACTACTCCCCTGCTGATATTGACCCTTCTTCGTGTATTAATAGCTCAGAGAGCCTGGTGAAAGCCCCCCAAATGACCAAGAGTAATCCCCGGAAACTGACACAGGCACAACTCTATTCTGTGAATGAAATTCTCGCCAACCGCCAGAAAGAGCGCGTACGCGCCCCTGGGCCCACCACAACGGATGCGTTGGCTATCATCCCCCTCGGTCCCATCTGGCAAAATAGGACGGCACTAGTACCCTACATTGAGTTTAGTTCAAGTCTTCAGAACAACGTTAGAACCTATTTCGGGCCAGTCAATGTCGAGCGATTGCGCGTTCGTCTCACCGACGATAAAGGAAATCTAGTAAATCTACACGATCACAACTGGTCATTCTCGTTGATTGTAGAACAGCTATACCAATACTAATTTCTCACCTCATAATAATGGTAGAAACTAGAAAACGAAAAAGAGGAGGACGGATACGTATGCCAAGCAAGATCGTAGTAAGAAACAGTAGGCGTCTCATCAATACGATTCTGGATAGATACAACATTCAAGGAGATGTCAGAGAGTTTCTTATTGAAGATTCACCAATGCAGTCTAGTCGGATCTATTATGTGATTGATATGGAAGATAACGAGCCGGAAATTGAGGCTGGTGGGCTTACTCAGAGAGAAATAACTGAAGGTTACGAATTTAGACCCGATGATTCTCACATCGTAACGTCCAATAACCGTATCGATATCGTTGAGATGTATCCCGTAGAAGACAACGATGCAGGTAGGCCCACAAAGAGACATCGATCCGATAGGTCTAGGTCTGCGCGCAGGACTCGAAAGCGCAAGCGCAGGCACTAGAAAAACAACGATAAAAGAACCGATAAAAAGGATCCACAATAAGAATAATAGTGAAGGAGTTAGTCGATGATATAGTCGTAAAGCCACTCTTTTCTCTCTTTGAACTCTTCGATTTCTTGGTCATAGTCGAGAAGTTCTATCCTCTTAACAGTTGAAGGAAGCACATCGTAATACCATTTGTGATTACGATTATGCTTTGTACCGAATATAATAGCATGAGTTGCGCCTACCCAATAGCCAGGGCCGAGGCCGGCAAACAAAGGGTTTCCAGCGCAGTCCCAAAGGACAGCTCTTATTTTCCCATCGTTCCCGTGGAGATCGACTGGAGCTACATCAACACCAAGTGTTGCCCTAGGCACTCCCGTTCTTTCCTTGTTATAGAACATATTGTGGAGGAAAGTGGATTTACCGGTCATGGAACCACCGATTAAGATTACTTTGACTTCTTGTGTTTGCATTGGTGCAGGCTGTTCTCGAGCTAGACAAAACATTGTTTATTGAAATCAAATAGAACTCGTACGTGATTTCAATTTTTACAGTGACATAGGCCTATCGCTATGGTAGGTTTATATCACACTAATATTTTTGCTTTACAAACTGGTAGAGCTCAGCAACTCGCACCTCTTGCTCGGCTAGGAGGGCAGTTTGATCAGCGTGGAATTTGTCGAGTTTGCTCCGTTGCTTATTGAAGTTCCGTCGCAGTGAAGACGCCATGTTCTTGAATCCGTCAAGGATCTCTTTATTGGAGAGATCCAGGCCACTCTGGTCTGTTATCAGATTGAAGAATTTAACCGCTAGGATAAGATTTGTGAAGTCGTCTTGAAGGCGATGAATGAATAGGATAGGGATCATGTTGCGGATTTCGAATGAAAAGTCTTCTTTGCAACAAATACCTGTCTGGAGGCTCACGAAAACAGCACATTGAACATCACTATTTGCAGGATTATCGATGTCTCGGTAGAACTTATCGACCTCTGCCTTTTGCACGTTTCGAGTGTAGTTTTTAGTCTCGATCATCATAACGAACTCCCCTTGACGCATAATAAAGTCTCCTCGATGTGGAATAGTGTGAGTATCTTCGATTTCAGCCTGCGGAAACATCATGTTAAGTCTGCCTTGCACGTATTCTTCACCTTCCTTGCCCTTGATGGTGGAATTTTGACCCCTAGCCGCCAAGGAGTCATACCTTTCCTGAAGGGTAGAGAGCTTATCTTCATAGAATGTCCTGCTCTCGATGAGTCTAGTATTGTATTTGGCATCCATATCGCTTGAAAGCTTCTGCATGTCGCCAAGCAAACGCTCGATGCGCGAGGTTTGTTGAGAGTTAGTCGTCCGCAAGGAGGTCATCTCGCTCTCTAGCCTAAGCTTCTCCGACTGTCTGACTTCTTCAGCAAGTGTCTTTTGGCGTAACTGGCTGGCCTCTGCGTAGCTGGAGAACTCCACCTCTTTGGCATCAAGCCGCGCCTGCATTTCGGAGAGATTCTGTGCAGCCGTTGTCCTAACCTTATCAAGCTCTGACTGCCACTCAGCGTTCTTCCACATCTGCGTCTTCCTATCTCCTTCTTGTAAGAAGGCAAGACCAAGTCTTATTACAGTGACCTTATCCTCTACACCTAAGGCATGAAAGCGTTCGATATCTTTATTATCAGGTAGGTAAGTTTCAACTAGCTCTTCGCTCATTAGAGTATATAGGTTGAGGCATTTAAATATTTAGCAGATACATATAAGCAAATGAGAAATCATTCCCTTTGGCAGTATGGCTGGGCAGCCACGTCAAATGTGAGGAGCACCATCCGTCAGACCCCTTTGGTATTAGACATATACTCGAAATGCGACCTGATATTCAGTCGCATTCCAGGCCCCAGGACGGATGCCCGGGCTACTAACCCATTTGATTGCAGATCAGGAGCACTGATGCCTAAAAACCTCAAGATAGAAGATCTTAAATCCTGGCCAAAAGAGACCAAGTAAGTTTTTGAGCAGCGGCTACGCCGCATGCCCTTCGGGCTGCTCAAAAACTTATTTAACAATCAAAAAGAATTCTCTTTATTGTGAGGGAGCTGGATTTCAGACTAGAACTAAAGCTTGATTTTTACTTCGAAATAGGATCGAACTAAAAATCGAACGCCGGCTTACAAGGCACATACCGCTCCACCGAACATACCAGCAGCAAGAATGCCAAGAACCAATCCAACGTGGTATTTAAGCTGCATGCTACGATTGATTTTGGCCCATTCCTCACGTTGTTTCTGATCGTTAAGGTGCAGAACCATGTAGTCAGACTTAGGAGAAATCATGTAATACAAATAGTTCGTGAGAAGGGTGGTGCCGCCAGCCACGCAAATGTACATACCGCGATTGAAACGAGCCTTCGTCTCCATCTTGGCATAACCGATTAGGATAGCAGAGAGGAGGAGTCCATACAACAGCCCACGTACGTAGATAGACTTGCGCTCTTCGATGATTCCCTCGTATCTCTTGATAAGCTCAGGGCTGAGCGTGGCGTAGAACTCATCTTTCTGCTTCGATTTATCTGCCGTGAGACAGACAACAAGGTTCGCTACAAGTAGCATAATCCCGACCGTGCAAAAGGTGATACAATTCATTATAGATTCTAGATAGAAAATATATGTCTCGATCCCTGAAAAGTGAATTAATTATCTAATAGTAGAGTACTGCATGGGAGCTGTTATATCACTGCAAATACTACCAGAATATCTGAGGAAGAAAGAGGAAAGGCGAGCTGAAGGAGTGCGCAAAGAGTCCTGGTTATGTTCCTCACGAATGTGCTGTAAAAAGAAGCGCGAAGAGAACTACAAGGTCTAATTAATACGATAGGACTGGGTTACATAGTCCGGTAGATCTCCAGCATCGCATGGCTCTTCTAGCCACTCGATGTGCAAGGGAACATCGCATGCAGGTGGAGACTTTGAGGTCCATTTCTCTTTGGAGATGACACCATACAGTTTCTTGATGCGATTCTCGATTCCTCCTGCGTTCCTGGGAGGAAAATGCTTCACTGCCCATTCGAACTGCATAGCTTCGATCTTGGTCCTGAAGCCGCTTACCAAACAGATGTGTCTCCATCCACTGCCCTTACTAGTAGTGTATTTTGCTCCTCCCTTTATCTCACCGTTATGCTGTCTGAGACGGCGTACAGGATCCGGAGACACGCCAACATAGGTTGCACCTCTGTTAGCTATGATATAGAGCTTCCAAGGGACCTCAGATGTGGTGCCGTTGTTACTATCTTTGGATGTAAGAGTGGAAATTAGGGCTTCTACCCTTTTAGTGTATGTGTGCTCCTTAACGAACTCCTCTCCGGCCTTTCCAACACGCTCCCAATTGTCCAGCGCCAGTTTCAGCTTCTCCGGGATATCGCCAATACCTCTGTACATGTAGCAATTCACTCCATCTTCGAACCCTAATTCCTCAAGCTCATCTAAGTGATTAGTAAGAAGGCACGCCCCACATCCCATTGTCTCGAAACAGCGATAATTTACGTCTATGTCGATGGAGCTATTGAAATGGACTTTAGTGGAATTCACCAGATCGAGCATTTCATCGCCTGTTTTCATGAGATGGAGTTCTACGTCGCAAAGTTTCTCAACAGCACGCAGGAGAGGCTCACGAGAAGCTAGATTACCAACGAAGATACAGTCTTTGGAACGTTCAAGATTTCGGTTGGTAAAATGACGATCATCAAGGCCGTTAGGGAACCAAATGTGTTCTTGGTTTGGATGAAGCTGTTTATAACTATCCATAAGTCCCTTCGTCGAGTGTAGTACGATGTCCATATTGCTTGTGACCGATCGGAAAACCTCTGGATTGATACAATGAAGGTCGATAATCCACTGCATCTTCACAGGTTTAGTTATCTCCTTGAAGTCCGGCAACCACTCAAGCTCGTAGTTCTCTATGGTCAGCAAATAGTCGTAACTGTTGAAGTCAGGTGGCGTCTCGAAGTTGGGAAAGCGGAGCCCCCACACATCAGCTTCCCAACCGTTGGCCTGAAAAGCGTGTTGAATGACAAGACACTCCCTCATGTGATCATTCTTACAGTGCTTGGTGCGTACGCCATCATGCATGCCAGCCGCTTGTATGATAATAATTCGCATATATGATATACCTATGGTGCGATCTCTCTATGTATAATAGCTCAAAAAAGTGTTATTCATGGATATCAATCGCGCTTACACGATATGTCATGTCATATTTTGCATCGTGTGTAAAGAAAATATTCGATGTATAACGTTTTGTTGTCTTTTTAAAGACCTGAACCAGTATTTTGAAAATAAGAATAATCCATCGAATTTATTAGATATCTGAAAAAGACTTTGAAAACACGTAAAAAACGTGAAATTCACTAGAAGACCTAGAGAATTTTCGAATAGAAGCACAGAAAATCATGTAGGGAGGTTATGTAGTACTGATAAAAAGGCACTATCCTGGGTGCGGAAAACTGTTTAGAAAGAAAATCTCATACTGACATAATACTGACACCAATGTATCCAAAAGTAGCACAAACTTTTCGATGTAAAGCTTGTGACTATAGTACGTCACGTCGGAGCAACTGGACCAAGCATCTCGCCACACGCAAACACCAAATACTGACAGATACTGACGTTTCTGCTACAAAAAGTAGCAAGACCTTCGAATGCGAATGTGGAAGAATTTATAAGCACCGCCAGAGCTTATTCACTCACAAAAAGAAATGTACATATGTGCCACCATCTGAGCCTCATACTGAGAACGAGATAGTTTCATCCACGAACGAGTTGGAGGAGCTGTCGAAGGCAGATTTGCTGAACGTGATTAGAGAAATGATTCCCAAGCTAGGTAATACAACCACGACTAACAATAGCATTAATGTCCAAGTATTCTTGGATGAGAAGTGCAAGGATGCTATGACTATCCAGAATTTCGCAACACAGCTTACCATGACTATAGAGGACATCTTGAAGCACAAGCAGAGCGGCATGCCTACAGGTGTTTCTAACATATTGATCGAGAATTTGAGGCCAATTCCTTTGACAGAGAGGCCGATTCACTGCACGGATGTGAAGAAGCGCACATGGATGGTGAATGATGAGACGGAGGGTTGGAAGGAGGATAACGGTAAGATAGTGATAAAAGAGGCTGGTTTCGGTATCAATAAGCGCTTCCAGGACCTATGGAATGCAGCTTATCCCAATTGGCAGTACAATGAACAGCTACAGAAGCATTGGGTCGAATTGGTCCAGGTACTCAATGCTGACCCTTCAGAGAAGGAGATAGAGAAAGCCCTGAAAAGGATAGGGCCTGAGTGCAAGCTAACAACAGAGGAAATCAAACAAACGATAGCCATAGAGCAGGGATAACGCCTACATGATTGAAGCGAAAAAAATGCAAAAAAATGCTAGATTTGCCAGCATGGTATAGCATGCTAGTTTGAAAGTGCTATTAAAAAATTGATTTTGATCTCAGCTTAAGAATGATATCAAAAGACTACTAAGAAAATGGCATTAAATCCAACCTTATTCGACCTCAACGACGACACAGCATGGAAAACCCACCTAGCCGAACAAGGCTACGCGGTAATCCAGAACGTACTAGACGATGAAACCTACAACCAACTCTTCAAGCAATTCGCAGCGGACTGGAATTACGTCTCACCCAACTTCGATTTCCACGACAAGGAAACCTGGACTACCACAAATAGCCCAATGATGTGGGGAAAAGGCATGATATACAGCAGCGGCTTAGGCCAATCCGACTTCCAATGGGGGCTCAGGACTAACCCTAATATCATCTCGATCTGGCAGCGCCTACATAGTACTAAGGAGCTAGTAGTAAGCTACGACGGCTTCTCAGTATTCCTAACTAGGCAGCAAAAACCGAAATTCTGGCTCCATATTGACCAGAACCCTAAGAACGAACTCTATTCGATCCAAGGGGCCTATAACTTCCTCCCAGTAGGTGAAAACGATGCTGGGCTAGTAGTAGTACCAGAATCACATAGGACATTCAACATCGACGTAGATAAACAATACCAATTCATCACGATCGATCCAGCGGATGACCACGCTAGCAGGGCGGTAAAACTACTAATCCCGCGCAACTGCTTCGTACTCTGGAATTCGAAGACGATCCACGCGAACGAAGGCATGACAAAGCCAAAAAACGTAGAGCTCAATAGACTAACCTCCTATATCTGCTACTTCCCAAAAGAGCAGCGATCTGAGGAAGTACTACAGCAGCGGCTAGCAGGCTACAAGAACGCAGATAACTGCGGCCACTACGCCACCAGGCACGATGTAAAACGCCACCCATACGGCCTAAGACACCAGTACCTAGCTCGAGGCTTTAGAACGATACAAGCTAGACTCGAAGAAGATGGCAGCATACCACAAGACCGACTAGCACTTATATAGACTAACTACTCTACACATATAATTAACCCTCTTATCCCCCTCTCTCCACCCTTTTCTGTTAGAAGTTATGGACAGGAATAAATTCTGATTATAGTATATAATGGCTGACAAAAACAAGCAACTTGATATAGAACTTCCATTAGACAAGATGTTATACTTTGTCATAGAAATGTTTGTCCATGATATTGTCCATGATATGCACTTGGCAACGCAGCTTCCCAGAGTACTTGGGGTACAAACCAAGCTTGGTAGAGATTTTTTTCCGACGTCTGGCACCACCACCCCATACGATACGATGGTTGGGACATTTGGCGGCGGCGCGAAGCACGGTGGTAACGGGCGAAAGCGTGGGGCAGCGGACGCGGAATTCGACGAGGGGTCCGGCAGAAGTGACCTTAGTGGAATGCTCTCGGAACGAGAGTGGAATGGCGACGACAATGCGAGAATATTCGATAACCTTCGTAACCTGATTAACTCATTCAATCAACCCGGCACCACACCGAATCTGTGGATGTCTAATGCGAGAATACCAGGCGGCGCAGCTGCAGGATCCTTTGCGCTACTTGCATTCAACCCGGAATTTGTAAAAGGAGACGATGTGAAATCCAATGCTGAGGCGATCGCGATCGGACCCACTGCTTTCTACATCAACAATACTCGTGTTAGTCCCTTCCTGGCGTCACCTTGCGGGATTGACGCTAAAGCATCTCATGCGTCAGCAACGGATAGTGCGTGTTCAAAATCAGGTGATGGTATATATAGTTACGTCTATCCTGACGGGGTGCTTCTAGAACAAGCTACTAATGGTGTATTGTTCTCAGGTCCCGATGGCGCGGGCTGGACTCTGAGCTATAAGGTGGGCGTCTCGCTCACATTACAAACCAACTGGGCGGCTGCGGGACCTCACCCAATTGTTCTCTCATTCATCCCTGCTTCGATGGCGGCGATCGAAGGCCTGATCCAGGACCAGACAGCTGCAGCCGCCTTCATTGCAGCAAATCGGGGAACGATAACACAATGGGTGTTGAATAACACGTTGGAGGAAATAACGGAGGAAGTCGGAGGAGTCAGCAATTTTGAACAATGTCTAACGGTGTATCCTGGCCAGGCGTTTATCAGATATGCTTATCTATCTCAGTTCTTTGTTGATATAATCCAGTCGGCACAGCAAGGGCCGAATAACGCCACCGCGCAGGATCGGTTGCAGCAATTACAAAGTCTATTTACATACGTCTGGAATGGTCAAGCATTCTACCCTCCGATAGTACTAGGCGCACAGGTGGCAAGTCAAACTCGTCACCTAACAGAGACACAAATTACTAGTTCGCCTCCATACCAACAGTGGGCCGCACAATTATATCGTCCTCTTATAGAGGCATGCGAAGCTTCAGTGTTGCAACGCAAGGAGCTCGAAGAGGTGCAAACCGAATTGGCCGGCTGGTTGGGGTCGGCTCAGCAGGGCCAAGAACTGGAGCTCATAAAACATGTGATGACAACGTATGGTCTGGTCAATATTGTGAATGCAGCAA
>JACLAC010019820.1_pt1 | contig 18937 bp, 15 predicted proteins | sample 8027881 | NCBI WGS metagenome assembly JACLAC01 (sample SAMN15725517, study PRJNA655200) | protist metagenome | isolation source: fluorescence activated cell sorting (FACS) single amplified genomes of... | place: Spain: Blaines Bay Microbial Observatory, Mediterranean Sea | collected 2016-01-19 | reverse complement strand
TGAATCGAAGCAATGATCGTCGTCCAACTGATTGCTCACGGCAGCCGTCGTGAGGAAGCCAACGAGGAACTGGTCGAGGTTGCCAACCGGCTCAGCGACCAGTCGGATTACGGCCTGGTCGTCGCCAGCTACCTGGAAATCGCCGCCCCGTCGATTCCCGTTGCCGCCCGCCTGTGCGTCGCCGCCGGAGCGACCGAAGTTCTGATGATGCCGTACTTCCTGAGCCACGGCTCCCACGGCACCAACGACATGCAGCGCTACCGGGCAGAACTGCAGGACGAGTTCCCTGACATCCGCTTCCGTCTTTGCCCACCACTGGGCCTGCACCCCCTGATGTTGGACATCATTCGCGATCGGCTGAACGAAGCGGATTGAGTGATGTTATTGGGCAGATTTTCCTGCGATGAACTGCGACTGTGCTCCTCCAGCCAGTCGGCGTAAACCTGCCTTGCCACGTCACCGTATGGAGCTTCGATGACGTTTTGCAGAAACGCCAATTCGGCAGAGTCGTTTGCCGGTTCGCAGTTCGCTGGGAAACGGTGTCAAGGTTTCCCGACGCGAGAGCGAGGGACAGATTCCGGTCGGTCAGGGGCCTCGATCCTTCGCTGACTCGCCGGGTTAGGACTTCGACACGCCTTCCTCGCTGCACAGCATTGCGCACATGTAATCGCGGTTCAGGCGGGCGATGTTCGACACCGAGATGCCGGCCGGGCAGGCGGCTTCGCATTCGCTCGTGTTGGTGCACGAGCCGAAGCCTTCTTCGTCCATCTGAGCGACCATGTTGAGCACTCGCCGCGATTTCTCCGGCTTGCCCTGAGGCAGCAGCGACAGCTGCGAGACCTTTGCACTGACAAAGAGCATCGCCGAGGCATTTTTGCAGGCAGCCACGCAGGCTCCACAGCCGATGCACGCGGCGGCGTCCATCGCCCGGTCGGCGTCCTGTTTCGGGACAGGGAGGGCGTTCGCGTCGGCCGGGTTGCCGGTGTTGACCGAGACGAAGCCGCCTTTGGACATGATGCGGTCAAACGAGCCCCGGTCGACAACGAGATCGCGGATAACGGGAAACGCTCTCGCCCGCCAGGGCTCGATGACGATCGTGTCGCCGTCCGAGAACCGCCGCATGTGCAGCTGGCAGGTCGTCGTCTCTTTGTCGGGGCCGTGAGCCTGCCCGTTGATCATCAGGCTGCACATTCCGCAGATGCCTTCACGGCAGTCGTGGTCAAACGCGATCGGCTCCTCGCCTTGCTCGATGAGGTTCTCGTTCAGAACGTCGAGCATCTCGAGAAACGACATGTGGGGCGAGACGTCGGCCAGTTGGTACGTGTGGAACTGGCCTTTGTCGTCGGCACTGGCCTGCCGCCAGACTCGCAGCGTCAGATTCATTCCCTGGCCGCTCATTATTTGTAACTCCTGGTCGTGAGTTCGACTTCTTCGAATTCCAGCGGCTCTTTGTGCAGAACCGGTTCTTCGCCAACATCGGTGAATTCCCAGCCGGCGGCGTAGCGGAAGTTGTCATCGTCTCGTCTGGCTTCGTTGTCTTCCGTCTGGTGCTCGTCGCGAAAGTGCCCACCGCAGGACTCTTCACGATGAAGAGCGTCAACGGCAAACAGCTCGGCAAATTCCAGGAAGTCCGCCAGACGACCGGCATGCTCGAGGTTCTGGTTAAACGACTCGCCATGGCCCATGACTTTGACGTCGTTCCAGAAGACGTCACGGAGAGCCCGGATTTCGTCGGCTGCTTCGGCGAGGCCGCCCGAGTTGCGGGACATGCCGACTTTGTTCCACATGATCTGGCCGAGTTCCCGGTGAATACTGTCGACTGAGCGACCGCCTCCGACCTTCAGGATCGAATCGACTCGCCCTTTCGCCTGTTCGAGAGCCGCCAGCACTTCCGGATGGTCGTCGGCCACGTCCGTCGCGCCAGCTCGGGCGAGGTGATCGCCGATCGTGTACGGGATGACGAAGTAGCCATCGGCCAGTCCCTGCATCAGAGCACTCGCTCCAAGCCGGTTGGCACCGTGGTCGGAGAAGTTCGCCTCGCCCAGAACAAAGAGTCCCGGCACGTTGCTCTGCAGGTTGTAGTCGACCCAGAGGCCGCCCATCGTGTAGTGCACGGCAGGGTAGATCCTCATCGGCACCTGGTACGGGTCCTCGTCCGTGATCTTGTGGTACATGTGGAACAGGTTGCCATACTTTGACCGGATCACGTCTTCGCCGTCGCGTTCGATGGCGTGCTGGAAGTCTAGGAACACGGCCTGCTTCGTACCTCCAACGCCGAAGCCGGCATCGCAACGTTCCTTCGCAGCGCGAGACGCGACATCTCGCGGGACCATGTTGCCAAACGCGGGGTATCGCCGTTCCAGGTAATAGTCGCGTTCCTCCTCGGGGATGTCTGCGGCATTTCGCATATCCCCCTCGGCCTTCGGCACCCAGACTCGCCCGTCGTTACGAAGACTTTCGCTCATCAGAGTCAGCTTTGACTGGTAGTCGCCGCTGACCGGAATGCACGTCGGGTGGATTTGAGTGAAGCAGGGATTGGCGAAGAGGGCTCCGCGTTTGTGGCATCGCCAAGCCGCAGTCACATTGCAGCCTTTGGCATTTGTCGAGAGATAAAAGACATTGCCGTAGCCGCCGGTGCAGAGGACGACGCCGTGTGCGGTGTGTGTCTCAAACTTTCCGTTTGTGAGATCCCGCGTCACGATGCCTCGCGCGACGCCGTCGACCTTAATCAGGTCGGCCATCTCGCGGCGAGGGAACATCTTCACTTTGCCGGTGCCGACCTGCCTCATCAGCGCAGAGTAAGCGCCCAGCAGAAGCTGTTGTCCCGTCTGCCCCCGAGCGTAGAACGTCCGGGACACCTGAGCTCCACCGAAGGTCCGGTTGGCGAGCAGACCACCGTACTCGCGAGCAAAGGGAACTCCCTGAGCGACGCACTGATCAATAATGCTGCCGGAAACCTGGGAGAGACGGTAAACGTTGGCCTCGCGAGCCCGGTAATCGCCGCCCTTGACCGTGTCGTAGAAAAGTCGCCAGACGCTGTCGCCGTCGTTCGGGTAATTTTTGGCGGCGTTGATTCCGCCCTGAGCCGCTATGCTGTGGGCTCGACGGGGTGAATCCTGAAAGCAGAAGACTTTGACATTGTAACCGAGTTCGGCCAGCGAGGCCGCCGCGGAAGCTCCGGCCAGTCCGGTTCCGACGACAATGACTTCGTACTTCCGCTTGTTGTTCGGTGCGACCAGTTTGAGGTCGGATTTGCGATTGTCCCATTTTTGTTCAATCGGCCCGTCCGGGATACGGCCGTCGAGTGTGGCTTCGGCAACCTGAACCATTCGGAAAACTCCTGAGTATCTGATTCGGAGCGTCGGTCTGACCCGCTCGGCTCCGGTGTGATCGTGACCGCGACGGCCAGTCCGCCGGACGGAGGCTCAAGCCGGGCTACTGAGCAATCGCCCAGCCAAGAACAACGAAAAAGCCGATAGAAATTAGCCCCGCAAATGCGAGCCCTCCGTAGCGGATGAGCGAATTGTATTTCGGGTGGCTGATGCCGAGGCTCTGAAAGGCACTCGACACACCGTGCGAAAGGTGAGCGAACAGGAAAACGAATCCGGCCGCGTAGCCAATCATCGTCACGGGCGATTTGAGTACATGGATCGCCACCTCAGCCGTCACGGCTTCCGAACCACCAGCCAGCCGCGTGAGTTCGTCGTCCATCCCAAGCCGATGCAGCTTGAAGTCGAAAAGGTGCAGACAGATGTAAATCAGCAGGACGATGCCGGACCCAATCATCCACTTGTCGGGGCGAGCCTTCGAGATCGTGTCCTCGCGTTTCGACTCGGTCACCGCGTAGCCCTTGCCGCGGGCCATCACGTTGCCGCCGGTCAGGCTGAACGCGAGGTAAAGGTGCAGAACGAAGATGGCAAACAGGCCGGTTTCGGCCACCATCAGCAATCCTTCATTCTCGTGCAGCTTTTTTGCGTAGTCATTAAAGAGCGTACCGCCGGCGGGCAGCAGCAGGTTGCCGGCAAGATGGGCGACCAGAAACCCGCAAAGCAGCAGGCCGGTAATCGCCATGAGAAACTTCTTCCCGACGGAAGAAGACAGAGCATTGAGCAACCACTTCAACGGTCGACTCCTTCGAACTCAGAGGCAACTTCACAGCAGTCATGAGCGGTTCACAGCAGTCATGAGCAGTCCGGGATTATAGGAGTGGTCATGTGAACTGCAATTGAGGCGGAACCGGCAGTCTCAACAGGAGTTCGAGAGTCACTGAGCATCTACACGGAAACAGATAATCCCACAGCGTTCACTGTTGGCTTGCGGTTAACCAGGAGCAGGAGGCGACCGCGTCGCAACAAGATCGGCATCAATGGGCTGAGCCAGCTTTCATTCCTTGAGGACAAGCGGGCGCCCAAAGTCTGCCCCGCGATTGACATCCAACTCGATGCAGGTCGTCAACGCACGCGACCCGGCGACCGTCCGGTATCCAGTTTCAATCTGCTGACGTCCGTATTGAGGCCGATGACAGCAAGCTGTGTGCCGTCCGGTGACCGTGCAGCCGCAGACGCTCTGTAACCGATAAAAAGACTTCGATACGATTGAGGGTGCGTTAACTGACGCTGGCAGTAGTTTACGACTGTCGAGCCGAAAACCCAGGGAGCACTTCATGCTGACGGTCACCGGTCGCCGCGAAAAAGGCAAATCTTTCTGTGACGGGATGTCTCGCCGAAACTTTCTCCGCATCGGCACTCTCGGTGGAGCGGGGCTGACCTTGCCCGGCCTGCTGCGTGCGGAAGCGGAGTCCGGCAAGAGTTCGAACAAGTCGGTGATCATGATCTACCTGGTGGGAGGTCCGCCTCACCAAGACATGTTCGATCTGAAGCCGAACGCTCCCAAAGAAGTCGCCGGTCCCTGGCGACCGATTGAGACAACCGTGCCCGGTATGGAAATCTGCGAGGCATTTCCGAAACTCGCTTCGATGGCCGAGCATCTGGTCACAATTCGATCCATCGTCGGTTCTCAAGCCGGTCACGATGCCATCCAGGTTTTCAACGGGCATGATCCACGAAAGCCTAAACCCAGCGGCGGCTGGCCTCAGTTCGGTTCGGCCATTGCCAAAGTCCAGGGAGCAACGGGAGCTGCCGCTCCGCCTTTCGTCAGCCTCTGTTACCAGTGCACTCACGGTCCATACAACGAGCCGGGTCCCGGATTCCTCGGCTCGTCTTTTTCGCCGTTCCGCCCGATGGGACCGACGAAGGACGACATGGTTCTGAACGGAGTGACGCTCGAGCGGCTTGGCGATCGACGGGCTCTCCTGCAGAGCGTCGATAAGTTTCGTCGCGATGTCGACACGACGAGCATGATGCGAGGCATGGATACTTTCACTGATCAGGCGATGGGACTGTTGACCTCATCGAAGCTCGCTGACGCCCTCGACCTGTCCAAAGAAGATCCGCGAACGGTCGCCCGATACGGAACCGGAGATCCGAAGGTTTTCATGGACAGCAACGGAGCACCTCGCGTTCCCCAGAGTCTCCTTGTCGCGCGGCGGTTGATCGAAGCCGGTGCGAGGGTCGTCACGCTCAACTACAGCAAATGGGATTGGCACGGAGGGTTCAATACGGAGGGCCGCAAGGATAACACTGTCTTTGTGCGCGAGGCCGAAGACTTTCCGGTTTTCGATCAGTGCGTGAGTGCCCTGGTCGAAGACCTTCATGTGCGTGGCCTCGACAAGGACTGCACGGTCATTGTGTGGGGCGAATTCGGCCGAACCCCCACGATCAGCAAGCAGGTGGGCCGCGACCACTGGCCCCGGGTCAACTGCGCCCTGATGGCCGGCGGGGGCATGAGGACGGGCCAAGTCATCGGCACGACCGATCGTCTTGGCGGAGAAGCGGCGTCGAGGCCCGTGACGTATTCGGAAATCTACTCGACCCTCTACCACAACCTCGGCATCGACACGAATCTTGCGACCATCGACGACCTCAACGGGCGACCGCAGTACCTACTCGAGGAAGCCGCATCACCTCTGCGTGAGCTCGTCTGATCTGGCGAGAGTCGTCACCGCTATACACCTGTGAAATCGCAGCAGGACAGTAGATGACAAACAGCCAAAGGCGGCCGTCGAAGTGATGCTGGAAAAAAGTGGAGGAAGCTTTCAGCCTGCTGTTTTGCGCAGTTGAAAAATCTGGGTCAGTTCGCCTCGCCAAGCCGATCAATCGCAACCTTCAGAAAATGAACGCCGTCTCGATTCATGAAGACGGTGCCGACGTGCTCCTCATCAAGCTGAACAGTCCGCGCCGAGTAATACCGTGCGGTGATGGCAGTGTCGGGCAGCAGCGTGACCGTGCGATCCGCTTTCCAGGTGCGGCCGTCGTCAACCGCCAGGTTGTATCGCAGGCCTTTGTTGTCGTGCCCGACTCCCCACGTCACCAGAACGCGACCATCGGTCAATGTCGTCAGGTACCGCCCCTCCGCATTGTCCCTTTTGTCGGGGATTGCGGGAAAGCCTTCAACCTGCTTCCAGGATTCCGCCTGGTCGGATGAGCGCAACAGCACCGGCCCCATCGCGACGAGTGTGCCTTTCGCCGTTCGGACGATCTGTTGAAATTCGTGCTGTTTCCCGTCGGGTCCGACAAGTGGAAAGAGTTCTAGTTCTCCGGAATTCGGATCGAACACGCGAGGTGGTCCGACTCGCAAAGGCAGCAGCCATTGCCTGTTGCTCCAGGGAAGTACGTTGTGTCGGACGGCTCCCAGGTGCGTGCCCGCCGCCGGACCGATCAGTTGCTGGTCGCTCCACGTCTTGCCGTCGTCTTCGCTCAGGATGTAAAGCAGCGCCCGTTCGTAGTAACCGTCGGTCGCTTTGTCATCGGCGATGTAATTCCATGTGACGAGCAATCGACCATCCGGCAGCGTGTCCGCCGTACCAGGGTAAACCTCAAACTTCTCGACCTTGCGAATCACGTCCGGCCTCAAGGCGGTCGTCGCGATTGCCTGCGGCTTCGACCACGTCGCTCCGTCATCCGTCGAGCGGGAGCACATCAACACATTCGCCCCTTTGTAGATGACGACCAGTGCGCCCTTTTGTGTACGGCAGATGGAGGGATGAATGTGTCCGCCAATTCGAGCCGCAAGAATCGAGACCGCATTGTCCTTCGCCTCGACGCGAGTCGAACAGAGTGTCAGGACAATGACTACGGCGATCAGAGGTTTCCAACTGGTCATGGCGTGTCCTCTACCTGGAATTAATTCGCACAGCCTGCGATCGTACGAAGCTGGATGAATAAATTCACCAAAGACAGAAATGGCGAGGCTTTCATGCCGCTTTTCAAAATGACTCGCACCATCTGCCTCGGCATGCTTTTGACGATGCTGAACATTGTTTTCTGCGCTGCCCAGGACTCGACGCTGGACGTGAAAGAGGCCCGCGTCCTGGTTACCGGAGCCGATCACAAACGGCCCGAGTCATTTCCCGGACTGGGAGATTTCATCGGCTGGCCAGGCGGAGTCGAGCGAATGCCGAATGGAGACCTGCTGCTGGTCCACTCGGCTGGCTACTGGCATTCATCGTTCGCTCAGCCGAGGCAGATCGAACCGGCGCTGCGAAAACGATGGCTCTCCGAGGGCTGGCCGCTTGACTGTCCTGCGCCGACAGGCGGCCGCACGATGGCTTGCCGGTCCACCGACGGTGGCAAGACCTGGTCCAGGCCGCACACGATCCTCGACCACAAACTGGACGATGGCCCGCACGCCATCTTCACCTGCCGTGACGAAACAGTCCTGTGTTTCATCGGTGTTCAGGCCTCCTGGTATGGCTACTCGAAAGCTCCCAAGGCGTTCCAGAAGGACATTGACGGTCTCAACACAAAACAGTTTTTGATCCGCTCGACCGACAGCGGCAAGACCTGGTCCGAACCAATCGGCCTGGAAAGTCCTGGCAACTTTTACGAGAGAGCCCACGGAGGCCGCCCCGTTCAGTTGCCCGATGGAGGGATTCTCTGGGCGACGTACTACCAAGTCGCTGGCGAGAAGTTTCTGCGAGGAGCCATCCGCCGCTCTGACGACTCCGGGAAAACCTGGCCGGTGATTTCAAAGATCATTCGCAAAGATAACAACATCGACGAGCCCGCAATCGCGCTGCTGAAGAACGGTCAGCTGATTCTGGTAACTCGCCCGGACGGGGCGGTCTTCGTCTCGAAAGACGAAGGCGAATCCTGGAGCGACTCTGAAAAACGAGTCATCCCGCCCGGCACTTCAAAGTTCAAAGCCCCTCAACTGGTCGTCCTATCCGACGGCACAGTCGTCGCCATTGCCACCTGCGGGGGCCTTCGTGCCTGGATCAGCCAGGACAATGGTTTGACCTGGACTGGCGGCAAAGGTCTCCCCCTCGACACATCGAGTTATGGTTACCCAGGCTCGTTCATTCTTGAGAAGGATGATTCCATTCTGTTGCCATGGTGCGCAAGTGGCCGCGCACCGAATCGCGTTTACCTGGGGCAGTTCGGAATTCATCGGAATCGAGAAACAGTTCACGCGCTTTCGATCACCGCAGGGGGCACTCGTGACTGATCAGCCAGAACGAATTGGGTCGCCGGAACATCTGCGGCAGCTCTATGCAGAACCATCACTGTTGTCTCAGCAGAAGTTCATGGAAGCACTGGATGAGCATTGCCAGACGATGATTCGGCTCTCGCCGTTTGTCTGCATCGCAACCTGTGATAAGAACGGTTCGCTGGATGTCTCACCGCGAGGGGATCCGCCAGGTTCCATCAAGGTGCTTGATGAAAAGCATCTCCTCATTCCGGATCGGCGGGGAAACAATCGGCTCGACACGCTGACAAATCTCACAGTCAGTCCGGAGATCGCGCTGTACTTCGTCGTGCCGGGAGTCGTGGAGTCGTTGCGAGTCAGCGGTGTCGCGCAGGTGATTCACGATGATCCGCGGCTTGAGCTCTGTGCGATCGACGGGAAAACTCCTGTGGCGGGAATTCTGGTCGAGGTGCAGAAAGCCTGCCTGCAGTGTGGCAAGGCTCTGGTCCGGTCGGCTTTGTGGGAGGACACCTACCGAGTCGATCGGCGAGACCTGCCGTCGTTTGGCGAGATGCTCGCCGACCAGACCGACACAGGGCTGTCGGCTGAAGAGCTCGACTGTTCCATCGACGAGGCCTACGAAAAGCGGCTCTACTGAGTCGGACGGATCCTCTCAGGGGCCGTTCGCTGTGTTCCAGGAATCTCACCGTCGTTGACGATCGGCGGGGCATGTTCCAGGATTCCGCCCGCGCGAAAGACGCTCTAAAACGCACTCATCCTTTCTCACAGATTGAAAACTTCCATGGCCGCTTTCGAGTCGGATCAGAATATCCAGCCTCAGCCGTCGAATAAGAAGTCTCCCAAGCCGGACCGTTTCGAGGCCGCTCGGCTGGCCAAGCTGGAGAAGATTGAAGAGCTTGGCCTGGACCCGTGGGGTCAGCGATTTGACGGGCACATCGCAATCCGCGACGCCCGCGAAATGTGTCCGGAAGAACCTGGCGTCGAGGGCGAGAGCGTGCGAATTGCCGGGCGGCTAATGACTCGGCGGAAGGCTGGCAAGCTGCGGTTTTTCGACATCAAGGACTGGTCTGGCCGGATACAGCTGCTGTTCTCACGAGGCGACCTGCCACCGGAACAGTGGGAGCTGATCGGGGCCGTCGACCTGGGCGATCTGGTTGGCATCGACGGTGTGATGAAACGAACCAACACCGGCGAGGTCTCGGTCTTCGTCACGAAGATGACCGTCCTCTGCAAGTCGCTCGCCCAGCCGCCGGAGAAGTTTCACGGAGCCAAAGACGTTGAGATGCTGCTGCGACAGCGCTACATCGACCTCATTTATAATGACGGCGTCCTCGACAAGATGCTGAAGCGGACAAAGATCATCAGTTCCGTCCGTGACACGCTGCGCGACAACAACTTCGTCGAGGCGGAAACTCCCGTGCTTCACGCGATCGCCGGTGGAGCTGCGGCCCGGCCGTTCATCACTCACCACAACACGCTCGACATCGAGCTTTACCTGCGGATCGCTCTGGAGCTGCACCTCAAGCGGCTGATGGTGGGCGGCGTCGAGCGGGTTTACGAAATCGGTCGCGTATTCCGGAACGAAGGCATCGACGCCACTCACAATCCGGAATTCACGATGATCGAAATTTACCAGGCCTATGGTAATTACGAGACGATGATGGACCTGACCGAGCAGATCGTGTGCAACGCGATCCGCGCGACCAGCGACACCATGGTGCTGCCGTGGGAAGACGACACGATCGATTTCACTCCACCGTGGCCACGCAAAAAGTACGGAGACCTCTTTGAGGAACATGCAGGCGTCGCGATGTCCGACACCGCCGCGGTCGCGGAGCTTGCCAGGTCACTCGACATCGAAGTCGAAGGCCGGCACCCAGACGTCATCGTCAACGACGTCTTTGAGGAGAAGGTCGAAGACTCGTTGACCGGTCCGGTCTTCGTCATCGACTACCCGGCCTCGATCTGCCCGCTCACCAAGCGGAAGCAGGACCAGCCGGAGATTGCCGAGCGGTTTGAGCTTTTCATCAAGGGCATGGAACTGGCGAATGCCTACACCGAGCTCAACGACCCTCGGCTTCAGGAAGAGCTGTTCCGCACGCAGCTGGAAGGTCAGGACGAAGAAGACTCGATGGCGAAGATGGACACGGAGTTCATTCAGGCTCTGAAAGTCGGCATGCCTCCGGCGGGTGGCCTGGGCATCGGTATCGACCGCCTCGTTATGCTTCTGACCGACAGCCGCTCGATCCGCGACGTGATCTACTTCCCGCTGCTGCGGCCCGAAGGGACTCTGGTTCCGAAGGATTAACGTCGCCGCCTGGCGAAGCTGCGACAGAGTTTTTATTACGGCGGGTCTCTGAGAATCTGTGCAGCCTCGATGGTTGTGCTGCCAGCCACTTGAAGGAGTTGCCATGAGTGTCGAAGCCCGGTTGAACGAACTTGGTTATGAATTGCCCGAAGCACCCGCCGCTGTCGGTGCCTACCTGCCTGCTCTGCGTACGGGAAACACGATCGTCACCAGTGGCCAGCTTCCCATGCAGGACGGAGGCCTGATGTGCGTCGGCAAAGTCGGAGCGGACGTGTCGATTGAGGCCGCGCAGGTCGCAGCGCGGCTTTGTGCTTTGAACTGCCTGACTCAGGTCAAAGGCACGGGAACTTCGCTTGAGAATGTGGCGAGAGTTTTCCGGGTCGAAGGCTACGTCAATTCAGCAGCGGGCTTTCATGATCAGGCCAAGGTCATGAATGGGGCCTCGGAGTTTCTGGCAGAGGTTTTTGGCGAGGCCGGTCGGCATACCCGCATCGCCGTTGGCGCCAGCGAGCTGCCACTCAATGCCGCAGTCGAAGTTGCGATCTGGTTTGAGGTCAACGACTTATAGGGCCTTGCCCGCAACCGAAAGGCAAGCATGCCTGCTCTCAAGTTTCTCGGCATCACCGTTCTGGGCGACTACATCCTCTGCGAGCGACCGGACGCGATTATTGAGAACCTGCTTCGTGTCGGAGCCACCGCGGTCGCCTGTAACCCGACCGTCACGGCTCCGGGGGATGAGGCAACCGGCAGTTTTCAGCCGCCGATCGATGCGGGCAGCAGCCCTCGCGTTTTTGACAGGCCGCTGTTCGGCAAGACGTCGCTGTGGGTGCGAAGCGGAGTCAGCTATCGGCCTCGCCAGGAGTTCTACGCAAACTCACCCTACGCGGCCCGCAAACCGAATGATCTCTCCGACGAGCATGGAGCCATCATCGGTGAGTTCATCGACAAAGCCGTCGATGCCGGCCTGAAGGTCTATTTCCAGGTGGGAGCCGTGCAGCCGTCCGGATTGCGGGATGAGGACAAGCCGCGACTTCCGGACGGATCGATCCCTCCCAACCGAATGGCGAATACAGGCAGCCTGGCCAGTGAGGCCGTTCGCAGCTTCAATCGGGCTTATGTCCAGGACCTTTACGCCCAATACCCTAAGATTCACGGCTTCCGGCCGGACTGGCCCGAGTACCCCTGCTACACGCTCGGTGAGGTCTTCCAGGATTTCAGCGAGCACGTTGCTGCGTGGGCTTTGCCTCACGGCTTCGATTTTGAGGCGATCCGTGCGGATGTCGGATCGCTTTACGACCTGCTGCTCGGGCGGAATCCGGATCGTCAGCTGACGAATACCGACTTCGAACAGGCCTTCTCGCGCGAGTCAGCCTCGTCGGGGATCCGCGAGTGGTTGCGGCTGAAGTCCGCGCTCTCGGTCGACATTCTCAAACACTGGCGCGAGATCATCGCCGGGGCATCCGGCGGCGAAGGTAAACTCTCCGCCAATGCCTTCATGACTCCTTACACGGTCGCAACGGGATTCGACTTTTCCGGCGCGGCTGCGGTCTGCGAGGCCATCTCGCCGAAGTTCTACACGATGCACTGGTCGCTGATGGTCAAATTCTGGGCCGACCCGATCCTCGGCGCCAATCCGCAACTTGACGAGACGACGGTGGTCGACTGCCTGGTCCGGATGATGGACATTGGCGATGGCGAGACCAGCAAGACCGTTGCTGATTACGGCTACCCCGCACCCGACGAGCCTCATCCGATTCCCGACGAGCCGCAGTTGCGAAAACTGGCGCGAGTGACTGAGGAAGTTGGCGAGGCCGCGCAGGTGACGCCGCTCGTTCACGGCTACGGACCGCTCGACGATTTTCATCGACGTCTGAAGCTGGTTGGCCAAAGCGATTCGGTCGCCGGTGTCTGGATCAACCGGTACGGATACCTGGGCGACGACAAGCTGAAAGCCATCCGCCAGGTCGCGGCCGGCGAGTAATCCTTTTCGGGTTCACCCCATGTTCGATTGCCGGATCAATCAGGAACCTGTCCCGGACGACATCCTCGCTCCGTACCGCGACAGCACAGACGCGATAGACGATGGCAGCGAATTACTTCGCCGTTTCGAAGAGGATGGCTACATCTTTGTGCGAGGCGTGATTCCTGAAGATTCCATTCAGGCAGCTCGGGAAGAAGTCTTCGGGAGACTCGCCGAAGTTGGCGAGATTGCCGCCCCGCCCGCCGATGGAATTTTCACCGGCACCAGCCAGCGCGAGGAACTGCAGCCAGACAAAGGTGCGTTCTGGCGGTCCGTTTCCGAAGGTCGCGCCATCCGGCGAGTCACTCACTCGCGGGAAGTAGAGACGCTGATCTCAACTCTCCAGGGCGAGCCAGCCTTTGGTCACGACTTCATTTTTCTTCGTCCAGGAGTGCCCGGACGTTTTACGTTTCTCCACTTCGACTATCCATTTTTCTCGCGAGGCTCGCAGCGAGTCGTCACGGCCTGGACAGCCGTCGGGCCTGTGCCGACGATCGAGGGGGCCCTGTTTGTCATCGAGAACTCGCACACTTTCGAGGACCTGCTGAGCGATACGCGCGAGATCGATTACAGCTCAACCAGTTCGCCGCAGGTACAGCTGACCGATGACGCGGTCGAGTTCGTGCGCAGCCGCGGCTCAAAAATTCTGACCGCCAACTTCGAACCCGGCGACGTGATCGTCTTCAGCATGTTCACCCTGCACGGCTCGTTTGATAACGCCTCGCCAATCAACCGGGCCCGGCTGACCACCGACGTCCGTTGGCAACCGCGATCAGAGCCCGCCGACAACCGTTACATTGGCCCGGACCCGAGAGGCACAACCGGCATCGGCTATGCCGAACTGAACGGTGCCAAACCGCTGACTCAGGATTGGCACATCCGTTAGTGCTCGGAGCCTGACCAGTTCTCCCGTCGTGGTGATTCCGACTCGGACTTATTAATCTCGAAGTCTCTTCCAGCCAACCTGCCTATTGAAATTCTCCCTGGGAAAACCGATGTCCGATCCTGTGAACATGCTCAGCGATACCGTTACGAAGCCGACTCCGGGAATGCTGGAGGCGATGGTCAATGCCGAGGTCGGCGATGATATGAATGCTCTCGACCCGACCGTCAACCGGCTCGAAACGATGGTCGCGGAGATGCTTGGCAAAGACGCTGCCGTCTATGCGTGCTCGGGAACGCAGTCGAATCAGATGGGAGTCCGATGCCACACCGGGCCTGGCGATGAGCTGCTGATCGAAGAGCGAGGACACATTGCCAATTTCGAGGCCGGTGCGCCGGCTCAGCTGGGCGGAGTCAGTTGCCGCACGATCCGTGGCGAGAACGGGCTGCTTGATGTGAATCATCTTGAGGGCCGAGTCCGCGCGGACAATCAGCATCTTTGTGTGACGAAACTGGTCTGTCTGGAGAACACAACGAATGCCGGCGGCGGCCGATTCTGGCCCGTCGATCAGATTCATCGGGTCTGTGATTGGGCTCACAAGAATGGGCTGCGAACTCACCTGGACGGAGCGAGACTGTTCAATGCCGCGGTCGCGTGCGGGCACGATGTGAAACACATCTGTGATGGCGTCGACACGGTTTCGATCTGTTTTTCCAAAGGGCTTGGTTGCCCGATGGGCTCGATCCTCGTCGGCGATGAGGCCTCGATTTACAAAGCACGACGAATTCGCAAACTGATGGGGGGAGCTCTCCGCCAGGCTGGCGTCGTGGCAGCGACCGCCATTTATGCTCTTGAGAACAATGTCGAGCGGTTGGCCGAAGACCACGCCAACGCGCGTGTCCTCGCTGAAGGGTTGGCCGATATTGATGGCATCTCGCTCGATCTGGACGGCGTTCAGACCAATCTCGTTTTCTTTCGAATCGACTCCGAGATCGGTGATTCGGCTCAGCTGTCGGCAGCCCTGCGGGAACGTGGCGTCCAGATCGGAGCGATGGGACCGTACGTGTTGCGGGCCTGTACTCACCTGGACGTGGGCCGCGAAGGGGTTCTCAAGGCGATCGACGCGGTTCGCGATTGTGTGGCAAGCGGCATCCGCCAGTTCACTGCCTCGCCATTCGGTCCCTTTGCTCGGGCGTGATTCGGATCAATTCGAGAATTGCAGGATATCGACTTCGACCGGACCGCTGAAACCAATGTTTGCGTTCGTATCAAGCACATCACCCGACAGCTTTAAGGAGCTGTCGCTGAACGACGGCGCCCACGGTGGCTCCGATCAGCAGGCCGGCTTCGGCCAGACTGTTGCTGGCGACGAGCGGTCCAACGGGGCCTGGTGACTGGCTTCTCACTTGAGGTTTCCGACCGCCGACCAGTACGTGTCGCCTAGCGTTATTCGGAGCCGTTCCGTTCGCCCAGACGCGAACGAGTCGCCGGCCGTGGAGCGCGCGAACTTCAAACACGCTTCCTTGGACATTCTGAAAACGGAACTGTCCCTGGCGATCGGTTTTCGTTTCAGCGAGCGCTCGTCGACCCAATCTGGCGGTGACAGTCTCGCCAGCGATCGTATTTCCTTGAGCATCAATCACTGAGCCGACCAGGCTCCGTCGCGAAGTGAGTTCAACGTCAACGATTGTTGCCGGCCTCGAGGCGGGTTTTCGGGCTACGTCGAACGAGGCTTTTGTCGATTTTGCTCCCGCCGGATGCAGCGAGTTCAGTGTCAACGGCTTCAGGCCAGCGGAGGCGAGGGGCGATCCTGAGCCACAACACCGGAACAAACGACAAAGGCGAGGCACATCGCAAACAAGACGGGACGAAACAACATCTCACATTCTCCAGATCAAAACTCTTCTGTCCCCCTGCAGAAGAGTTGATGTCGAGCGACACTCAATTCCGTTGAGAAACCTCAGAATCCGTCGGAACGGGTTGAGGTTTTTTCTGCAGCAGACCAGCGAAGAAAAAGAAGACAGCCGCGAAGCAGCAGCTCAGGCCGAACCAGTCGCCGGTTCTCGTATAAAAACTGGTGCGATTGTCGAGCGGCACGTCAGAGATCAATGCGGCATGCATGCTTTTCCGCCAGCACCCCGTTTCGGGATCGATCATTGATCCTTCCCGATCAAGAGACGCTTCTTTGATGACGCGGTTGTTCTCGTCGCGTTTCTCTTCGTTGAAGATGAGAAACTCTTCGGGCTCGCGAATGGCTCCGTCGCCGTCGATGATTGCCGAGACCCCCGTGTTGACGGCTCGGACCATCGGTGTTCGGGTCTCGATGGCTCGAAACATGGCTGTGATCAGGTGCTGGTCCGATTCGCTCGAGCCCGCGAACCAGCCGTCATTCGTGACGTTGACAAACAGGTCGATTTTCTCATCGGCTCCGTCAGAAATGCCGCCGACCAGCTGCGGGACGGTATCCTCAAAGCAGATGATTGGGGCAAAGGTCCAGCCGCCATGTTTGAACAGTTTGGCCTTCTCGCCCTTCTGAATGCCGAAGTGCTCTGGGAACGGAGTGAACTTTCGCAGCCAGGGCATTTCCTTTTTCAGCGGGATGTATTCACCGAAAACGACCCGGTGCATCTTGTCGTAACGATCGGTGAGGCCGGTTTGTGGTGAGACAAACGCCGCCGAGTTGTACCGGTCCAGCCCTTTCTTCGTGGCGTGCCAGGTGTCGACGCCGATGACCATCGCCGCGCCGGACATCTCCGCCATGGTGCGGAACTTATTGTCGGTCTCGCTTCGCTCCCACGAGTCCAGCCAGCGGGCCTCGCTCTTGATGGGTGGAGCGATTCGCAGCAGATCGGTTTCCGTCACGTCCTTGTCGCGAATCTGAATCGGCTCGCGGTACATCGTCTCCGGCCACACGATGAGGTCGGGCTGCATCGGCACAGACTGGCCAGTAAGGCCGTGGTGAACCGTATATATCCTTTGCCACTCCAGCGGATCGTGCTTCATCGACGAGGGAAAGTTTCCTTGGATCAAGGCGACTCGCGGGCCGTCCTTGAAGTCGGCCTGGTTCCGCCGGAGAAAGCCGTACGTCAGTGCGAGAGCGACCATCGCCAGCGTGAAGCCGATGTGAGGCCACGGGCTTTTGAATTCGGCTCGGCTGGAGTTCTCCGGCACGATTTCCTCAGCCGGCAGATGTTCAAAATCCTTCGGAACCTGGACGGGTGGAAACAGCTTCAGCTTCTCCAGCCACTTCAGCGGGATGAGGCCTGCCAGGCACGCGGCACTGGCGGCGACAATGAAGCTGACGCCATAGGCACCAGTGACGTCGCTGATCTGGATGAACTCCGTCCAGGCCCACTGCGTATGGCTGAGGTAGTACCAGGCAAAGCCGGTCATCAGAGTCGCTCGCAGGTACTCCAGTCCGGTCCAGACCAGCGGCACAGCGACGACCATTGGCACGCCGAAGCGGTGCACGGCAATTCGTGACGCCGCGACGAAGACTGGAAAGTAAAGAGCCATGTAGAACGAAAGAGCTCCCCAGGCCGGAACCATCGCGATGTCGCCCAGTCGCATCCATTGCAGAGTGACAATCGCCCAGGCCAGACCGCTCAGAAAGAGAGCCCGGTACATAAACCGCGTCGGTCGCTCGACCCGCACCAGCTGAAGCATTGGCACCAGGCAGACCCACGCGAGCCACCCAAAGTCGAGCGGCGTGAAGCTTGCCCAGAGAAGCACTCCCGTCGCCGCCGAGCAGGCCCACGCTCCGCGGGCTCCCGCGGGTTGAGACCGCGCGGACTCAACGATCTCTCGAACGCTGGGCTCCTGGCGGGGAGTCCTCGCCTTCATGGTCTCGCAGTTCGAAGAAGGCGTCTGCTGATCAGTCATCAGTTCTTGAGCCATGCTGCCGTCCCTGGCTGAGGCTGGGATCTCCGTTCGAAAACCCTCACCAGAGGATGACGTCGACCGAATCGCCGACCTGATACTCACGCGGCTCGGCCGGGAAAACGGCCATCGCGTTCGCACCCCGCGTCGCCTGCAGATCGGATGACCCGTGCCACTTCATCAGTGTGACCCGGTTTCCGTCCGTCCAGTCGACAGCGGCCGGGAAGTACGTTTCCCGGTCATCCCGATGGGTATGAGTGTGAGCCAGCCGGGCGGAAATCGGCTGCGGTTTCGCATCCTGCTGACCGCGAAGCTGCCGAATTGCCGACCGGACGAACAGCTCGAAACAGACCATACTGCTGACCGGATTTCCCGGCAACCCGAATACTAGACACGAGTTCCGACGACCGAGCGAGGCTTCTTCCGGTTTGAGGATCCCGAACCAGACCGGCTTGCCTGGCTTCACGCGGACCTTGTGGAAAACCTGCTCGACGCCCGCACTGGCGAGTTCCGACGGCACCAGATCGAGCTTCCCCGCCGAGACTCCGCCGGAAAGCAGCAGCACGTCCTGCTTGAGCCCCACCGCAATTCGCTCGCGCAGGTGCTCCCGCTCGTCGCGGGCGATCCCCAGCGGAACGGCCGCTCCGCCCGCCTGTTCGATCTGTGCGGCGAGCATTGTCTCGTTCGAATTTCGAATCTGCCCCGGCCCTGGTGTTTCATTGACGGGAACCAGTTCGTCGCCGGTCGCCAACACGGCCATCGTTGGCCGGCGTCGCACGGAGACCTGGTGACAGCCCATCTCCGCCAGCGCGGACAGCTCCTGAGCTCGAAGCGTCCGTCCGGATTTGAGAACCACTTCACCGCTCTTCATGTTTGTCCCGCGGCGAATCAGGTTTTGGCCAGGTCGAGCGGACTCGGCGAGAATCCGGACCGTGTTGTTAGTTGACTCGGTCTCCTCAACTTTGACAACGGCGTCGCAGCCGTCCGGAATCGGAGCACCGGTCATGATCCGCGTTGCCTGCCCGGCCTCAAGGCCACGAGTCGGCACGCGGCCCGCCATGAGTTCTTCGATAACGGTCAGCTCGGTTCCGGGTCCGAGAATGTCCTCGCTGCGGACGGCGTAGCCATCCATCAGGGCCTTGTCGAAGGGCGGCGAGTCAACGTCACTCAGCACCTGCCCGGCCAGAGTCAGCCCGAGTGACTCGCCCAGCGCACGCGCTTCCGGGGCGAGCGGTTCCACGCTCCGCAGGATTTCGTCGAGAGCTTCTTCAACAGTCAGCATCAGGGGCTTCCGAATGGA
>JACLAC010014453.1_pt1 | contig 18942 bp, 13 predicted proteins | sample 8027881 | NCBI WGS metagenome assembly JACLAC01 (sample SAMN15725517, study PRJNA655200) | protist metagenome | isolation source: fluorescence activated cell sorting (FACS) single amplified genomes of... | place: Spain: Blaines Bay Microbial Observatory, Mediterranean Sea | collected 2016-01-19 | reverse complement strand
GCAAAATCGGCTAGAACCCGATTAAATAATTGAGTATTAGTGTATGGCAGAATCCACCAATAATTTTCTCCCGACTCTGGGTGAACGAATCCATAGAGCCAAAGCCACTTATATTGTATTTTGACTCCTGCAATAGGCTGCTCTCCAACTGCTGTCCAAACACGGCGTAAAACTGGTTGTAAGCCTAAGCGATGTTCATCTTCACTCCAGACTTCAATATCTGCTTCTAGGTATTGTGATTGAAGCCGAGATAATTCATAACTCAGTTTTTTTTCCACTCTTGTTGCTCGACCAAGGAGATTTCCAGATGTTCTGGTCTTGGGACTTTGAGACTATATTCCATTTGCTTGAGGTATTCCCACCCTCTCATTCGACTGACCTTTTTGCCTGTTACTTGACTCATCCATTCGGCAACCTTTCTACCGTTCCAGAGTCCTCCATCAGCAGCAGGATTAGTCAACACTTGATGTAATTGTGCTTGCTGTACATCGTTGAGTAATGGCTCTTTGCCTCTATTTGAAACTCGTAAATCACCTAATCCCTTCTCTCCCTCTTGATTGTATCGATTGAGTAATTGATAAATCCAAGTCTGACTATATGCTGTTATTTGTGCTACTTGTTTAGGAGTTTTGCCCGTCGATAGCAACCAGATTACTTGATAATGACTTTTTAATATTACGTTCTTGGCGTTACGATATCTATCTACTAGCTCGTGCGTACTTAAATGCTGAGTCAGGGAGAGTTTTTTTGGCACTTTTTCTTTGTTTGAATGTATGCCATTCTATTTTAATTGATTATCCGTACTTAATATTACAGACTTCAGAAATGACAAAAGTTTTCGGAAAGTGACAGAAGAGGGATATATAAAATATAAAAAAGGTCGCACTAGTAGCGACCTGGTAAGCATTTGTTAGAAGAATTCCTTAGGTGATTACAGTAGGTTCATCACGTTGGGTATATTCTTTAATTTGGGCAATTACTTGTGCTAAATCGATTAAAGGTTTTAAAGCTTCTTGTGTGTCGAGATCGTGTTTACTATCATCGGGCTCATAACTTTCAATATATACTCTTAAAGTCGCTCCCTTGGTTCCCGTACCAGAAAGACGAAATACAATCCGCGAACCATCTGTAAAACCGATCCGAATACCTTGCTTTTTGCTGACGCTTCCTTCTACGGGGTCTTCATAGCTAAAGTCATCTGCATACTTGACTTCATAGTTACCATACTGTTTTCCTGTCATACTGCCTACCATACCTCGTAGACGTTCCATTAATTCCGTAGCACGCTCTTTGTCTACTTCTTCATAGTCGTGACGAGAATAATAGTTGCGTCCATAGGTTTGCCAATGGTCTTTAACAATTGCTTCTACCGATTCTCCTCGAACGGCTAAAATGTTTAACCAGAACAATACTGCCCATAATCCATCTTTCTCTCGCACGTGGTTGGAACCAGTACCGAAGCTTTCCTCTCCACATAGAGTAGCCTTGTCGGCATCTAACAAATTACCGAAGAATTTCCAGCCTGTAGGAGTTTCATAACAGGATATATTTAGCTTGTCTGCTACTCGATCTACCGCTTCGCTAGTGGGCATACTACGAGCTACTCCCGCTAAACCATCTTTGTATCCTGGTACTAAAGTAGCATTGGCTGTCAACACTGCTAAACTATCACTGGGAGTAACAAAAAAGTTATTGCCTAAAATCATATTGCGATCGCCATCGCCATCGGAAGCAGCACCAAAGTCTGGAGCATCATTACCAAACATGATTTCTACTAAGTCATGGGCATATACTAAATTTGGATCGGGATGTCCGCCACCAAAGTCGGGTAAGGGTTCGCCATTCATCACCGCCCCCGATGCACCCAAACGTCTTTCAAAGATATCTTTGGCATAGGGTCCTGTAACTGCATGCATGGAATCTATACACAGCTGAAAATCATTTTTGATTAGCTGGCGAATGCGATCGAAATCAAATAAAGACTCCATCAGACGGGCATAGGGTTCGACTGGATCGATCACCTCTACACTCATTTCTCCCAGACGTGTCACCGTTAGTTTGTCTAGGTTGATATCGTCAGCTTCTAATATTTTATAGCGATCGATAGTTTTAGAGCGATCGAAAATTGCCTCGGTTACTTTTTCTGGTGCTGGACCTCCACTGGTAATGTTGTACTTAATTCCAAAGTCCCCGTCTGGACCACCTGGATTATGACTAGCAGAAAGAATGATTCCACCATAGGCTTTGTACTGGCGAATAATTGCCGAAGCAGCAGGAGTGGACATAATTCCACCCTTCCCCACTAAAATGCGCCCAATACCACTGGCAGCAGCCATCTTCATAATGACCTGGATTGCTTCGCGATTATAGTAACGCCCGTCTCCTCCTAAAACTATGGTTTGCCCATGAAATCCTTCAAGAGAATCAAAAATTGATTGAACGAAGTTTTCTAAATAATGAGGTTGTTGAAAAGTTGTAACAGACTTACGTAATCCCGATGTTCCTGGCTTTTGATCCGAGAAAGGAGTTGTGGAAACAGTACTTATATTCATAAAGGTATCTCGAAAATAGAGCTTTGATTACAGTTGATTAAAACTATAGATCCCTAACAACCTAATAGGTGCAAGGGGCACTATTGTGCTAGGGAAATATAAAATTAATTTTACAGGTCGATAGGTTTTATCGGGTTATCGACTGCTACCAAAGTTCTTAACCTCGATCGAATCAACCAAAATGAAATTAGTCGCTCGACACTATTATGCAACAATTGTTATCGATAATCACATTCAATAGCTAATCTTTCTACAGCGGCTATTCCCATAAGCTTGGCACTGCTTGATGTGGGAAAGCTACTGTCACAAGTATAGGTTTGGCTTTTGGTATTAGTTATGCTAAAGCGGTATCGATTTAAATCGCAATATACAACTAATGTACAATTTTTGATTCCTATTAGGGTTTCAATAGTCATTTCTATCTCCTCAACATTTGCTAAATATCAATAATCAATTTGGATGAAATTTCTAAGCAGCAGTCTTGGTTGTTTGACTAGATACCCGATATATTTTTTTCAAACACTCTTTTGTCTGTAATAACTCCAATATCTTTAAACCAGTTTTCTGACAACTTATGGTTGCTAATAGCTTGTTATCTATGTAAATGCCCCATTTTCGACCGGGTAACCGCCTAAGTGAATAGCTCATTTTAGATTTTTGGCTCACAGGATTTACTTACATTAAGATATGTATGTCATTTTTTTTAAACCGTAATTCTACGGAATTATTGAATGCATTAAGGTTGATTTTGTATTTTTGCCTGGATATTCGAGTTAAGCAATTTCACGATACCCATGAAAAAGTCTAGCTTGACTCTATTCGATAAACTGTAATCCTGGAGTATTGATCTGCATCACGAAATAGGATTGGGTTTACTAAGTAGGTAGGCGAAATAACTTATCCTAAAGGATACCCCCATTCGAGGGCAAGCCGCTTCGCATATAAGACGTTAACAATAAAATTTCATTTTGAATCCCTAGTCCCTAATCCCAAAGCGCATCATCTTATACTTAATTACAACTGCCTACTTATTTGTATCGCGCTTATTTTAGACATAAAATAATAAGCACGGTTATCTGTATGCGATCGAAAGCCTTGGTTACAAGCATTGACAAGATTTGCTTCAGAATTATATTAATTGTTTTTTCATAAATATTACTCTAATTTTTGTGTCATTTTTAAATCTTTGACACATTACAAAAACCTAGTTAGATCGAATTCCTCGTTATTATCAGCGCTATATCTTTCACTGTTTAAAATTAGGACTAATCGTTCGGTGTAATCTACTGCACCTCGCAACTCGTTGCTCAATTTTTCTAACCCACCATTAGCGTAGGCTTCAAATATCCGAACTCTCTTTTCGGCTGCACCATCATTGGTAGATAAGATTTCGATCTCTTGAGTTTCCATGACGGCAATTAATTTAATTAAGCGCTCGTAACCACGTGAGATAAATATTTCCAAGCTAATCGGCGCTGGCTCGTTTGATGATATTTCTATTAATTCCGAGCGCTGATGGTATTTTGCTCCTATGCTGGCAGCAAAAGCAATTATATCTGCGTAAGTAGTAAATGCTCCCGTTGTTTCCTTTGTGTCTAAAAGCTTTTGCACCAACTCCGCTTTATCTTTAGCGATTCTAACCCTTGGTAGTGCCATATTGAAGAGAGAAGATTAACTGAATACATCTCAATTGTAGAGTTAAAATTAATGCTGCTGATATTCAAGGCAAACCAGTTTGAAATTTATACCTGTTACTACTTTATAAATCGATAATAATTTATGATGGAAACTAGTTGTTGGCTGAAATTCCTAATTTCACTCCTCAAAAGAAAGTAGCTTTTTCGATTGAAGTTAATACATTTACCTCTGACGAATTATTTGATGCGGATGGAGGTCTCTGTGGTATAGGTTTGTGGCTAATTACAACCACCCCGACAACCAGGGTTTTAATTTTTTCATGAACTAGATGTTGCAAAAGCATTAATGGTAAGCATCATTGTTTTTAGCCATTACTATTTTGTGTGTCATTAATTTAATTTTGATACATTTTAGTTAGTAGCTGTGATGCCAGAAACAGCGATCGCGTAATTAATTATCAATTGAGTAGCCAAAACCTAGCTTTTCTATTCATTGCACTAACTGCTCTACCGTATTTCTTTGAGCTTCAGCAGTACGTTCAAATCAATCGTAGGGTTAATAGCTATTGTAAGCAATGTATCCGTTTGATTTATGCTTTAGAAAGTTCGTATATTTTGAGATATTGCAGATGAGTGCGATTGTCCGATCTTGCTTCGTCAATGTAGTAAAGTCAAGTTGAGTGATAAAACGCTCTATACCAAACGAGCCTATTTAATCAATAGATTCTCTTCAATTCAACAGTCCCGCAAACGGTTACGCCCAGCCTGATTAATTCCTTGCACACTTGACAGATAGGCTTTTTTCTAAATTTCTAGTCGATAATAAGCAATTCCTGTGTCAAAATTAAACTCTTGACACAATTAGATTAAATAACATCATGTTGATTGAAGGTAAAAAATATAGCTATCGTCAGTTAGTGGAAGAAACAGGTTTATCTAGAAGTACCCTTCATCGGCGTATCAAAGCTTTGAAAGAATATGGTGTACCTCTTACAATGGGCGCGATCTTGCAATTTCCAACTAACTGGGCTTTTCACGATCGCCACGGTAATTTTTATTCTTCTAAAACCGATTATGCGATTAAAAATAACATTCCCTACTATGAAATGTTTCAAAATTCAAAATCTGACACAAAAGGCTTGTGACACCTGAATAATATTTAGCAATTTATCTGGATTAACTACAGCAAAAATCGTGCTAATTTTGTGTGGAACGAAATAAAGACTAAAAACACTCTGTGTTTGTTCATTAATACTATTTAGTATTCCTACTTTTAGTATTTCTAAAATCTACTATTATTAGTTAAGACGAACGACTGTTTCAATCTGTGACAATTTCAAATGTCAATTTGGTTAGCGTTATCAGATAATGTGTCAAAAATAAACTATTGACACAAGTGTAAATTTACTCCAGAGATTGATAGTATAGACTCGGCAGTTCAAAGTAAATACTATCTCCCCGCCTCGATCGCTTCACCTGCTATTACAATGCTCATAATCCCCGCTTTACGAATCAAATGACCCCTTTTATCTTTTTCTGGTAACTCTTCGATTTAATTCAATTTACATTGCAACTCAAACCCCTGACAGCAAAAGTTAATGCGAACAATTGTTTTCGCTAAAATCAGAAATAAACTGGTGTTTTTTTAGTAATCCGTCCGTATTGACTACTGTGATTGCCCAAAGTTTGTTCCAGTTGTTTGCATCTTGGTCAGATAATTCCAAACCAACCAAAAAAGCATTTTCTTTTGCTACTCCTAGCTTTTCTCGATGCTGGCAATATTTAGGTAGACAATCATTATAATGATTTCCTGTTTTGCACTCGATCCAAAATAGTTGATTATCTGCCAAAAAAAGAAGATCTAGCTCGAAGCGATCGTTATTAGCAAATTTAAGAAGTGGATTTACCAAAAATTCTACTTTCTGGCATTTGGCTAGTTTTTCTTTCACTCGACTTAAAATCGCTCTTTCAAACCAACCTCCGTTAAGAAACTGAATAACGTCGCCACGATGTTGTACGGTACCGTGAATGATTTTTCTACGTTTATCGTAATAGTACCTGGACAGTAATGTAGCGCGATGTAACTCTGTACAATACTGAGTACAACTTTGAATTTCATGTTGAGTTTTGCCATGAAGATTGAAAGAAAAACTAGTCTTTTTAGCAATACTTGCTTTAATTTTGCGATGGAGCTTTTTCAAAACAGAGTAACGCTTTTCTAAATAACAAGCGATAGGATCGAATATTCGGTCGCTTTCTCGAATTTTATAGTACTCGATCACTTTAATACCTTTCTCTTCTAGCAAAGATATCAAGTTATTGCTTTTAGATTTGGTTTCTAATAATTGAGAATCTGGTGGCGTTATTACCGATTGTTCGTCAACAACATTCAGATTGGTCGCTAGGCTTGCTTCGTTGTTAACGGTCAAAGTAGACTCTTCTTCAATAGAGCTTAACAAGTTATTGGTTAATGTTCCTGCTTCTACTGATGAAGAATTTGATGGTGTTTCTATATTCAAGGTCAAAGGTAAAAAAATGCTTGAAATAGCCAGAAATAAAGATTTGTTAGCCAGAGGAAACGTTTTCAGGGTTAAGGTAAGCAACTGCATGGGTAAGAAAGATCTAAGTTCTTACTCCACAACTTATTGCCAATTGTAGAAATTTGCTGCGATATCCATAGCTTTTGTTTGTGATAATAAACACTACATAAGAAAGTGGCTTTTCTTATAAGTGTGTCAATTTTCAACTTATGACACATTAGTTGAAAAAATATACTATAATAGCTTTGCTTTTGCATACATAATAGATAGCTCAAATTTTATTTCTCTAACTTTTCCAAAACTCAACTAATACATCGGCCGATAAAAAAACAAGCGTGCTTCAAGTGATATTAGTGCTCTCTTAATACTATTAGTATTCGAGTTTTACAGAATATAGTTATTCCTCAAACTGTAAATCTGCTCAAAAATCAATATTGAGTAATAGCGATCGCTTTATATACAACTCAAACAAATTTACGAATCGCTATTTTATTATTTATCCAATTTGGCTAACTTTGTACAACCTAAAACATAACGAGGTCAATTAACTATCTCTCTAACTAAAAAGAATATTTTAATATTTGTTTATTCAAATTTGTTTATGCTATCTATACCGAAACAAGAGCTCAAACTTAATAATTTGCTTGTAACCACATACTTCATTACAGCTCTCGTATTTTAAAAGATATAATCAGATATGGTTTTCCTAATTACAACAAGTATCGCTGAAAAGCTTTGCCATAAAACCAATACAGGCAAAAAATATATCAATATTTTTACTACCGATAACAGTAATTATCGGCAGTAGGGTTAAAAACATCTACAACGTCTATATCGTTAATCATTATTTTTAATACTGGAGTAAAATGTTAGATAAACAAGTTGCAGGTTTACATATAGCTAGTCAAAAGAAGAAACAAGAAGCATTGTCAAAAGTCAAAAAAGCGATCGCTTTTTTAGTGGATAACAGACAGAAAATTACGGTACGTTCTGTAGCTAAGGAAGCGAGTGTTTCGGTGAGCTATATCTACAAATATCCGGAATTAACCTATAGTATTCAAAGACTAAGAGAGCAACAAAAATACAGTTTAGTTGATAGTAAAGAGACTAGTGAATCTGCTAGAGATGAAGTAATATTATTGCAACAGAAAAACCAGCAATTAACAGAAAAATTAGACCGGCTAATTGCTAGTATAGAACGTGTAAATACGGTCAAAAAGACAGCAAAACAGCTTCAGGCAGAAAATATCAAACTGACAATAGAGAACCAGCAGTTAAAAATCGATCTAGAATATGCTCGACAAAAACTACAGGAAGCGCGTAAATATATTTTGGTTCAACAATGTGACGGCTTAGAAAAAATCGATAACGAGACAAACTTAAATGTAACCACAAAAATATCACAAAAGTGACAATAAGTATTTAGATTGTATCTACCAAGTTTCTTTATGTAGTTCGTAAAGTACAAACAAATATACGCTTTTTCTGGTAATCGCGAGGGCAAAATTAATAGTAGTAGAGATAGGTGAAAACGACCATCGCTTGAGGTGCGTTTGATAATAGAGTGAACAGTACCTCGCTAATGGCTATAGAAAATTTTATAGAGATTAGATTGAAAGGTTTATGGGTAAAATGCCTGAACTGATAGCTACAAAGCATTCTTTTTTGTATTTCAAATAACAAATACAACATATGTCGATCGCAACTGCGATAGGTGCGTTTTGCTTTTTGGCGTGCTTTAAAATTGTTTCCTTAGCGAAAACTTTCACAATCAAATTAGACTTCTTGCACGAATCATAATTAACTACCTTTCCAAGAGGTTAAAGGAGAAAGGGGTACTCCCCGCATCTAAGGTTAAAGGTAAAATTGATTGGTCTACTATTTATGCAAGAAGTCTATTAAGCATTAGTGTTGAGACTCGTGAAGATTTTTGCGAAACTCCATAATTATTTTTCCTAAGCGGTTATCGCCCTCTCCTTCCTTATTGCGACCCCAAAATAAATCTGTAGCAGAATAATGAATGAGTTCTTCTTCTCCAGTAGCAAGTAATCGTAATTTTAGTTGTTTGTTTCGATCGAACTTAGCGTAGATGGCTCTTCTCATGACCTCTTCTTTAACTGCATGCCAATCTGGACGTGGTGTTAAAGAGCGGTTCTGTCCAGTTTTTCTAGCTTTTAAAGGAGTAGCTGATGTACGTATTTGCTCGAAAGTATCTGTTCCAAGAAATTTTTGAGCTTGGTAAAAATGTTCCACACTAGACCATCTCAAACCGTCTAGAGTAAATTTACTGTTGGAAAAGTTAGATAACCAGGAGTACTCAGGACATTTTGAGTAGAATAAAATTGCCATTATCTATCTATGATTAAGCTAAAGAAAATTTAGTAGCTCGGGCTTCCACTGTAGGAACAACTATTGCACAATGCTTTATTTTATAGATCGAAGAATTAGTGCTCCTTTCTATGACGCTTTATGAGATTTAAATTCTTTCTGATGAGTATTTTCACGTAACCAATTAAGTGATTATTTCAGAGTCAGATTAATAAATTAATACAAGAAGTTATTAAATCTTATTTTAAATAGTAGAATTTAACCTTCGCTACAATCCTAGTAAAGAATGGGTCTACTGAAACGTCAGTTCGACGAAAATATAAAGAAAAAGAAAGGCTGAGATGTAAACTCAAAATAAGTATAATACCGGGTATCTCAGCCAATTGTATGATGACATAAAGATCGACACTCTCTTTAAACCTAGGATTTTAAGATGGGCTTGTTCGCAGTTTAGATATCACCAAGTACATCAATTGTAATCTCGTAAGCCCCAGTATTATCTACAGTAAACCCATCCCCTACACCAAAAGTAAGGGGTCCCCCAGGCGCATCAATCACAAGAGTATAAGAGTTATCCGCGCTATAGCTGGGTATGCTTTGAGAAGAAGTAAAGAAATTTTGAGCGGGCTCTCCATTGATATAAAGTCCAAACTCATTTGCTAGTACGGGATCGATTTCATTACCAGTAATATCAGTAAAACGATAAAAACTATCGCTAAATGATGCTCCTGCCGCTTGCCCTACACCAGTAATATCAATTTCTATCGGTCCACTATAGGTTTTAGTAGTTGTTGCCGCAGAAGGACCACCCGTAAAAGGAACTTCAATATATTCCGTTTCAAGAGAATCAAAACCAAAGTTAGCAGCACCCCATATACTACCAGTAAGACCGGAAATGTCTTGCTCTAACGTACCAATTCCAGTGTTTTGGTTGATGGAAATCTGTTCTCCCTGTGAAGTATAGCCAAAAAGATTGTCATTTTCATCAAGAGACAAACCAAAGGTCTCTTCAAAACCAATGTCGCCGACTTTTACTGCTTCGCCATCCAAATCAATTTGATAGAGAAGATCACTTTCTACGCCTTGTGAAGTTGCATAAAAAACTTCCTCAGTGGAATCGAAAACTAAATCTCCAGCACTGCGAAAATCGATACCTAGTTTGGATACTAAAGAGGCTTTACCACTCACCGTATCTAATTGATAAAACCCAGAACCTCCAGCAGCATACAAATCTCCATCAGGGGTAAAACCAAGAGCGTTAAAACTACCACCCAAATTGCCGATCGCAGAAATTTGATTATTATCGAGGTCTATCTCGTATAGGGTAGAAAAATCAATGCCAAAAACTTTATCTTCACTCAAAGCAGCAATATCAATCAGGCTCACTCCTTCTGCCAGCGGGGTAAAGACCGCAGTTTCAGGGTCGAGTGAGCCTACTTTGCCATCTGAAGTTGAGAGTAGAACTTTATCGGATTTACCTGCGGGATTGATGGTTCCATATTCAATATTATCGACACCCCAACGACCGTCTCCACGAGCATCAATTTGTACTAGGGATATAGGAGGCATGTCATTACGGAACAAGCCTATAAATTCGGCACTATCGCCATCACCTGTCGGCTCAAATTGTATATCAGCTGTACTACCATCAGTAAAAGTTACGATTCCTGTCCCAGCTGCGTCTATATCTTGAAATGCCACATAGTCAACAGGATTTTTTGAGAAATCTAATTCGAGATACGGCTTTTCGTTATGGGTTAACGAAAACTCTCCAACTGGGTTAGAACCATTGATGATTCCTTTTCCCGAACGGATAATAGCTTCTTCAGCTGAACTCGTGTCAGAAACGATTAGACCATTAGGAAAAAATCCAGAAACTCCAGAGATATTTTGGTCGTCTACAAACCCCGTTTCAAAATCTACTAGATACTGAGGATTATCAATTCCTATTTCATTTAACCAGTTCTGTCTGGTAGCCTCATTTTCGCTGGAATCGGGACTATTAAAAAACGATAAGGTAGACATTAGAGTATGTTAAAGAAAGACTATTGTTGTACGTCAAGAATTATAATGGCTAAGATTGCAGCCAGAACGATTTTTTCTAAATCTTAAGGATTTGCGATTTTAAACGGGAGCATCCCACTTATCCAGTGAGCAAGAATGCTTAGAGTAAAATTAAGCGAGTAAGCTCAAAAGAAAAGTATGACACCAGAAGAACAGGCTGAAGTAGATCGAAAGCTAAAAGAAGTAGCAGAAATACTCTACAAAAACATCCCTGATAAAGAATTCGATGATTTCCAGAAAAAGCGATACACCCTAAAGGGCACTGGTACTAAAGCATATGGTTCGCGGTACCACAAGGGCACTTGTCCTTGAATGGGGATAAACGACCCCGCTAGGGTTTCCCCAGCATGACAAAGGCTTTAGCCGCATGTATGCGCATCAAGACAACAAGCGAAGAACTTTCAGAATTATCTTCGTAAGCATAGATTTAGAATTCTTGATTATCAGCTTTACCAAGAGCTCGATCTTAAATCTTATTTCCAATAGTAAAATTTAACCTTCGCTAAAAATTCTACTATCAATAATTAGGCAATAACCTAAAAATTATTAAACAACTATTAACAGGCGCTTAAATAGCATAGTTATAACTGTACAATGCCAATCGTACTAATTCATAATACAACTTACCATTAAAAAAATGGCGATCGCTACAATTCTAACAACGAATGGGTCTACTGGAAGTTTTGTTACTACAGATAATTTTCTATATTTTGTCGACGGAGGATTCGATTCTTCCCAGAGCAGTAGTATATTTCTCAATAGAACTGACGGTACAGAAACAGGAACAATTCCCCTAATGAACTCGAGTGGGGAAAATAGAGACTTTTTTCTCGCTAGTGGCAATTTACCTAATGATTCAGCAACAATCGGCGATAACTTGCTGTTTTCTGGAAGTAATGAATCTTCTTTGTTACCAGAAACAGGTTCTATTGTATACACCAATCAAGAACTTTATATAAGTGATGGAACTTTAGAAGGCACCAAAATTCTGAAGGAGATTAATCCTACTGAGCCTACTTCAGCTGCCAAAAATGTTGGTTCTAACCCTGAAGATTTTGTATCATTGAACGAGCTTTTAGTTTTTACAGCTTTTGATGGTGGAATTAACGGGCGAACAGTATGGAGTACAGATGGGACAGCAGCAGGTACCAAACAAATTGCCGATGTTATTGAATCTGAAAGTAGTGATTTTCTACGTCAATTCGATGTTAGCGATCGCCCTGTAAATGAAAATATTTTATTAGAAGGATTTGATGGAGAAACCACTGGACTGTGGAAAAGCGATGGGACTAGTACAGGCACTCAGTTAATAAGGTCTTTTGAACCTGTTGTTTCAGGAGAAGAAGTTGATTTAGAATTTGTATCTGTTGCAGGTAATAACTTATTTTTCCAAATTGACGATAGCCTATGGCGCAGCGATGGTACTGATGAAGGAACACAACTAATTGTTCCTGAAATACCATCAATAAGAGAAGAGTTTGAAGAACCAATTGCCCTTGGTGTAGGAAACAATTTATTTTTCAGTGCATCCAATAACCTTTGGACTAGTGATGGTACCGTTGAAGGGACCCAAATTATTAAAGAGTCACAAGTCTTTGAAGGATTTCTAGAAGATTTCGTCGAGGCTGATGAAAAACTTTTTTTCATCGATAGAGATAATGTAAAAAATAGAGATTTGTGGCAGAGTGACGGCACTGCTGAAGGCACTCAGTTAATTTTTGATGGTAACGTTACTGATGTTATTGAGGGTGCAAATGGAAATGTTTATTTCTTAAATCAAACAGATGACAACCTTGATGAATTATGGAGAACCGATGGAACAGAAGCAGGAACTATTTTAATTGAGCCTTCTGATTCGTTTGATGTTATTAATGCGACTAATGGTGCTTTTAGTGCGTTCGATACATTGAACGATCGAATATTCTTTACTGGCAGCACTATTATAGAAGGCCAAAATACGAATGCACTATTTGCTGTAGAAGATACTAAATTAAGCAGTCAGGCAGGAGAAGGAGTAATTAGTGATGAAACTGATGAGTTTATTGAAAATGCCGTCTATCGTTTTTTTAACAACAATTCAGGGGTTCATTTTTACACAGCCAGCGAAGTTGAAAGAGATGCCGTTTTTGAGTTAACTAACTTTAACTATGAAGGTGCGTCTTATTTAGGTGTAGATTCTTTGAGTGGGCAACCAGAACCAGTTCCGGTTTATCGCTTTCTCAATCAAGACACTGGAGTTCATCTATATACGATTTCGGAAACAGAAAAAGATGCTGTTCAAAAATTAAATAATTTCAGTTTTGAAGGAGAAGCTTTTTTTGCTTATGAATCGGAAGTTGAAGGTTCAATTCCTATCTATCGCTTCTTTAACAGTACTAGTGGAGCACATTTTTATACTCCCTCAGCTGGAGAAAGAGATAATGTAGAAGATAATTTACCTGAGTTTCAATCTGAAGGTATAGCTTACTATGCTCTTCCTCTTTCAGAATAAAACTGAAACTAAAGCTGTCCGACTTTTACTTTTTAGTCGGACAGCAAGCCAGAAATAAGGCGATCGCTAATTTAAGAATGCCAGTCGAAAAATCAGGGCATTCAACTATTGATTCTTCGTTTATACTCCCATTAAAAACATTACCCATTCATCAAAGCCAAAATTTTTTTAACAAGAATTTCCACAATGCCAATTAGTACTGCAATAAAAGATCTTGCTGCCGTTGATATTCTTGCTGCTGTTGTTGTTGTTGTTGTTGTTGTCGATATTCTTGCTGCTGTTGATAATATTCTTCTTGTGCTTGTTGGTGGTGCTGCTGTTGTTGTTGTTGTTGCTGCCAATATTCCTCATCTTCTCTTTTCCTATGTTCTTCGTCTTCCCTCTGAAGCCTTTGGCGCTCCATTTCATGCCATTGTTCTTCTTCTAAATACTGCGTATTTTGCTGTGAAGATAAGGAATAAATATAGTTTCTGGTATTTATAGCATTTGAGTAATTGGGATCTAAAGCTAATGCTTTTTCAGTTGCGTTTAACGCTTCTTCATATCTGTTCAAATAAACAAGAGCAACACCCATATCTGCCCACGCTGTTACATTGTTAGGGTCGAGAGATATTGCTCTTTGATTACTTTCTAATGATTCGTTGTATTTTCCAAGCACTGCCAAAGCAGCAGCTCTGTCTGACCAAACAACAGATTGGTTGGGATCGATAGATAAGGAGAGATCGAAGCTTTCCAAAGCTTCATTATATTGTTCTAATGCAAATAAGGAATTTCCTTTCAATGAAAGAGTCAAACTATCATTAGGGTTGATGGCAATAGCTCGATTGAAACTCTCTAACGCTTCGCTATAATTCTTTAAAATCGCTAGAATAGTTCCTCTTTCTTGCCAGGCTGGACCCCAATTTTCATTGAGAGAAACAGAGTTATTATAGCTTTCTAAAGCTTCGTTAAAGTTTCCTAGTTCTCGTTGAACATTACCTTTTACCTGCCATGCATTATAATCTTCAGGATCGATAGCGATACTACGATTGACGGCCTCCAGCGCTTCTTCAGGTTTTCTTAGGGTTACTAAAACTTGTGCTTTTAACCACCAAGTTCCAGAATCCTCAGGATTAAGGGAAATTGCTCTTTCTATGCTATCCAAAGCTTCTGGATATCTTTGTAGCTCAAATAAAGCAAATCCTTTATTTCTCCAGGCACCAAAATAATTTGGATCGATTGAGATCGCACTATCGTAACTTTTTAATGCTTCAGCATATCTTTGGGATTGAAATAAGTTATTTCCGTGTTCTACCCAATCTTCAGCTGTTCTCAATTCCTGACTTAGTAAGTATGTTGCGTTTGAATTATAGCCGTGGTTTATCTCTGATTTGTTTGGAACTATAGCTTCACCAGCGAGAAAAGGATTTATTGCAAGAGACATCACAATAGACTTTAAACTCAAAATATACCTCCTAAAATAAGTAGTTTAGAAAATGCAATGTTACAAACCATAGCAATAGCATCTTAAGAACTATCAAAGAGAGCTAAATAAAACTGCTACTCTTAGACTAATTTGTTTGTCAAATTTAAATTTCAGAAAGAGTGTTATCAGGTGTAGGGGTGATAAGTGATGAAGGGTTTACGAATCCACCACCCCTGGGTTCATTAAGGAAAATATCACTAGCATAAAAGCTTGTTTCAGGCGGATCTAACGTATATTCTTGTGAACCGAGTGTAACATTTCCATAACCTATAAGAGGGTTAAGACTACCAAAGTCTGCATCAAAATTACTACTCCATTTAAAGTTAAAAAGTGACTCAGAAAGATAAGGATCTTTTTTACTAACTCCGACTAAATGAGTTTCAAATTCAACTTTCCCACTTATAAAACCCGAAATGTCTCTGACTGCTGTAGGGCGATCCCGAAAGCTAAAACTATCATTATTTTGCTCTTGATCGTATTGATTGAAATCAGGGTTGTCATAATATAATTCACTAGCAGGGTCTTCATCCCAATAATAAGGATAAGAATCTGGCGGGACTTTATGTTTAGGATAATGAGGGTTTGGATCGGTCCAAGGATAGGTTGCAGCACCACCATATGTTTCTTCATTTCTTTTATCAGTGTCAGAAGTAATTTTTTGATACCAGTTGAAATGATGGTATCCTGCGAGTTCAGCCGCTTGCTCTATCTTGAGGTTAAAATTAGGAACGAACTTGGCAAAAGACCACGCATCCTCACCTCTTGAGTCCGCTTTTGGATTGTATCCAAGAGCCTTAAGCTTATCAGTAGAATACTTCTCTACTGTTACAGAATTTTCAAAAATTGGTTCGGATGTAGTATAAAGTCTGCCAAATAACTCGAATTGAGCCGTAGTATTATCTGGAACATCAAAAGTATATTGTAGCGGTGTATCTTCACTTGCTCCAACTGGTTTCGCACCTACAAAGTCAAATAAAATTGGAGCTGTTTCTCCTGTGTCCAACTTTAAAGGACTTCCACTAATAATATCCTCTGCTAAACCAAATCCGATAGTTTCTTTTCCTTCATTAAAAGCAGGAGAAGTAATAGTAATAAGAGTTTTAACTGGCGAATAACTTGCTTCTACTGGATCGTCTAGAGTAAGATTAAAGCTCAAAGGGTGAACAACCTCCGATTTGCTTTCATCATCAAGTTCATCATTTCTATAGGTAAGCGTTCCTAAAGGAAAAAGCTTATCATCGGAAGGAATTCGCGATAATACTGATACAGGGTCAATATCTGCAATTGGTATTTCAGATACAATGTCTTCTGGTTTTTTATAGGCATCTTTTCTGTTACTGTATACTGGCGCTTTGACAGTAAATGAACTCTCTTTTGTAAAAGAAAGATTTCCTCCTAAAAATTCTTTCTCATAGCCTATACCTGTGGGTTTTGCATCTGACAAAGGGTCAATTTTATCCGAGAATTGAATGTCAACATCTCCCTCAAGGTTAGCTGTTTTTTCCAAAGGCTCCCAGACGGGATTAGGGATAGGTGTAGGTATAGGTGTGGGTGTTGGTTCTGGTGCTGGGACTGGCTCTGGAGTGGGAGCTACAGGTTCGTTAACAGGTGTTTCATCCTCTGGTACGGGGTTGGGTTCTGGTGCTGGGACTGGTTCTGGTGCTGGGACTGGCTCTGGTGCTGGGAATGGCTTTCTAATGGGTGTAGGGTCTAAAGGTTCGTTGATAGTTACTGTATTGTCCTCGTTTTGCACGAACGAGACACTTAAATCCTCTTCCCAAGGAAGCTCCCATCCATCTTCCCGCAACTCTTCAAGAGACTTGTATGCTTCGGTAACCTCTTGTACCCGGTCCCCTAGCTCTCCATCTTCAGTAATCTCATAAATTAAACGGCTTCCTTCTGGTCTTCTAATTGTTCCAGTTTCTCGGTCTAAAAATAAACGAAACCCTAATTGTTCTAGTTCATTGATAACGTAGATAGTGCCAGAATTTTGAAAAAGGAGCGAGACGTTACTTTCAATCATGAAAACCTACGAAGAATTGAAGAATTATGTTATCTAGGTAAATATAGCATTAACATCTTTATCTAAATCAGTTTTTTTTTAATATCAAGAATTCCTAACAAATTAAATTAAAGTATTCTAAACATTCTTAGCTATCAAGATTTGCTCTTACTCGCACACCACTATATTGAACCTTACCATGGCAATTTCAGTGGTTTTTCGACATTATTTCTATTTAGCCTTTTCTTTTACACATAGAAAAATTAAACTTTTACATATAGTTTACAGAAAAGCTTTAACTTTGTTTAAAGAATTTACTCTATGATGCTGCGCGAGAATACTTAGGAATAAATCCCACAAAAATGCTTTGTAATGGCAGTAAATCCTTTATTACCAGACCCAGTAAGTCCAGACCCAGTAAGTGGAGCACTTCCTCTGACAGGAACCGCAGATCTTGTTAAGTACGCACCATTTTCTGATAACAAGTATGAACTTGAATTGTCTGCAAACGACAGTGACATAACCACTAATGCTAACTACTTCGAAAATAAAGTGGATGCATACAATGTATTCGCAGAAGGCAATCGGTTAAATCAGATAAATAATTACTTGACTGAAATTCCATCTGATGAAAATATCTTTTCTTTTGGTAAACTTACCTTTACGAATAAAACCCTTAATGATGACGAAGGAAAAAACATAGAAAGAGCTGGCATATTAAGAGGTAAAGGGGGAGCAATAGGGAATTTTTCCTTTAACTTTGGCAATAGATGGCGCGGAAAAGAAGACCAATACTTACCTTATTCTGGCACAATTACTGTAGATCCTAGCACTTTGAATAAACCAGAGAGAGTAAATCGACTAAAGGATGTCTTGCTTCATGAAATAGGTCATGTTCTAGGATTCGACGGATATTTTTTAGAAAAAAGAGATGATTTATTGTTGAAAGAGAAAAGACAATTAAAGCAAGGAGATAAAGAAAAAACAGTTAATTTCTATGGTTTTAAAGGTGCAAAAGCTCTACAAGTTTTTAATAATGACCCAACATTTCGTAGTAGCGACGAATATCAAAGATTGTATGGTCAGGAAACAAATGTCGAAGAAGTCCCTCTAGCTTACGATAGACCTAGTTGGCCTCATTGGAATGAGGGAATATTCGGAGATGAACTGATGACTCCTATCTTGACTTCTAGTAATCTTGATTTATCGAGTCAAAAACTTACTATTGCAGCTATTCAGGATATGGGTTATACAGTCGCTCCAGATTTAGAGATCTAAGTTACTGAAACATAGTGGTATTAAATTAGTATTCAATTGTTGACCTTTAATGCAGGTTGACTATATAAGATTTATACGAGAGAAAAATGTTACAAACATTAAATAATTATTTTCAATTCAAACTAAGAAAACAAATTTTGATAAATGCTTGTTTGTTTATTTCTATAAAAACTTTTATGGTTTTTATGCCTAAAGCTGTAACCGCCAATACTAACTCTCAAAATATTCAAAATTTAACAGAAGAATGTACTTACCATGCACAACAACTAAAAAATTATCAAGGGGCTTTAGAATATTGTACTAAGGCAATAAATATAGCTCCTAATAGTCAAGAGGTGGTCACTGCCTATGCTTTACGAGGTGGAGTGTACGCTTTACTTTTTATGCCACAAGAAATGTTTCAAGATATTCAAAAGGTAATTGCACTAGATCCTGAAGATACTCATCAAATGAGAGCGTCGGTTCATCTTGGTTTAGTTAATTATTATAGTAATTTTTATCCTAATAAAGAACTTGCTATGCAAGAACACGAGAAGGTACTATTTTTTGCTGAAAGAATGGATAGACAAGATGTCGCCAATCAAC
>JACLAC010008705.1_pt1 | contig 18946 bp, 11 predicted proteins | sample 8027881 | NCBI WGS metagenome assembly JACLAC01 (sample SAMN15725517, study PRJNA655200) | protist metagenome | isolation source: fluorescence activated cell sorting (FACS) single amplified genomes of... | place: Spain: Blaines Bay Microbial Observatory, Mediterranean Sea | collected 2016-01-19 | reverse complement strand
ATATTGAAATAGACTTTAAACTTGCTGATGGTTTTTTTGATCGTAGTGCTACAAGTGCACGCCGTACTTCATCAGATGTAACAATTGTTTCAGCAAAAACAAAGAATGGAACATGGGGAAAAGAGCAAATGGATTTCATGTTAAATCATCCATCGAATTTTTGTCTTGTGCCTATTAATAAATTCAATAATGAATTCAAATTGGAATATGTAGGGTCACTAAAAGATATAGTAGATGAACATTTATTTGGAGAAGTACATCAATATATATTATATGACAACAAAGTCATTATATTAAATCAGTTGAAACAATTAGTAGATAAAAAGTGTATTAAATTCTACACTATGAATGAATTGAATGAAATGGAAAGGAGCGACCTGGTCAACTTATACAAGAAGACAAATCCCTTGGATCTCCAAGCAAAATTTGAATCAATATATAATCAACTTAGTGAACCGGCCAAAAAATTGCTTAATGACCATAATATAAATTTAAATGAAGAAGAAGAAGGTGGCATTGCAAAAGATGAATTAATAAAAAAAATTCATAAAATTTACAATACAGTTCATGTTAAGTATTATGGTGATGCTTCCGATTTTGTTAGTACATGGCAGGTACATGTTCAATGTATTACTCCCATTATATTGCCATTCCAATATGTAGACAATTGTGATGTAAATATTATTAAAGCTATAATAAAACCTAGAATAGCAATGCTGTGTAAATTACCGAGGGAAACATTATTCACTGTAAATTTGGTCACCGAAAAATTAGATGAGGCATTTGCAAATGGTGGGGGAATAGCAGGTAGGGATGATGGTTGGATACCATTAGTTGCAAGTCAACATGCAATGACAATGGAGGAAATTGCAAATGTAACTAGAAATGATGATCGCACTGATGCACCAACTGTTGTTGTACCAGCTTGTCTTGAAAATATAGATAATACTAAAATATGTGTGCAATTTTATGTTACAGCTGTTATAGGTGATATAGCTCATTTGGATCAAGTTCATGGAAATGTAAGTGCATCTGGTACATACGGAAATTATGCTATACCATCTACCTCAATGCAAAGGCAATATAGAGCTGGTATAACAGAAGAAGTTTTGCCAGTGCGGTATATGGAATATAATAGTAGATTATATCATGCAGGTGGTGAACCTCCAATTATAAATGATGGTGCTAATTTAGGAGATAGAGTCGTCAATAGTGATGTTGATAATAGTTATCAATATTGGGCAAAGGGGCGCAATATAGCAGAAGCAAAGCAACATTTGGTTGACAAGCATAATGAATTACATCCCAACAATCCAATAACATTGAATGATTTAGATGGTAAATGGAAGGAGCGTTTTATGCATTTAATACAAGGTGCAGTTGCTGGAGCAGCATTATCACATTATAAATATTTGTTTGGAATTGGTGATATGATGCATGATAATGGACATACATTGAAACACACAATAGCACTTATCAAACATCAAGTAGGAGGAACAGATTCTAATGATTTAATGAATTTTCTAACTACAGAAAATTTATATCGATCAAAAAATCGAATGATTGATTATGCTATAATGGCAGCTAGAATTGTATTAGAAGATAATAAGGATAGAAACGAAAGTCGATTTAATACTTTTAGTTTAGATGCAAAGCAAAAAAATCATTTGTTGCTATCATTACATTTGCGAGGACTATTATATTCTAGTCAAAGCAAATCAAGAACAAAAGAGCATATTTTGGAAACATTGTTGGTTCAATTTTTATTTGATAGGTCGCTTGTAGCCATGGAAGATCGTGATGTTGGTGCCAATGCTGACGAAGATGATGCAGCTGCAATACTTGCATACCGAACAAATCGTTTCAAAGGTACAGCACCTTCATTTGCAGCATGGCATGGATTATATCCAGCTAGTATTAGAAGTCTTTGTTATCAAGCAAGAATAATAGCACCTATTGAAGGAAATTGTGAACGTTATGAGGCATTATTTCAAATAGCAAAGGCAATTGTCCATAATCGTAGTAATTTTCAATGGAATAATGTACTTGGTTTAATACAACGATGTTTAGTAGCTAATAGAATTCAAAAAATTTTAAATACTCAACCTGGTCAATTGGTTGACCGTGCACAGAATAAATTATCATCTTTGATGAAAAATATTATTACAAAGAAGTTAAATAATAATTATTTGCATGTAGATGATGACAATGTTAGATGGATAAAACTTACCGCAGCACATGTTAAATCGATTGAATGGGTGATCCATTTCTTATTCAGATTGGCTGATCATGGCACTACAACATGGGAATATGACGATGGCCATGGTGAAGAATATTGGAATGATCCTACACTAAATTGCACATGGGAGAATCTTAACATGAATGACTTGGACTTAGTAAAAACAAGACCAATACGCTTTCGGCTATCGGATATAACTGCATGTGATTTATATAGTGTTGTGCATATTAAATATCATGAGCTAAAAACTGTTTCGAATATGCATGCATCTTATATAATTCAAAACGCAGATAAAGTAAATTGCACCATTCCTGGGTTTAAATCCTTTGCACATGCAATGCCATTTATTAAAAATGAGCTTGAGTTGGATGATTCTGTCCTTCGTGTACCACTTCGGAAGGCTCTACTGGATTGTGGATGTGTGAGTGTAAACCAACAGCAGATTACATTACCAAATGCAGTTATAGAACGTATTGCACAAAAACGATTGATACGGAACACAGGGGTTCAGGGCAGGCAATCTCGACAAGGTCGAGGTACGAATCCATGGCGTACTGCAACTTAATTCTTATTAAATATTATAGGCGAATTCAATATTAATGCCAGGTGACGACTTGCCAGTGGTGGTATTTTGATTAGTATCCAGAGCATCAGAATAAATATAATATATGTATTGTTAATGTATATTAGTAAATTTATTTTTAAGAAAATGAAAGAAGCGGGATTATATTATACATACATACACATAAACATACACACACACACACATATATATTCTTAAAAAAGTGTTGTTGTTTACTACCCCTCAACCTATCGGCTGGGTAGAGAGTACCCTTGCATAAAATGCAAGGGCCAACACTAATTTAAGAATATATACATGTGTGTGTGTGTATGTTTATGTGTATGTATGTATATATATAAATATAACTTACCATCCTGTCTATATATATTAATTCAGTTATAATATGAATTGTACAACATATTTAATCGACAAATAAAAAAACTGTTTGATACGTTACTCAAATATTTATATTATTGTTATAAGTTTTAAATATCGCATTGTTTTAATAGATATTAACATTTATCTCAACTTTTCGCTGTTTCTTCTGACACAATGCAAATAATAATAAATATATATATAATTTATCAATCCTTCAATTTTCATATTCATGTATATGTGTGAATCGCATTACAGACCGTAAAATGTATGGTTTTTACAGGTGTTATCCTTAAAAATAGTGGTTTCAATGCTGTATGTATCCTATTTATAGTATGGATATAGCATTACCAGTCATGAAATCCCGTTGGAGGATGCCTCAGGGAAAGTGCCTGAGTACTGTGGCATACGAAACGTCGCGTGCGTATAAAAAAAAAACACAAGAAAAAATATTATTATATTTTTTTTTATTTTTTAAATTAGAGATTGTTTATCAACACACACGCACATATACATTTTATATATATCATATTTAATATATATATTAATTGATGTATATTAATTTTTTTAACGTATAACCCACATACCCCTCTACACTGCCAGCAAGATTTTTGTTATTGCGTAGTTTTTTACACAATTGTAATATCAGCACATGTAGACCAAATTTGTGAAGTAGCTTCTGCATCCCAACGCCATCCAAGGACATATTCACCTGCAGGAATATCCTTTGGTACATTGACTTTATCTTCAATTGCAAATGTATGAGTATCCGTACCATTGATCCAGGCATAATCAAGATATTTTGAATTGCATCCACCATGTGGGAGTCCTGGGTAACTTTTACTACAATCTGTTGGACAAGCACCATCTGCTGAATACCACGGAGCACCACAACCAGGACATTTATATTCACAATGTGCAGGTGGTTGTACAATATAATCGCAACATAAAGTACAATTTTCATTTCCATATGGAAGAGGATTCAACATCCATTCTCCAGTTCCTGTGATTGAATGTGGAACAACAGTAGCTTTGATTTCAAGATCTTTTGACGTATCATTAAAACGTATCATATGCTTATTTGGAGTAGCAAACGTTAATGGCATTTTTTGAAAGCATTCTTCGGTCAATTTCTCATTTGCTGGGCATAGTCGATATTGATATCCACCACCATGTTCAGCCGTATTTTCCCATCGTGTCATGGCAATACTACCTCTTTTCCATACTGTACCAGATGGACGACGTGGTAATACCATGGAACCTAAATCGCCTTGTTTTGCATATTTTGTAGTATTATATGCGCCTGCATTGAATACTTCGTGATTTACCCCACCTGCCATACCACAAGCATCGTATACAGGTGCACGTCCAGGTGCACGCCAAGGGTTATATTTCGTAAAATCTTCTACAGTTCCAGCTTCAACTTCTTGATTAATAGTGCGATATTTTGGATCATTAATAGTTGGTTTTATGGATTCATTTGGGCAATGATCAAAGTTTGGTAAACGCGTACCATTTCCATCACATTTTGAGCAACCAATGGTACATCCTTGCGAAAACCAAAAACAACTTTGACCACTATTACATTCTGCGTCCGTACCATTTACACAACGACAATTATATGGTTCAATCCATCCAGTGTTTGGGTGTTTACCTTTGGACCAAGCTGGTAATTCACTATCAATTGCATTTCTAGTTGGTGGCATAATTAAAGAGCCATGACTTTCCACATGTTGTGTGAATAAGAATGTTAGTAGTACTATATGTATTATTTTATTCATAATTTTTGGTGGTAATATGGATATATGTATATGTGCCGTGTATATGTTTGTATGTATGTATGTGTATGTCCTTCCAAAAGATAATATCTTTTTTTAAATATTAGTGCATTAATTATACAAAATTATTATTGTCACTCGTGCACTCCATCAAAACTGCTGGCGGCTCCTCAACAATTAAAATATACAGAGCAGGTAATATATATTCGAATATATCCACATGGATATTACTAGTAGAGCTTACTTATGATGCACTCATCACAACACAATTCAATATTTGTAGACTAACAAGCCTAAGCCTGCACAAAAAAATCAAAAAAAATCCAAAAATTTTTTTTACATTTGCTACAAATGGGTTGTGAGTAGGGTTTTCGCTTAGGATGTAATATATCCGACTAAGAAGGGCATAGCACTATAAGTAGAACGTTGGCGAATTAACCTAGCATAGCATTGTATATTGTTCCCGGTCCATATTCATGCTATCCTCATGCTAAAATCAGTTAAATTTTTATCATAGAAACACAACCTTTTTTATATTTTTTTGCTTTGCTTCTCAATTACAAAAATATTTGATTTCCCTGGCATAATTAGCATTGAAATACCATTGTTGAAAATCAAATTTTTATTATTATTTTTCTTCTATTATTCGCTTGATAGATTTATCAATGTAAACATATAATAAAAACGTTGAGAGACAGAGAGAGAGAGAATACGTGAGATACATACAAGTTCTGATTATATATTTGTACGAGATTATCATTTCCGTAAGGGTTAGCTGATTATATAGATAGATAAATATCTATAAATATCGAAAATTAAAGTAAAACATGTATCGTTCGAAATTAAAAGTGACAAGGAAATCACCAAAAAATGCACCGTCGAAATCGAAGAAAAAAAAAGATATAAGTTCTTATTTTGTTGCACCGATTCCAAGACAACCATCACAACCGAATTTTTCACAAAGCTCGCAAAGTTTTCAACAATTTTGCTCTGGGCCATCCCAATCATTATCAAACACACAGCAACTGATAACAACTGCATCGTCTAATAACAACTTTACTTTTGGTGTGAACAATAACAATACCAATCTTGCAAACAAAAACAACAACAATAATAATAATAATAATAACAACAACAACTTTATTGGTGGGGCAACTGGTGGTAAACGTCTATTTCTAAGTGGCAGTGAAAATTTAAGTGGTAGTGATAATATTCAACCTAGTTTATCACAAGGAAATTTTAATGTTCGAAGTAAATTAATGTTTTCACAAAATGCAAATAGCCAATCATATAATGCATCACAAATTGCGTTTATGTCACAATCACAAACTCAATTTAGCCAAGATGATGGTGGATATGCGCTTAGCACGCCATTAGACCAACCAGCACAAGCCGTGAATATTTTAAGATCTCCCGATCCAGGGCCAAAGAAAAAAAGCAGACATAGTGCATTAAGCCCACATGGTTTGGATGATTTACGACGGGAGGCAGATAATTTAGTTATACGTAGCTTGAAAAAATTAGACTCCAATAATAATTCACAAATGATTTTCGATGAAAATAGCAATGATGCATTTTTAAATAATAGCATCATCAATAATAATAACAACAGCAACAATGGAAATGAAAATATAAGTTCCACACCTGGTGCTAGCCAAGATGATTTAAATTATGGCATTTCTGAATTGAATAATGGGAGTAATTTATTCCGTAATAAAAGCAAATCAAATTTTCGCGCCGCGCATTTAAATTCATGTGAAAAAGAAAATACGATAAATAAAAGCTCTATTGGTGTAACATCAAAAGCATCATCGCGAAGGCGAAGATTAGAACGTTGCAGGTATGTATCTCTCTCACACACATATATATATAGATACACACACACACATAAAAAAAAAACATTTGAAAATGAAATATATATATTCTAACAGTTCTATCATATATATATATATATATAAATACATAGCGTCAATCCATTTATTATATCCCAATCTCAAAAAAGTAGAAAAAGACAACGTCGACCAAAGATGCCTATCTTAGATGCAAATGAAGAAGTTGAACGTTCCAGGTATTTAGAAGAATTTGAAGAATCAGAACAATTAGGCACTGGTAATTTTTGTGCCACATATAAATGTAGAAATCGTTTAGATGGTAAATCCTATGCTATTAAACGCGCAAGAAAGCGTATGCATGGTGAGGCAGATAAGAAAAGAATGTTGCGTGAAGTTTTTGCATTATCCGCATTAGTTGATGTACAAAATATTGTACAATATCATACTGCATGGATTGAAGATGATCGTTTATATATACAATTAGGATATTGTAATGGTGGTACGGTTCAAGATATGGTATTGACATCGAATGATAATAGCAATATCAATGAAAACAATCAAGCGACGATGACAAATACTGCTGCTGCTACTGTTAATACGAATATGAATGAATCAACAACAGCAATGAGTTCTGCTACCACCAATATTGTAGCATCTTCTTCTAATAATATGAACAATGCATTTGCTTCTTCTTCCTCGTCGTCGTCATCAACATCATCAAATGGTACATCGGGAAATACAGCAATGGCAAACAAAGATCATTTTCATGTTGCATTAAATGGACGTTTATCGACATATGGTGCATTAGAATTGATTAAACAAATTGGCACTGGACTTAAAGAAATGCATGAACGGGGAATGGTACATATGGACGTTAAACCTGATAATATGTTAATACCAGAGAAATCGAAAGATACATTTTGTTTAGGAGATTTAGGTATGGCAACCAAGCGACGCCTTGGTCGAAATGATGTGTTGCAAGAAGGGGATGATCGTTATATGGCAAAAGAATTTTTAGATGATTCAATGAGACCACGCGATTTAGCACCTACGGATGTTTTTTCGTTTGGTGTATCTGTCTATCATTTACTACGTGGTTTACCAGAACCTCCTAGAGATGAATATCATTCAATACGAGATGGAAAATTATGTTTGCCTCAAGAAGTACACCCAGGTTTAAAAGATTTATTATCATCAATGGTGAAACCTGATGCTAAAAAAAGGCCAACCGCCAGTGACATTGTACGAGTAGCAGAATCATTGATTGAATCAATGATGACGACGGATAATAATAATAATAATATAATTTCCTCTTCTCAACAATCAAATGATGGTATCATGTTTATTAATAATAATATGAATGTAAGCAACAGTCAAGGTAAAAGTGGTACGTTAGATGGACGTGGTGGTGACATGTTTAAAGCAGCAACAAATGAAATTATTGAAAAATTAAAGCAAGAATTAAATAAGGAACGACATGCAAGAATGAAAGCGGAAGAAATGCTTGCCTCTATTACTACTACTAGTAGTAGTAGTAGTACGAATGATGTTGTTGATGATGATGATTTGTAAAATGTATTTTCCGGTATTTATATATATATATATCAGATATATATATATACGGACAGTATTTAAAATATGGGGCGGGGGGAGGGAATATGACAATTTTAAAGTAAAAAAATAACAACACGAAAACAGTGAAAAACAAGAGGGATATATAAATATATACGAAGCCGTATATATTTAATAATGTAACGATATGTAATTTTTTATAAAAATTATGAAAAGGGTGTTAAAGGATAGAAAGAGGAGAAAATATGAAAAAAGAATATTATAAAAACGAATTCGTTCGTGTAAATAAAAAAATATGGCGAGAAAGAGAATCTTCAATAATAATGATAGTGGAAGAGAACTGTGTAAAATGTAAAAATTAAAAGTACACACATATTTTTAAAATAATTTTAATAAAACCTACTATTATACTAAACTTTTAATATTTAATTTTTTGTGACTTTAGAACATTTGAAATATGTGAAAAAAACGTGTTCCTTGTGTAATTTTTTTTTTCCTCAATCGAAAAAAGGACACTTTTTATTGCTCTAAATTGGCATTACATCCAATAATATAAAAAAATTTTTTTTTTTTTTTTTTTTACATAAACTCGTCTTGCAACGTGTTAGACAGAACACATATATATATAATACTACATCAGCTTACACTTTATATATATATATATATACATATGTAGATTAAAGAAGGCAAAAATGCTTTTTGTTTGTAAAAATGATTGTATTCAACAGATATTAGACAGCAGGCAAAGATGCCATTATACCTAAATTCATTCTAGATAAACCCTGATATGCTGATGATTGAGTAGTCGTCCTACGTTCCTCTTTCGTAAGTTTGATCTTTTCGGCAGTTTTCTCGTCTACGAAAATGGTTCGGCATAATGGACAATTAATGTTTTCATATTTTATTAATTTCTCATGACAATCATTGCACCACTCATGTCGGCAATAAGAACTATGAAAACCTGCAGCACCTTTTTTTTCAAGACATATGATGCATTCGTCGTCTAATACAATATTGTTTTCCTCTTCTCTTTGATATTCTATTTTTCTTTCATTCATAACACATGAACTTGCCATACAATTTCCCATTATAATTTTTAATAATTTCAAATCTAGTTTTTTTTATATAATTTCTTTTTCAAAACGTATTTCAAATGTTTATAAATTGTGTTGTTCTTATATAATGTTATTATCCTTTTTTTCCGTTTCTTTGGATATATATGTTCTCTTTCTTATTTGTTTTGATTTTTTGTGAAATATATGGTATAGTCGTTCTATCTATATTTGTTTCTATTTTACTGTATTTTTGACACGTTTGATATTATTAGCATGAAATAGTATTGATTTCAAAATAAGTTTGTCGTAAGAAAAGCACTTTGCCAGTTTGCAAAAAGGAGAAAAAGAAAACAAGTTTCCGGAAATGGTTGTTCGATTCGTTATTAATCGTATTTGTATGTTAATTGATTGAATCCTGACGAGAAGTCATTTTTTTATGTGGCTCCCGGTTACGGAAGATTCGATGATGATGATGCACTAATTTATTTATTTTTTGGTTTTCGTGGTTTAAGGTATGAGGGCGGGTTGAAATGCCCTGCTATTGCCATCCTACGTAATGGTATGTCCTTGGTAAAAAATATAAGTGAAATTAGAATACGAAAATCCCAAAAATTGTTTCAAGCACACTCACAACAACATAAACAAGTAACAAATAACCTTTTTTTTTCAAAAATTATTCATTTTCTATTTCAATTACATAGATAAACAACAACAACAACAACAACAATTCCTGTATATATATATATATATTATTCCAAAACAAAACAAAAAAATTTTAAAGACGCAATGCATGACATTGCTGTATATTACATCATAGCGTTGTGTATATTGGCGTTAGGATTTTTATTATATGTTGGAATTGATATTACTAAAAACAATAAAAATATAGCTAAAAAAATAAATCAATTTCGTAAAGCTGATAAATTTGCATAATTTTAACGGGGGAAAAAAAAAAAATAAAAGAAAAAATATGAACAAAGTATGGTATAATGTATTTGATATACATAAAGCATGTAAAACAAAAGGAGTTCAACAATGTACATATGATATTTTTCAACAGATGAAATATCAATATTTTGAAATGGTAGCATCAAAATTTAGACGTCCATCTATTCTTCAACTATATGAAAATGTTATCTCTGATGTTTATAGTAATAATAATGTAATAATAAATGATACTAATAATAAAAATTTGATAACATATATTGATACAGTAAAAGAAAATATTGATAATGAAATTGAATTATTAATACATGATGGGAAAAAATGGAATAATCATATACCTATACAATATCGTGACGGTTTCAACAAGATATTTCATATTTCATATTATAATTTATTTGTATTAGATATTTTAAAAGAAGAATTATTATTATTGGAAGAAAAAGATACTACTAATAATTCTTATTTACAATTGAATGCAATCGATCCAAATTTATTAATTGAAAATGTAATATATGATTTAAAAGGTTTATCGATTGAAAAATTTGGTGTAATGCCAGAAATCAACATTCGAAACAACATACAGAATGATAAGACATTTCCGTCATTAATAGGAATTCAACCATATATACATTTTTCCTTTGTTGAAATTATTAAAAATAATATTCAAGCAGTTATTGATCAATATGGTGAATTAGAAATTGATAATTTAGATGTAGCTCCAATTGTAATTGATATTGTCGTCAATAAAAATAATGATGATAATAATAATATTGATATTTATTTTCATGATCTTGGCATTGGGTTAATAGATAATAATAATAATGAAAAAGATTCAAATCCATTTAATGCTTTATCTACTAGTCGTGAAGTAGTGAATGAAGAGCCAACATATACATATTCAAGAGATTTTGGTGTACAATTTTCTGGGAAAGGTATTGGGTTGTTAAAAACAAAAATGTATATTGAAATGCATAATGGGAGTGTAGAATTGTATTCACCAACAAGTTTAGAAAAAGAAAAGGATGATTATATTTATGATGAAGATGATCATCATCATCAACATGGTAAAGGGAGTACGACAAAAATAAGCTTTTAACCTTTTTTGCTGACCTGCAATTAAGTACGTATTAACTAGGTGGAGCGGAGCGGGGTGTATGACGAAGAATAATATTACACATTAATAATGATTACATTAATATATACTTCGTATCAAATATATACGTGATTCGTATTATGTAATCATACAATCATTTATATTTTATACGAAAAATATTTTTAATAATTTAATTTTACGCATAATGCTATAATTTATTTTTCAATTTACTCATATTTTATAATTTCTACTCTACATCAACAAAAGAAATAATATATTAATATTACCACACCACAATTGAAGAAAACTACGAGCTCGTAGGTTTAATTTATCATCATTGGTGTGCTCCACCTACTTAGTGCAGGTCAGTGGACACATAAAAATGATATTTTAAATACAACATTTTTTTTATTACTCGTACTTCGTAAATATTAATTACAATCGACTTGAACTTTCCTTCAAATAATATGGATAAGCACCATTATCAATTTCTTCTTCTGTATATCCAACTAATAATAATTGATGTTTATTTAATTGTGGTGGGTCTGGACGTTTGTATTTATATCCATTTGTATTTGGATATTTTTCCATATCACGATGTACTGTTAATTGTGGAAATTCATCCGCATTGATCCACCTATCTGTCCAATTTGTTGTTGAATTGACTAATAATGGTGCTTGTTTTCTTCGTTCAATAACATGTTCAGGTGTTAATCTACGTGGCATCATACATATTAAATTAACACAACGCATTAATTTTGCTTCCGTATCAGGCTCTTCCATGGATGGTGATGAACAATGAATTGTTCTTGAATCCCATAATAACATATCACCAACTTCCAAATGTACTTGAATTGGTTGAATCGCTGCATTTTTTGCTAATAATGGATCGTTTGCCGGGTAACGAAAGTGATCTACTTCCTTTGGTATACGACTTAACCGTTTTTCATATTTAATAGGTATTTGAACAAAATCTAAATGACTTTTTGGTATTAAAACATTGCCACCAGTTTTCTTTGACATTGGTAATAAATTTACTAAACTTTGTACACATTGAAAACCTGGCCTTGTGAGTGGATGTTGATCAATGTGAAACCAGGAAGCAGATGGATTTGTTCTCCATTCTTCATTCAATTTCCATGGTCGAAACAAGGACATGCCATCAAAACTAGCTAATAAATCTGTTGTTTGCCATATACCAGCAAATGCTTTTTTTATATTTGGATGTCCTCGTACATACCATTGTGGTTTACTATGTCCAATGCCATGGCCAGGTAAAATTGCACCATGGACTGCGGTTGGCCATTGATCTTTATTCCATGTTTTATAATCGTTGCGCTTAATACCTGTACCTAATGACTCTAAATATTCCCATGTTAAATCAACTGCATGTGCTGCTTCTGTTTCAGATAATGCTTTGATAACTACATAACCATATTCTTTTAGAAATTTACGTGAATCTTCCGAACCAGGTGTGAAACGTGGTGCATGTACATATGTTGCACGTAAGGATGGGTGAGTGGACATACGCCTTATTTGTTGGTGTATTCCTTTTAATGTATTATTGTTGTTGTTGTTCGACGACATGTTGTAATAAATGATTATGGTTACTTTTTTTTTTTTGGTAGTAGAGGGAGGAGGAGGAAAGTTTATTTTGTGTGTGTGTATGTTAGGTATGTATATGTAAGGTGCTAAGTCTTTTTATAATTTGATCTAATGCATGCACCAGTTTTTTTTTTATAAATTGCACAACAACAATTCATCGTTCGCACGTTCACACGTTCGACTTTCTCTGGACACCGGAGGCATTTCCTGGTCCAAATCTATACGTTCGACTGATGATGAGATGAAAAGAAGATTCTTCTTCTGTAATGATATCATAATATATGCCGCCTTATTAATACCTGTAATGCTGTGTACATGTATTATAATAGCTTCTGAATTTTAATAGTGTGTTATTTCAAAGTCTCTTTGGTTATTTTCATTATAGTACCGGTATAGCTATGGGCGTCTATCATAATTTCCCACCACATACGGTCGTCAATTCCATACACAGCATAATTATACACAATAGACATATAACAATTACTAATGTGTATGAACAAACAGAAATAGTATATAATATATATATATAAATTCTAGCATAAACATATTGATAAACATCAAGACTAGTATCTATTCCATGAATTTGTATAAATTATTAAACAGAATGAAGATTTTGCCATCATATTACATAAACATGTATATATATATATGTATGTATATATCTATATTTACATTACCTGAATGAAAATCTCTCTCTCGACTTACTCTTCTATATTTTATTCAATTATCAATCGATAAAATAAAATAGAAGAATGTAAAATATGTCACGTTACTCTGGCCTAGAGAGGATCCTCTCTACTCTGGCCCAGGGCTGGCAAGCGCAGAGTCTTCCCTTTAATGTCACGTCATATATTATATTATAGTCGTCTCCTCCTAAAGAAAGGGCCTATCTCCTATCTGCCTATCTATAATGCCATACGTGGTATGCCATATGCCCAGCCGGGCCAGCCTACTTAGAGAGAGGATCCGATCCTCTCTAAGCCTACTGGCCTACCATTCTCTGGACACCAGAGGCATTTCCAGGTCCAAATCTACGTTTTCCCAGGAAAGCTAGGCCTACCACCAGTAGACGATTTTTAAAAATTAGCCAGCCTGGCCAGCCCTACGGCCAGCAAGCCTGGCAAGCTGGAAATCTCAGCTGGGAAGACTCTGCATTGCCAGGCTTTTGCCGCTTGCCCCTGCCCTGAAGAATTTATGTTGGCACTTTATTATTATTTTTTTTTTATTATATTAATAATCTCATATAAAGTTAGAAAGTTGGCTAAAAGCATGGCAAGATTATTCCTGCATGTCAAAGAAATGAAAAAACTAGATTGTTGTCGTGTCGTATCAGACGTATGAGTACCAATTGATAATTTCATGGTAGAGTTCTTCCATCTTATCGGGTCATAAAGTTATTAGGGTTCGTAAAGGAAATAATGACTAATTGTTGGGTCAAAGGTAAATCCAGCCTTTTTTTTACGTTGCGTCTTCTTGTCGTCATCTGCTGTTTAACGTGGGCCCTGCCGTCAGTTTCCGTAAACTATTGTAAAAATATTGAATCAACTGCGACAGGCACCGAGTTAAGCAAAGAATTTGGAATACCAGCAGCATGTTGGGCACAGAAAAACAAGAACAAGCAAATAAAAGAACATCGTATAGTTATAACTACGGACCCTGAGGGGATGGGGCAGGTACATTTACTCCTTCGAAGTATGGACAAGTATGTTACCAATTGGCGTAAAACATTCCCAACAACTGTTGTAACACATAATTACAGTGAAACCAACAAAAAAATAGTTGATAAGATAGCGTATGAGATTGTGCGTATAAATTATCCTTTTGTTAACTTTGTCTTTATTGATACACTAAGCAACTCAGAGAAGGAAGGAGAAAGAGATATAGCAGAAGAGAATGGTATGGATTTCAACGATAAAAATAACGACATTCATTTGTCTGGCAATTTTTGTTTCATGTATTACATTCATGACTTATGGAAGGCTTATATAGATGGTGAAATTGATCCATTCTTTTCGTGTTTCTCAACTGCCGGCATCGCTGCTAACAGATCGATCTTTAATTTAAAATTAAGTAAAGCAAGACAGCTTGTAGTCCCATTTTCACCGGCTTTATCATTTTCACCATCACGACCAATGTTTGAAACTCTCGAGTGTGTAGCGTGCTTATTGAAACCGTTTATTTTCCCAAATCTTGCAAAACTTAGGTACGCTTTACTGGTGCATGTAAATAACAGGGTAGAAAAAGATACTAATAATAGAGCTGTAAATGATGACATTTTGAAGATGAAAAGTATTAAATCTACGTTTGATCCTCCTCCGATTGTAAATATAGTGGATGTAACCTTCAGCCCCACATCATTAGAAAAGTTTGGTCATATTACACACAATATATATGGGTCGAAACCTAGAAGAGTGCAATATATATATCGTAAACATCCCTGGGCTGGGATCACAGTGTTTACTCCCCAGACTTTTATTTTTGATTATGTCGTAAAACAATTTGAAGATTGTGCAACATGTTTTCGTGTAGCTTGGTTTCTAGAGCCTCGCACAATTGGAGAAAGTCCATACTATAAGAAGCATCGAGGGAATGAATTTAAGGAAATAGTAAACGTTCAAGATTTATTTCATTTGATTCTTACGAGTGATGATGAATTAATTGAAAATGGATTTCCATACACACAAACTTTATTTGGCGGGATGTGGATTGAAGTAGAGAAAGAAATACAACATGCTCAATTTTACAGTACGCGGGTCCACAAATTAAAAACAAAGTTAGTCTCCTTCATAAGCTCCACTAAAGTACATTGTGCACTGCATCGTAAACGTTTTTTCGCGGCAAATTATTTCAATAACCAAACAGAAAATCGTATAGTTGACGTATATGGACTTAACGGGTGGATAAAGGCGCGGGATGGTTTGGCTGCCTACATGTATTCGATAGTTTTTGAAAATGATCGACAAAATATATATTTTACTGAGAAGCTGTTGAATGCATTTTCCACTCTGACCATTCCAATTTACATAGGTGGAAAAGTAAACAACACGCAGTTTTTGTACCCATATTTTAACCGGGGTGGCATTATCTTTTCAGATGGGAGCGTCGAAAATTTAACTGCAATACTTGATATATTAGTATCAAAAGAGTTATATTATGAAAAGTATTTAAATGCTGCGTTGGAAAATCGTTGGCGTGCAAGAAGGTTTTCATCTCGCGATGATATCATGATTTGGAAGTTAAGAACGCTATCTCATCCTGTCCTCCACATCCGATGGCAATTAGTAAACGAGTTATTTGCAAGGTATGAATATGGTTGGAGTAATACGATGATGTATTTATGTTTTGATTGCAGTGCCGATGACTGTTGCAAAAATGACTTTTACGGTGAAAGTAAGAGACTCGGAGGCCTGGAAATTGATAGTAGCATTAAGGTATCTATAAAGCAATACAACGATGATAAAATATTCCCAACAGCTGCTGACATGGATATGATTTTTATTCCATATTCTAAATCAGCAACAGTTACTGAATTGAGGTATATGGTTCAGTATGCATTGGGGCAATTGGGGCCATCAGGCATGCTAATTATGGAAGGTACAGACAAAATAGAAAATACAAACGTACGCAAATTCCTTTCTAATATCATATGCAGATGCTTGCATTCACGGACTACAGACGACAATAACGATTCAACTACCTGTATTTCAAAAGATAAAAGAATAACATTTAATACTATTTGTAGTGCCGAGAATGGCAATGACTGTATAGAAGATGGTTTTACAATTATTCAATTCGGTAGTGCAACAACAAGATTGCTCCCACCATCAATTAATTGTAAACGAGAACAAGACGATCCTATAGCATTTTCTTTGTGCAAAAATAAACAAGTTGTTGAGAAATTGCTTGAGATCAAAATCCAGAAAAATTTCACAGCAATAAAAAATAATGAAGAATACAATGAACAACTTGAAGCGCATCTTGTACGTTTTGAAATTGATGCAATTGAAGCAAATATGAAGAAGAAAGAGAGAAAGAAGTTAGTGAAGTTAGTGAAAGACAGCGATTTGCGAAATAGAAAAAAAGGTGAAGAACATACTTGGTATGATAAAATTCAAGTGGAAGGGGATATGAGAAGTATTGGTTCAGTATATGAATTGCTTAGATATGCGTATCGTAGTAAATACTTCAATACGACCATCCCAGCTCAAACATACATTGGGCAAACCAAAAGCACCATAAAAAAAAGGTTTAAAAATAGCTTAAACGGAACTTCTTCCTGTCGTTTTTTTATTGCAGCTTTAAGAGTTTATGGTGCTAATATGTGGAGATTAAAAATTAGGAAATATGATAGGAAACTATTAACAACGATGGAAGACCATTTTATATCTGAACAACAAACATTATATCCTTCAGGATATAATATGTCGTTGAATGCATACGAGAGTTCATTCCAAACGTTACATAGTCACTTTCAAACTTACAAAGCAGAAGCCTATCACAAGAGCAGTGATGGGCTCCGTTTTAGGTGTAACATTTCCATAGCTGGGTGTAATGGTGGATATAGAGTTGAAATTAATGATGTTACATTGCATCAGTTAATGGAAAAAAAAAAGACTGAAAGACGTAGCCTAATTAAGAAGTTTGCAATGGATAAAAATATCCCAATTAGTAGTTTTTTTCACATGTTATGGTAAACTCAGGCATTAAAAGTATATTTTGGCTGGAAAAAGATCTTGAAGTGCACAGTTGTGACAAAAAGCTGCAGTTTTGATCACTTTAGCTTGTAGATTTCTACAAGTTTCATTGACCCGTTGTGCTTTAAGCCAGTTTAGTTTTTGTTTCATGGCAGAAGAACATGTAAACTTTAAGTTGGTCATTTGTTTCAAAGATAAAATTGCTAAATCACAAAAAAACCTCCCTGCATGTTCATCCTGAATATGCAATTGATTAAGATCATAGTGGTAAGATAGATTATACTGAATTTTGTGAAATTATGCAAGTCGATCCATCGCCACAATGTGAGAAATTATTCCAAATGTTTGATAAAGATAAAGCAGGTTAAATTGATGTATGTGAATTTATGATAGGTTTAAGTAATTTCACTGGTGCTGGTAAAGAGGAAAAATTAAAATTTGCATTTATGGTATACAACATGTACATATATACACACACATACATATATATATAAACACACACATATCATATGATACACACGCACCGACACACATACATACACACACCGACACACATACACACACACACCAACACACATACATACACACAACGACACACATACACACATGTAGAATGCTTCGGCAGGAGGGCATGGGCCGCAAGGCCCGCCCGTACACTTTATATATATTAATTATGTAGTATCATATCATATGCATATCATATGATACAAACACGAACACACACATACATACAAATATACACACACATATATATATACACACACGTGTAGAATGCTTCGGCAGGAGATTAGATAATTACGATTACACATGTTTATAATGATGGTTAAAATCTAAGTTATTAAAATTTAAAAATAATTTTTTACACTTTTCTCGTGTTAAGTAATATATATCATATGCTCAATACTCAATCGCAAGAATAATATGCTATCCTAATATGCATAGTAAAGCTCTAAAAAAAAAAAAAGTAACCGTAATCATATACAAAACAAAATGTCATTTTCTCACAACAATAACAACAATAATACATTAAAAGGAATACACCAACAAATAAGGCGTATGTCCACTCCACCCATCCTTACGTGCAACATATGTACATGCACCACGTTTCACACCTGGTTCAATACAAAAAATATTCGTGAAATTTTGTCATCGTTAATAGCTCACCTATTTTTCGCCGCAACTCCCTCCTCTCCTTC
>JACLAC010001958.1_pt1 | contig 18957 bp, 14 predicted proteins | sample 8027881 | NCBI WGS metagenome assembly JACLAC01 (sample SAMN15725517, study PRJNA655200) | protist metagenome | isolation source: fluorescence activated cell sorting (FACS) single amplified genomes of... | place: Spain: Blaines Bay Microbial Observatory, Mediterranean Sea | collected 2016-01-19 | reverse complement strand
AAACTTGGAGGGAGACTGCGTAAGGTTTATGGCTATCCAGCTTAGTTTTTTAAAGGAGGGCATTGGCAGATTATAGGAACAAATGATTGAGTAGGACTGTTGGCAGGGATCGTCTGTGGCCCTCCTTTATCTCAGAACTTATTTCCAAAACTCAAAAGTATTCCTTCTTTCGTTCTTGTTTTGAGAGTAGTTGTATCTTCTTGATAAAAAAATTCGTTTCTCATTGAATAAAAGTTAAGTCCTGCACTAAAAGTGTCAAAGCGGTAAACTACAGGTAATGCAAATATTTTAACATCTGATTTGATTTCATAATCTACCTTTGATGAACCAGTTACATCTTCTATATTGGTGGGATCATGGTCAATAACTTCTAGAGTCGAATCAGCAGAAATTTCATTGGAAAAGCCATACCTTACCTGAGGTGTTAATTCGTATTTTGTAAACAATTTAAATTCATAACCAAGTATGATAAATAGGCCAGAAATACTAATTTTATGAAGATTCTTTATCTCTAAATCATAGTCTATTCCATTTGAAGAAAAATTTTGCCTACTTTTATCAGATTCACCTTCTATATTATAACTATGGTAACCTGTACCAACCACAAATTTATTGTGAATATATTGATAGGAGACTGCGAAGGCAGAGCCATTCAATCCATGGTTCAATTTCCCAGAATACTCTTTAAAAATTTCTTCGTCGCTTGAAAAATTATAGTACCCGTTCAAGCTTCCAAATTCTAATAAAAGATGATGATTTTTAATTGGAACCTTAGAATTTTCCTCTTCTCCAGATTGTTTTGCAGTATTGGGCATTTCCTTCTTGATATCATCTTTATCATCAATTTTCTCATCATCCTCAAAAACTCCAAATGTCATGACGTCAAGATATTTTTTGATCGTACTCTGATCTGAAGCCTTCGTTTCTTTATCACTGGCATCGTAAGCCTCGATTTTCTTGGTCTCTACGTAAGCCTCTTCTTCCACTTGAACTGGCTTTTCAACTACTTCCTTAGGTTCTTCACTTTGATCCATATTCTCATCAAAGGTTATCGATTCATCTTTGCAAATCTGCTTTATTTCTTTTTTTGAAAAGCCGAGTTCTATGAATTGTAATAATTCTTTTTTTGAACACTCCGCAAAAACAGGACTAGCAACAAAGGAGACAAAAAATATGGTTGTGACAAGCCTTGTAGTCATGGTCAGTCAACTCGATGTATGTCATGGTTTTCCAAAATTATGTGATATGGCTGTGTAGGATAATTCTACAATTGAACCGCTGTCAAATGTCGCAAGTTCTTCGCCTTTCAATATCCCCAGTTTAGGGTGATACCAGTACGTACTTGTGCCTTCGTAAGTACTAAATGCTGACGTGAAAGCTACTTGGTTAAAAGATTCTTTTATTTTGTATGTCTCATAATTAGCTCCTCCAACATTTACATTCTCTGTTCCCATCATTGTGAAAGTGTATGATTTTGTGGCTACAGTTGTGGGACTTGGACAGCTTCCCACTACGGCTCCGCAAGCTTGAATAGTATAAGCTACGTATCCACCATTGTTTGCAACTGCGTAATGGTAAGGTTCAAGTTTACCTCCGGATTTTCCTGCATAACTATCGATTGCATAAATCAAATCATCACTATCTCTTTCGGTTAATAGGTATTCATTGTCACCATCAAATTCTATGGCCTCTGTAGTGTTAGAAGTTGTGGTTGAACCATTTGAAAATTTCATGACAAGGGATAGCGTTTCTGTTCTTGTGTTTTTTCCCTCAAAACCACTAATGCTCATCAAAGAGCGTTGATTGGAACCTGTTAGAGTCAAAGTGGTTACTATTCCACCACTTGTCGTTTTTCCTGATCCTGTATACTCAATAATACTATTGTTTGGCTCAGAGAATGAGGAGGCTTGGCTAAGCTTATAAGTAGTTACTGGAGTAGGCGTGTCTTCTTCACTTGGAGCACAGGATGCTATCAAAAATGTAGCGATTAACAGTTGAATTGTATTAAAGATATTCTTCATATTAAACCTCATAAAAACAGTAATTCTTGTAAAAAACCCTCCTTTTCCTCTAGTTTCCTATAATTGTCAATAGATTGTATTGAATTGTCAGGTAGGGGATTTTTCAGGCTGGCAAGCCATGAAAGATCCGCCCCTTCTATCTGTACCCTCCTAATCAGTATATGCAGCGGATAGGGATTCTAAGTAGCATCACCCCTCCTTGAAGGAGTGCAGGATTGCCTGAACAATCCTGCGACCTCCTTCTCTACTTGGTTCAATGGGTGATACCTTGCTGTAGCAGTCATTTGAATCACAGATTACACGTAGATCAATCAGTTGCAGATCCCTTCTGTTCACCTCTTCTGTGATGACATCATTAAATAAAGCCAGTGCGGTTAGTGCTTCCTTTGGTAGGGTAGGTCCAACTGGGATTTTGCTGTAAATGGTACAGACTCGGATCAGATCCTTCTCATAGACCTCCAGCATTTTCTTCAGCACCAACAAGTAGTTTCTTCTACAGGTGTCCATAACCAGTCCAAGCTTGGTGAGTGCTTCGAAGACATTGTTTGTAGATTCACTCAGTACTGTAGCACTTTGAAGGGCGTCATTGCCTCCAATAGAGAGTACTGCACCAAGATCTCCCTTAGGGCCTCCCTGTTGTTTGAGCACGTCAAGACAATGAATTGTGGTATCACCATCCACTGCTAGTAAATTCACAGAAACTGGACTGATGACAGAGATCTGCTCGATCACACTATCTCCAGAATCCACGTAGGGCTGGTTATCGAATATGGAGTCGCCTATGAGGTCGATACCTTGGATCATGGGTTCCTTGATTAGATTTGTTGAATGGTCTGGCTAGATGTTGAAGAAGGAAAGAGATCCTTTTACACAGTAAGAAGGTCTACTTCTTTTTTCCATACTAGTTATCCAGTTTACAGGTTGGAATAGATTTTATCTCAGGCTATCCCAGACAGACAGAATAAGGTGCACCGAGTCAAATACCCCCCCCGTTCTATCCATTCTGGTAAGCCTGCTTTTTTTAGGGATCATCACGATGAAAAATCAGTGTACTTTCTGTTGGCAAAAATACATTCAAAAACCTTGATATGCGCTTTGGACGAAAGCGCATATGGGTTCTATGTGTTCATTAAAAAGGTTTCACTGAATAATCAGTAACTTAGGCAGGTAAGCCTGCCAGCCACTTGACGAAGTGTGAAAATTGATATATGTTTTAGTTATATATTTGATTAAAACGTATATAAAAAGGAGAACCGTGGCAAGAGCATTCACACAGGCTGAAGTGAAGTCAATCCGGAAGGTGCTGGCAGATCGGAAATCTGGTTTAAGAGATCTGGCATTGTTCAACACTGGCATTTCAACCATGCTCCGGACAAGCGATCTGTTGAATTTGAAGATGAAGGATGTTTGGGCGGAAGAAATGAAGAAGACCTTCAGCATCCGGATGAAGAAGACAGGAAGACCTGTAACTGTATTACTGGATGAAGACTCCCGTGAATCCTTACAGGATTGGATTGATGATGCCGGCAAGGAGGAACCGGATTGGATCTTTACTGGGTTAACCAGCAGAACCAAGAATAAACCCATCACCTCTGCACATCATCGTCTTTTAGTGAAGCAATGGTGTAAAGCTGCGGGTATCCAGCCAGCAGGCAGGAGTACCCATAGCTTGAGAAAAACAAAGGCGTCCATCGCCTACAAACAGACAGGTAATCTGGAGGTGGTTCGGCAGGCACTAGGCCACACTAACCTCAGGAATACGGCCACTTATTTGGACGTTGATAATGAAGAGATGGTTTCAATTATGGAAAAAGTGAAGGTCTAGAGATTTTCTGAGAGAGTTGCGTCAAATCACTAAATCAAAACCTTGATTGTGTAACAGATTACCCCTGACAGAATGTCTGAGTATTGTGGGGGTTAAGGTGGGGGTAGCTGATTTCCAATCAGGAATTAGGGTGTGGTAAAGTATTTATTAGTTTTTTTATATTGCTGATGTGCATTGGGTACAGAGGCTGGGAACCCTCAAGGTTCTAAAAAAGTGGGGAGGGAGGTGTTGTAGCACCTCCCAATCCGCTAATCCACAAAGGAGCAACGGAGGCACTGCTAAGCAGCGATTAACAAAATTAGCTTAGCACATTTTGAAAAATTTGGAATGTTTAAGGACTGTTTTTTTGGCATTCTTGCCAAGTCTTGGTTTACAGCCTTGTCTTCCAGCCTGATCAATCCCGCCTCCTGATGCTCCATAAAACATTTAGTTTTACGGAGTTTATATGAGTTCTACACTCAATCACTTCCAAGAAAGTATTCGGCAACAGATTGTCGATACCCTTACTATTACACCACACAATGGCCGGGTTTCTGACAAACGCATAGACAAGATTGTCTGTATTCACTGCAACCAACCAGAAGCGTGGACGTTTGTAGATGACCCTTTTACTGTTCACTGCAATAGGAATAACAATTGTGGCATATCAGATCATGTCAAAGTCTACACTCCGAAACTCTTTGAAAAATTCCCAAAGTCAGACGATGCAAATCCACTAGCAACTGCAACAGCGTATTTACAGAGTCGAGGTATCGATACAAATCTTATAGCAGGACAGTATGGGCAAGGGAGTGTAGACGGTTTTGATACGGTCTCTGTCAACCCAAGCTGTTCAAAAGACAAAGCATGGCACCTCTGTATTGGCAGGCAATCTAAGGGCAAGGTGAAGTGGGATACTGGAGCCAAATACGCTGGCAAGGCTTACACTACGGATAGCGACTTTTCTCAGGCAGATGAGATCTGGATTGTGGAGGGCCCTATTAATTTGTGGTCCCTGCAACAGGTGGGATTCACTAGCGCAGCAACAATGGATACTGGAAACATCCCAACTGATTTTTATACCTCTTTACTTAGAGATAAAACCATCGTCCTAGCTTTTGATTCTGATCGTGCAGGTGAAACGGCTATCCACAAAAACAAGGAGAAGCTACTTGAACTTGGCTTCAGCAAAGTTCAAGTAGCAATTCCACCAGAGGGTAAGGAATGGACTGATTTACTGCTTGAAGGGACTCTTGGTGAGCAATCCATAGAGAAGACTACCAGTGAAGCCAAGTTTCGTGGTCACTTATTTATGGCGGCTACTCCCCAGTCATATGCTGATGCACTCTGGGATCATGAGGATCCGCCACCAGTGAAGCAAATCTTTGAGTTTAAAAATGGTATTTATCAAGCCATTAATCGTGATGATGGCAAACCAATGATTAATCAAATAGCTGACGCTGGAATGAACATTAAATTTGTTCAGATTAGTGAAAATGGTGATCACTCAATAACACTAGAACTGAGGCATCAGCAAAAAACTCATTTGGTAGATATGAAAGTGGAGGACCTCCTGAGTGCATCATTCAGTGAGGTTATAGCGAGGAAGACAAGGGCTTGGGTGTCACGAACCCAAACTCATCTCCCGTCCTTATATAAATATCTCAATCGAGGAGTTCATCCTGAAATCCGAGACACAGGTGCCTATGGATTTGATCTTGGTTCAAGACATCGGAAGGGCACTGGTTGGTACACCTTCCATGGATTTGCGATTGATCCTCAAGGTAGATTAATTTTTCCTGACAAGGACGGTGCTTTCTTCCGGATTGGGTCGAATCAGTATATTCGAGGTGAGTCACAATTCAGAGCAGCTATTAAAAAGCTGTCTAGTGAGCAGTATCCTGTTCAAAATTTTATTACTGAAATATACCAAGCATTTGGAGGTCGTGGCTTGCTAGCCCTTGGTTTTTGGTTTGCCAGCTTGTTTCAGCATCCAATTCGTGAGGCCTTTGGATTTTTCCCATTTTTGAGTTTATTCGGCGACCCCTCCGCTGGTAAATCGACACTGGGTATCATATTAAATCGGGCTTTATCCTTTGCTGATTGGGAGGGTATCCCGATGAACCGCACCAACACACTAAAAGGACCACAGCGGATCATCGCATCTCAATCTTCAGTAGCAGTGCCGCTGCTGGAGTGGACACCAAAGTCCAGAATCACTGAGGAAGATCTACTAAATCTCTACGGGGGCAACCCGCAACAAGTGAAAGCGGAGCGTACTCCAGATTCTTATGTGGAAGTGCCCTTCCGATGCAGCTTAGTGATTATCACGAATACGGAACCTTTCTCCTTAAGACAGGTGAAAGAACGAATCATCTCCCTGAAGTTCACCAAAGAGCAACTAACAGACGTTAGTCAGGAAGCGGCTTTCAAACTAAAAAATAGCAAGCCAGAGATTTTGGCAACTGTTGGGATTCAGTTACTCCAAGATCGGCAATATTTTGAATCATCGATTGTTGATGAAGTTAATGAGGTCATCAAAGTTCTTGAAAAAAATGGGGTTAATGACCGAAGAATTGCTGACAATCATGGAATCGCACTAGGCGGCCTTTCGTTGCTTCTACAAAGAACCAATCCACTTGCCGGAGAACAGATTGATGAGTACTTCAAAGAGGCACTGGATGTATGTTTAAAATCTGCCAGCAATAAAATCCTCTCAGCACAGACTGATTTTGCTTACGCAGACGATGTTCTCGAAAAGATTGATGAGGAGGCAAACGGTGATCGCAAGGGCACCCATCCATTTGCTAGATATGTTGAAGGCAGAATTGTAGTGAGAATGGGGGATGCTTTGGATGGGTTAAGTTTCCCGAAGCATCTTCATGGGGCAGTTAAGGAGGAATTGAAACGCCATGAACGGTATATCGATCATCACCGTGCTCTAAAGGTTTTTGGTAGCCAAAGGCAGAAGGTGTGGGAATTTAACCAGAAGATGGACTGATTTCTCATCTGTGGAACCGCAGTGGAACTGTAGTGGGAACCAACAAAAGTTCGGCTGTAGGTCCCGTGTTTACAGGTATGGAACCGGAGGTACTTATAGAACTTCAAGTTTGTTTTCGTCTCTAGAATTTTCTTAGCGAGGCTTGGGTATGGCAAAAACCAAACCTCTTTCATGTGCACACGAGGTAGTAACGTTCTTTAAGTTCTAAGACTACCTTTATTAGATAATATCTATTGTTTACTAGAACTTTATTGGAACTTTGTGGAACTGCTAGAACGTAACTCTTTAGAAAGAAATATTTTGATCAATGCTTGAATAATTGCTTCAGCAATCCTGAAAAACCAAAGAGGATCTCTAGCGCCATTACTATCCTAAAATTATAATTTTTATGATATAATATTCTTTATTGATTGTTACTCAACTCAACTCACCGAAAGGCACTCATGGAAACGTATTTAACCACTATCGAAGTTAGTAAATTTCTGGGAATCCCTGTCCAAACCTTGAAGTCATGGAGAGGTTCCAACCCACAGGGCCCAGAGTACATGAAGCTAGGTCAGCGCATTGTCAGGTATCCAAAATCATCACTAGAAAAATGGTTGGCGAAATCAGTTGTGAATCAACAGGAGGAGGAGGCGCTGTGAGCAGAAAAATCTTTATCTTGGAACAGGTGCACTCTTGTGATCGATTTTCCATCCTGAAACTCAGCACCAACAACTGGGAGGAAGCCAATTACTACATCCTGCCTCCAGATCCTAATGAATCCCAGATATCCTCATTGATCATGGATGGTTGTGAATGGAACCAGTACACCGCTACGTATCTGCCAGCAGAGGTGCAACTGAACAAACCAGCCCATGTGCATCCAAACGTGCTGGCTGATAATCTGGATATACACTGGTGTCGATGATTCTTATCTAGAGAGCAGTGTTGAGGTAACCTCGATGGGGTTTTGTTCAGCTAATGACCACTCAGGAACTGGTAATCGGCGTGGCTGTTGTTGATAGGACTTCAGAGCATTACTTTTTAGCGGCACTTGTTGTTTTGTGAAGTTAGCTTTCTTGTAATCACAATCTTCGCAATCTATAGTTCGTTGCATTTCATTTTGGGCTGCTTTAGGCCTCCAAACATAGTTTTTATTTGGTTGTAACCTCTGCAGTGGGCGCTCGCCAATAAATTCTCCCCCCTCCCAAATTCCTCTCAGAAATCTTCCATCTGGCCAAGTGTGAGTTCCTTGTCCATGGGCTAAATCATTCTTGTGATTACCAACATACTTCTCTCCATCTGGCCAAGTGAAAGTCCCCTGACCCTCAGCCCACCCATCCCTATGATTGCCAACATACCTCTCACCATTTGGCCAGAGATGAGTTCCTTGCCAATGAAATTTGTTAGCCTTGAAAGATCCAACATACTTCTCACCATTTGGCCAAGTGTAGGTCCCTTTGCCATGTAATTTGCCATTCTTCCATTCCCCGGCATATACACGTCCGTCAGGATGACTGAAGGTGCCCTGACCATGTAGTTTGCCATTTTTCCATTCACCATTATATTTCTGCCCATCAGGGAAAGTGAAGCTACCTAATCCTCCGAATTTGCTATCTTTGAAGGCTCCAACATATTCCCGCCCATCTGGCCAAGTGAGCCTACCCTGACCATTTGCTCTACCTTCCACCCATTCTCCTATATATATCTTTCCATTTGACCAAGTGTAGGTCCCTTTGCCATGTAATTTGCCATCTTTGTACTGACCAACGTATTGATCTCCATGGGGTGCAGCCAACATCCCCTGACCATGTAGTTTGCCATTCTTGAGCTCCCCAAAGTATTTGAAACCATCAGGATCGGTGTAGGTCCCTTTGCCATTGGGCAAGCCGTTTCTAACCTCCCCTACATAGACAAGATACCTATCTGGTGATTTTATGGTTTTCCAACTGGTTTGATGAGAGTCCAAGTCCGCTAGAAAATCATCTACCTCAATGTAGAGCTTCATTATTTTTAATTTGGACCCGTTGCTGCTGATTGCTTCAAAGACGAAGTTTCCAGCATTATCCGGATCTTGGAGTTTGCCATAATATGGAGTCTGACCTGTTTGGAATTGAGGGACCTGCTGTTGTAGGTACATGCCAAGTTCAGTTCCTGTCACATAGCCATCCTGATTTAAATCTGCCTCTCCCTTGATTCCACGTATGAACAAAGGACGAAACACACCTTTGTCAGCAATAGTGTAGCTAGCACTTCCTGATGAAATGAACTGACGGACTGGCTTGGGGGTCTGGTAGGAAATGTCATCGGGGAAGGTGACCTCACTCGTTTGCAGGCCTGAGTCAGAAAAGGAGGAGTCAAACACAAAAAGAATGTGCTTGGATTCAATCTGTTTTGCCCATGAATGAATCTGCTCCATTTTCAAAGATTTTTGATAGAACGCCCTTTCATTGTCATAGGGGTTAGGAGCATCTACGGGCACCAGATAGCCAAACATTCGACCATTACGCTCCTGAGTATATCCGTGGCCTGCATAGTAGAACAGGAGCCGGTTATCCTGCTCGTAGCCATACTGATCGATGAAGTCATTGATCTTCTCAAGCAGGGCGTCTTCAGTTGGGTCCAGTAGGGTCTCCACCAGAAAGCCCTGATTCTCTAGTGCCTGACGAACATCAGCGACATCCTCCTTGACACTGCTTAGATCACCCCACGAGTTATCCTGATAATCACTGGCACCGATGACTAGGGCATAACTCCCCTTGTAGATTTCGACCTGTCCTTGACCCGGAATCTGGAGGTTCACTGGGCGAATGGCTCTACTCTGGGCCAGTGCCAGTTGGGTTGCAGCTAAGAGCACCCCAACGAGCACTAGCAGGCTGATTAGGGAATGGCGCCATTTCATAATTAACTCCAACAGATTAGTTTCTAGGTGTTTCTAGGTGTTTTGGCAGTCAATAACTCTGCTTGGGGATGAATTGCAGGTGACGTAAGAAATTTCGAAGAGTATTAGTTTTTTATTAAAATGAATTGTAAATCGTATCTTTTAAAGATACTAAAATGTTATTACCAAACTTAGTCTGATATAAATTTGCCATTTGAGTCATAAACACAACAGATAGCCTTTCTTTTGGTTCAATCCAGAAGTGAGTGAATGCATAGCCACACCAGAAAAATTCACCAGATGGGGATGACTTAAAAATACTCTCACTAGGTTTAGTAACAACTGCTCCTCCAAGGCCATGTCCTAATCCACTTCCATTTCCAAAGTTAAATGCATCTCCTCGTTTATTTTTCTCAAGTATATCTAGAGAAGAATTGCCAGTCTGACTTTTTATAAACTCTTTAATAAACTTGGTATTTAAAATGATTTTATCAAAGGATCTCCCGTTATTATTTAACACGTTTAGGTATTTCATATAGTCATCTATGGTTGATACTAATCCAAGCGGATAACTACCTCCACCTGAAAAAAACAGTGGATTTTTTAAATATAAACTTTCTGAGTTATTTTCTACTAATTCATAACCACTATCTAATTTTTTATATAAATTTGTAAGGCGGTCAACTTGATCTTTTGCTATAGAGAAACCCGTGTCTTTCATTCCAAGGGGACCAAACACATTCTCCTCAAGAAACATATTAAGCGTCTTTTTGGAAATTCTCTCGATGACTATGCCTAAAACATCAATAGCAATCGAATAGTGCCAATTTTCGCCCGGATGGTAGTAAAGAGGAATTTCCTTTAGTTTTTGTATGATATCATCAGAGTCTAGCGTCAGATTTGTTTCAGGATTCATCCAAAGTTTTTCATGAACCAATTGGTGTACTGGTGTAATTTCTGAACCGTAAGTTAGTCCTGCTTGGTGGGTCATTAAATTCTTTATGGTCATTTCTTTTCGATTTTTTTCTACAATTTGATTGGTAATTTTACCGGAAACATAAACTTCTAGATCGTTGAGTTCTGGGATGAAATTTGCCACGCTATCATCTAAAGAAACTTTACCTTTCTGGATAAGAATCATCATTCCAAAACACACTAAAGACTTAGTCATTGAATATATTCTGTATATATCATCACGCTGAATAGATCTTTTATTTTCGATATCTTTAAAACCAGTTTGGTAGTAGTATTTCTCAGAATTTCCTTTAAAAACTAATAATGAACATCCTACGAGTCCATTTGCGATGAAACCATCTAAAAGCAAATCTAATTTAGGCATATTTATCCTTTATCCAGTATATTAATTACTTAGAATTTTTTTATTTTAAACATTACAATCCATTCCAATTTACGTTCTATAAACTCCTGTCAATACAAATCTGGTTCTGCTTGTCTATTAACTATTGAGTAGTCTATTCTTTGTAGGATTCAACAGTGTTTCAACCGCAAACCCTTGTTCTTCCAAAGTCTCTCTAACTGCTTCTACATCTGCACCAACACTCTCTAAATCAACCCATGCGTTGTCTTGGTATTCACTGATTCCAATTACCAGTGCATGACTACCTTGATAGAGTTGAACCTGTCCTTGATCCGGAATCTGAATGTTCACTGGACGGACTGCTCCACTCTGAGCCAGTGCCAGATGGATTCCGATTGTAAACAAGCTGAGCACCAGTAGCAGTCGAATTAGCAATTTGGTTCCTTGCATGGTCAACTCCAGCAGATTAATCTTTTAAATGTTTATGTCGTTTGGGATTCAACAATGCTGCTTAAAAGTGATATGCAAATACTTGTCATCAATGTTCGTGATTTGAAATGATCGGAGCTTCGTTCCAAAGCTTTGTAATGGGGACTATTTTTTGAAAAACAATCACCACCAAAATCGGCCAGTCCAACCTTGATGAACACCTTTAGTTTTTGGCTACGGAATAGGGCTGATTAGTTAGCGGAGCTAGTGGGAATAGTGCGGAGTAATACTGAATTTGAGGGGCTATAATCAGTCAGTCAAAAATGACTTGTATCAAGGGAAATTTGGAGGGAATTATTTGATTCTATAATTGGCATCGATGGACACCAATATTGACACCAAGAACCGGAAACACTGATAAGTAGTGGTAGCAGAGGGGAGACTTGAACTCTCCTAGATAAAGCTTATTTATTGGTCAAACCGACTGCACGTGTCCATATACGTGTCCACCATTCCAAAATTCACATTCTAAAATCAAGTATTTCTTGTAGTTGAATATGTGGGACGCCATCCGCTATTCAAACGTAATTACACCCAATGTTGGTGACAGCAACTGCTAATTATACTTTAAAAGATTGAATGAAAATTCCTAAGATTGTCCAATCACTCTGTCAAAGCAATGATCACCGTACTCATAGCCCGAAGGTCGCAGGTTCAAATCCTGCCCCCGCTACCACACTTTTACTCATTAAAATCAGTATTTAAGAATCTAACTATCTTACCACTGTAAGTATCATAAATTTTCTGTCCCCACCACTATCCCCACCTACTCGGTAGTATTTCTGTCCTAATCTGACACTACACATTGCAAAATTAATTATCTTCTAGCCCCTCCGCAACTCGTCTCAGGACCTCGATCAGCGTTGAGATACTCTCTTAATCAACTGAAAAGTTTTTTTCCAAATTTAGCCAAGGATTGATCTCAATCATCAGTGACTGAAAGAAACATTAAATACAAAGTTTGCAAATCAGCGTCTTTTTGATGCTCAGGAGGATTAGTCTAACTGGGTGTGCGATGGCTTCTGCGGTTTTACCAGGGGCAGCCACCGGCTATCTCCTATTTGGTCTTTCCCTTGTCCCTATGACTTTCGGAGGTTTGGGGGCTGGTTTAGCTGTAGCGCTACTCTCGGGCTTTGTCACCCGAAGGACTCAACTACGTGAAGACGCTAGTCTGGTTGCATTCTCCCTGATTGCTCTCGCACTCGGAGTGCTGATTGTTTCGATGCGTGGCAGCAACATGGACCTGATGCACGTCTTATTTGGTATGGTGCTAGCGCTCGATGACACAACGTTGATATTGCTGTGCTCCATCACCAGTTTCTCTTTGCTCACCCTCGCTTTGTTGCTGCGACCATTGGTTTTGGAATGTGTTGACCCCCAGTTCCTGCGCTCAGTTAGCAAGCTCACTGCATTTACCCATTTTACCTTCCTTGTGCTCGTTGTGCTCGTTGTGCCCAATCTTGTAGTATGACATTCTTACAAATTTAACATCATTTTCTGAAAACATTAGCCTGCCGCAAATTTTTTACATCAAGGAAATAAATTGTAGCTTACATGACAAGATTTCTTATTCCAGTCAAACAGTTGTGAAGGAGGCGGTTAATAAAAGAATGACGGCTACAACAGTCATTTCTAAAACAAGGGAAAGCCTGAGTAAAACGAATGCCCTTTCTTCTGACCGCAATAAGGCAGGTGTCAAGAAGAGCTTATTCATTGCTGCCAGCCCAAGCAGTCCCATAAATCCTAAAAACTTTAGGGCAAAGAGTTGCCCATAGGCGGTCCAGATTATTTTCCAATCACCCTCGCTAAGCAACAGGAGAAGAAAAACTCCCACAATCGCCAGTAAGGGCACATTCCAGATGGAGATCTTTCCAAATTGACGGGCTGCTAGTCCCGTTGAATTATCTTGCCGTTTTGCCAACCAGGCCAGGGGAGTAAAACCTCCAATCCAGAAAATCAACCCAAGCAGATGCACAGTAATCAGTGTCACTAGCAACCAACGTGGTTCCGAGAGAGTGTGACCCTGAAAGGCAAAGGAGAGGGCTACCAGACCGCATCCGAGAGTTGAGATGCCAAGTCTCAGCTTTTTTGGACGAATGGCAACAAGAATCAGCAAGAGACCGACACCCCGCAGCAAGAGGCTGTCGCCCAGTGGACTCTCCCAGGTAAACTGCAGCATCATCGGGTCCTGAATGGCAGACCATTCTCCCATCAAGTAGCTGGCTTGCAGCGGGATTTGTAAGGAATTTAGGAGAATCGCAAAAACAGCACATGTTGGACCAAACCAACGCAGGAGAGATATCGTTTGTGGAGCCGTTTCACGGAGCCAGAGCAGGTTCAGTGCAGAACCTGCCGCAAGCAGGGTAGCCCAGTAGGCCAGTGACTTGGCGAAAATCGACCAGAGAGAGAATTCATCAAGATCTTGCCAGGCCAGCCAGATTTCTTGCAGGATCACTTGACGGTGAAAGAGAAGGTCCCCTTCATTGGATGTCCGTCCTCAGACAAACCACGCCAATCCACTTTGTATTCCCCCTTAGGCACAGGATCCAGTTGAGCAACCAGCTTCAGCACATGCTTCATCTGGTCGGTACGCTGAACTTCGAAGTCATTTCCCAATTGATTAGATAACGCCAGTTTAGTGATTCGCATAGGCTTGTCAAATTGGATGACCAACTCCGAGGGAGCCTCATGTAACACAGCATTATTGGCTGGAGTGGTGGTTTCCTGTTTGGAATGGCCCCAGCCTAGCCCACCTCCAAAGAATACGAAAAAACTTGAAACAAATAATTGAATAATGAGCCGATTTTTTAATATGTTTGCCATGAGCCATCTTGATGTAAGGTTGATACTTCTTAGTAAAAATTAACAATTTAAGTTTTAAATATTTATTTAACGACAGCAACTTCATAGGGTTACAGGGTACATTTTTTTTCTTATGGTGCTGTAGACAAATTAAGTTAAACAGAAATCCTAGACGTGTGTTTTACTGCTGAATAAGCTTCAGATTATCTAAATTAGCTGAGAAAAATTGGGGATGAGAATCAACTCTGGTTAGAGTCTTCGGCTGGATGATCTGACGAATTTGGGTCTTTGATGTTCGGACCCCCTTCTCTAGCGGCTGCAATGAAGTTGATACTATAATCACCAACCTCATTGGCCTTGTTGGCTAAGCCAAATAGGTCCATGCGCTAGCGGTTGTTCTCCAGCAAGATGCCTGAAAGCACTTTCATCGTTGCGAGTTCCATTTGCAGATGCTGGAGATCAGCTTATCTAGAACGGACTCTCTCAGCCGTTTCAATGCTCCAGTGGATGTATTGGATTTCATACAGCATCTGTTCTCGTTGGACCTCGTGCTGATCAGCAATCAATTGTGAGACTGATTGTCGCGCGGCTTGGGTGACCACTTCCTCAAGATGCTGACCAAAACTGGGATTCCTCGTGAGAATCGTGGTCAGTACCCTTGATTGGCTGGCTTATCCAGACTGATCGTACTTAGAATTATTCTCCTCAAAATCTGGGCTACTCTGGTTTTCTGATTCCCAGCACTGTGGCGATTTTACGTTGACTGAGACCTTGATTGTGAAGTTCAAGGGTTGCTGCACGGTTGCTAGCTGCATTTAGTTTGCGTTGCATGCTCACCTCAACTCGGGTTGGCTGTCTCCCTGGCAAAAGATAGTGCAAAATACTGCGGGAGTTCTAAAAGTCTCCAGCGATGCTGTAAATTGTTCGAGACTTTTGCCAAAGGTCTATAACTACAACGGAGACTTTCTTGACAACATAGGGGAAGGGACAGAAATTAATTCCACTAGAGAAATTTTCGTTGTAAACAATAGTGGTGTTGTGAATATTAGTTCGAATGAGAACATTTTCTGTTCAACTGGAAAAGTGCACTGACTTTGATCAAGTGTGTAGAGGTGCCAAAGAATATATTTCTTTCTCAGCTCTCTGGATTAGGCTTAGTATTTAGAAAACGTCTTCTGAGAATTGCAAACTGCTTTTTCAGTGACATGTAAATTGAAACTTTACTGTTAACATTGTTGGTTTAGAAATAAAACCACCTTCAATCAATGCAATAAAATTATATGAAAAATTGGAAAAAATTTATGTTTGGTGCTCTCAGCGCTGTTGTTTTTGCCAGTCCAAGCTATGCCGCAGATGATAATAACGATGTGGACTTTACTCTCCAACTGTTGCACTTCTCAGACGTAGATGGATCAGTATATGATGTGTTTGAGTCCATGGAATATTTCGGCGCACTAGTGAACGCATTTAAGAAAGATCCCAAACTTGGTCCAAAAACTCTATTTGTCAGTTCTGGTGACAATATTATTCCTGGTCCGCGATACTTTGCCTCTGAGAGTGATGAGATTGAAAGCATTACCGGAAGCGATGAGCCTGGCCACGCTGAATTTGCAATACTAAATGAGCTAGGCTTGCATGCTAGCGCACTGGGTAACCATGAATTGGACCAAGGAACTGGTAATCTTGCTGATGCAATTAATAAAGACGACTTCATTGCAGGTTTCCCATTTGTAACTACAAATGTAAGCAATTTTGAGCAGACAGATCTCGAACGCGGCAAAGACGGTACAATCGTGGAAGACTTGGGAGCAAAGTTTGTTAAATATGCTTTGAAAATTTTAGATGGCGAAACTATTGGGATTGTGGGGGTATCAACTCCGGAGATGCCGATTATCACATCGCCGGGAGACCTCAAAGTTTATCCAACATTGCCATTTACAACATCAGACTTGGCTCCAATTGTTCAGGAATCTGTTGATACCCTGACAAATAAAGGCATAAACAAAATTGTTTTGCTCTCTCATTTGCAAAATTTAAATTGCGAGAAATCTCTGGCCAGGAAACTGAAGAATGTGGATATCATTGTTGCTGGTGGCTCAGGAGCAATGATGGGTGATGAAAATGATGTCCTCTACACTTCGAGTGTCGCTGCAGATACAGCTTTCACAGAAACATACCCATTTTTAACGAATGATCTAAGTGGAAGCCCAACAGCTGTCGTAAATGTTAGCTCAGATCACAAATACCTCGGCCGATTAGTAGCTCATTTCGATGGAAACGGTGTGTTGTTAACCAATCGACTTGACTCGAAATTGAATGGCGCCTACGCAGCAACTCCTGCAGTCGTGTCGAGTGTGGGTGGAACCCCTGCAGAAGCAGCAAACAAAATTTCAAATGCTCTAATGGAAGTTATCAAAGCCAAGTATGCAAAGCCAATCGGCTACACAAATGTCTATCTGGATGGACGAAGATATTCAGTAAGGGTTCAAGAAACTAGACTTGGAAATTTAAGTGCAGAAGCAAATTTATGGTATGCAAACAAATTATTAGAAGGTGTGGCAACAGTAGATGTTTCCCTCAAGAACGGTGGCGGCATCAGGTCATCTATAGGGATTGAAAGGCAAAACACTTCGGGAAAGTTGGATCTCTTGCCTCCAAGCTCATTTGGTAAACTTGGTGGGACTGACAAAGCAATTAGTCAGGGTCATCTCGAATCAGCTTTCAGATTTGACAATGGATTAGTTGTAGTTGATGTATTGCCTAGCGAATTGAAAGATCTTCTAGAGAATGGCTTGCGTGATGTCGGCACAGATGATGCGCCTGGTGAATTCCCCCAAGTGGCTGGGATGAGATTCGAATATGATGCAACTTACCAACCTCGAACGAGTAAAGGCAGTGGTCAGAGAGTAAGAAAGCTGGTTTTACTGAATCGTGATGGCTCTGACGGCACTTTGCTTGTTGAAAACGGCTCTCTGGTCAACAACGATCTTAGAATCAAACTAGTGTCTCTGAATTTCTTAGTCAATGGCGGAGATGGTTATCCTTTTGGAGAGTTGAGTGATCCAAACCGAGTGAATTTGTATGATGGTCAGAAATATGGAGATGAAGAAGATTATCCTGATGCAAACTTATTGCAGGACCCTGGTTTGAATAACAGTTTCAGCGAAACTGGAGGTGAGCAGGACGCATTTGCAGAGTACATGTTGGCTTTTCATGGGAATGTGAACCAAGCTTATGATGAAGCTGAGTTAGATGCAGGGGATGATCGAAGAATTAGGAGTCTTAGCTTGAACCCAATTTCGGCTGATGCACAAACTGCAGGAGCTAGACAAGCTGGAGCCTGTCCTATCGATTGATACCTGCTTTCTTTAGAATTGGTGCTAGAAATCCTCAGCCTCGTCAGTAGCTTGGTGGTAAGGATTTTTTATCTGAGATCCACGAAACTAGCACCACGGAAGTCTCAATACAGCACAATTTAAGTTAAGTGCAGGATTATCAGAAACACTCAAGGATCGAAAATCTTGTAATACTCTGCTGCACTAACTTATCTAGATCATCTATTCTGTTGAGCAGAAGGCAGGAAGCTTTCATAGCGCCGAATCATTGGAGAGCCCGGAGTATGAACCAACTGGTAAGCTACTTCATCCATTGTTGCTTCAGAGGATAGCGGCCTTTTCGGTTGCCATTGCTCCCCATTGTTTTCTTTGAACTTACCTGTTTGGCAGTTCCACAAATTCAGTGTCCTGATTCCTACTAAAGAAGGATTTTTTAAATCTGGTATCAGCCGTTTGTCCTACATAACACGGCTACTAATAGATACCAAAGAAAAAGTGACTGGAAGGTCGACCGTCTCTAATCCTGTAAAGTGGCTATCACCTGTACGAGATGGTGTACAGAATTCAGGAAGTGAAATAGCGTCCTCATAGCTCATTTTCAACTTCTTGACTCGATGATGCAAAGTAGCGCAGGGTATTTTTTAAAAATCGGCCACAGACTTTACCGTTTTAAATGGCTTTCCGTGAACAATTATAGGTAGAAGAGCATTTACTGCGGCCTCAGGTACCTCTCCATTCCTAAGCCTTTGAGAAAGAGCGGAAGCACTGACTCCATTTTGAACTGCCAATTCAGCAACAGACTAAAAATTTTGACCTAAAGCTTTTGGTTCATACTTCACGAAAAAATCCTGCAAATTATCGTAGTACCCCTTGCCTCGATGCCCCAGCTTGGATCAGTCAACAATTCCACAGAAGCCAGCATCTCCACTAACACATTACGTTTTGACAAGCTGTCCTGAACAGACAACTACTAGCCTAAGTGCTACCCCTATCGGGAGATTCGTTATTGTCCTGATGAACGACGATGAAAAGGGTGGAGTATTAGGAGAACTTAATAAAAGACGGGAAAGATGAAAAGTAGATTTTCAACAGTATGCCCTAGAGTCAACGAATTAGCCCATTGGCATAATGGGATTGGCTTTGAGACTAGGCGCAGTCGCAGTTCAAAAATAGTGGTCAGCGGGTCTGAGAGTAAGGATCAGATAGGGAAAAGTTATGTTGGAGCAGGCCTTGATCGAGGGCATGTAGACTTTTGTTAGTTCTGTGCCGATTACTGCAGAAGCTGTGGAGGGTAGGAGTTGGGCGGAAAAATGATAGCCACAAG
>JACLAC010008055.1_pt1 | contig 18964 bp, 17 predicted proteins | sample 8027881 | NCBI WGS metagenome assembly JACLAC01 (sample SAMN15725517, study PRJNA655200) | protist metagenome | isolation source: fluorescence activated cell sorting (FACS) single amplified genomes of... | place: Spain: Blaines Bay Microbial Observatory, Mediterranean Sea | collected 2016-01-19 | reverse complement strand
CGCGGGTGGATTGGGGTCACCTGTAGCTCTTTATCTAGCTGCAGCAGGAATCGGCAAACTGGGTGTCATGGATGACGATACAGTAGATGTCAGCAACTTGCAGCGTCAGGTTTTGCACAGTACTAAGGATATTGGACAATCTAAGGTCCTTTCTGCTAAGTCAACGCTCAACGAAATCAATCCTGACGTCGAAGTCGTAACGTACCAAGAACGTCTTTCATCCTCGAATGTACTACCGCTTTTTGAACAATATGATCTCATCATTGATGGGTGTGATAACTTTCCTACCCGTTATTTGATTAATGATTCTTGCGTTATGCTCAACAAGCCCAATGTACACGGGAGTATTTTTCAATTTGAAGGCCAAGTGACAGTCTTTTCCCCGAAAGAAGGCCCCTGTTATCGATGTCTATACCCCTCACCTCCACCACCTGGTATGGCTCCTAGCTGTCAAGAAGCAGGTGTCTTCGGTGTATTGCCGGGTATCATTGGTTGTATCCAAGCTGTCGAAAGCATTAAAATACTACTGAAGATTGGTGAGCCACTAATCGGCCAGCTTCTATTATTCGATGCATTAGGGATGAATTTCAGGCGGATGAAACTTCGCCGTGATGCAGCATGCCCTATTTGTGGAGATAATCCCACAATAAAAGAATTGATTGATTATGACGAATTTTGTCAAGTCAGCTGGTAAAAGGCAAAAGAAATGGGAAAAATCCCTGTAGCGGTAGTAACTGGCCATCACAACTTTGACGTTCCGGGTTTTCAAAAACTACTAGATTGCATGCCCCAAGCGGCTTTTTATTTGCAAGATTTGCATAATTTTGTATCGGACGAAGGAAAATTTAATGAAACTTACAAAGCTATTATTTTCTACAATTTTCACCAAGAGCCCCCAATAACCAGTCGAACAGAGGAGGTGAGGTTAGTTCAGACGATTGATAAACTTGCCCAAAACGGTCAAGGTTTATTAATCCTGCACCACGCACTACTAGCTTTTCCAGGTTGGACCGTCTGGAATCAGATTGTTGGTATTTCTAATCGGGAATTTAGATATGCAGCTAACCAAATTGTGGAAACTGAAGTAGTTGCAAAAAATCACCCGATTACTGACGGGCTACAGGCATGGGAAATGATTGACGAAATCTACGGTATGATAGATGCTGGAGATGGTAGCGAATTTATCCTCTCGACCACACATCCAGATAGCATGAAATGTCTAGCATGGACGCGAGAATACAAGAACAGTCGCGTATTCTGCTATCAATCAGGTCATGACAATTTGGCCTTTTCCAACCCTAACTTTCGCCAAGTCATTTCACAAAGTGTTGATTGGTTAATAGAATAGTTAGCACTCGATAATTTTATCAAAAATCTAGTTGCTGGAGTTTGTTTGTCTTCATATAAGCTAATGGTATAGTTTGTTATTCGCAACAAATTACGTGGAGACAATAGATAGACTTATGTTGTGGAACTTGATTAATTCGCTATTTTATAAATTCATACTAGAAATCTAAAACTGTATAACGCTCTGTATTTGTGGACAATCTGCTAGATGAGCCAACAAAATGTTATTCAATTGATCGAAGCTATCACTAAAAAACTACGGTCAGAGACGACAAAATTATTTCCAAAACTAATTGCTGAATGTAAACAGATCAGCTGGGTATATAATCCACTTGACTATGCCTGGTTATCTCACAGAGAATGGATTCACCGATTTTCTGGTAACGGTGCAAAAATTCTATTAGTAGGCATGAACCCAGGACATGGAATGGGAAATACAGGGGTACCTTTTGGTTGTCCTGAACAAGTTCGAGATTTTCTAAATATCAAGAATCTTTCAATCGGTCATCCACCCGAACAACACCCTAGGCGGACAGTAATCGGTCTAGAGTGTACTAAGCCAGAAGTTAGTGGTCGACGGATTTGGACATTTTTAGCTCAAAAATATGGGTCAGCGGAAAGTGTGAGCCGAAAAGTATTTGTGACTAACCATTGTCCGTTATGGATGTTTGATAATAGCGGAAAAAATGTTACTCCTGATAAATTGACAGGTTCAGCTGCCAAAAAACTAATGTCTTTGTGTGACGATTACTTGAGGACCGTAGTTGAGATAATGAATATTCAAAGTGTTATTGGCATTGGTCGATACGCCGAGAGGCAAGCTAAGGTACTTTTTAAAAATACAGAAATCACCGTTGATTGGGTTCCTCACCCAAGTCCCGCATCGCCTTTTTCTAACCGAAATGGTGGGGCTGATTGGCGAAAGGCATTTGGTACAGTACTTGATAATAATTCCTAAAGTGAGATGCGTGGGATTTGAGTTGACCTACTGATAGGCCAATAGTATAATGTCGCTTATGGAAGCCTTAAATGGTCAGCCGGCCCCATCTCTCCGTCAACAGATGCGGGAATTTTATCAGACATCTGAAACCTACAAAAAACTCTTAAAGTATCACGATACAGCTTATTTGAAGACCTTCGTCACTTTGGTCAGTGGTCATGCCCGAAGTAGTTCGCAACTGTTGGAAGTTGGTTGTGGTAATGGTATTGCGAGTAGAATGTTAGCTGCGCAAGGACATCGTGTGGTCGGGACCGACATTTCTCCCCTGTTTCTACAAGAAGCCCAAACTTGGCAAGACAAACAACTCACCTATCAAATAGCCGATGCTATTGAACTTCCTTTTCCAGACCAACATTTTGATTTGGTCTGTTCAAACGAGCTAATTGAACATGTTCCGGATGTAGAAGCAACTTTGCAGGAAATGATTCGGGTGACCAAGAATGGAGGTCGAATTATAGTAGCAGGTCCTAACCTTTGCTCTCCTATTACATCTGTTTTGGATTTACTTCGCCTGATTGCTGGCGGTCAGGGGCGGCCGATTTGGGCCGAAACAAAAAAGCAAGCATTCCGAGGCTTACTTCGTAATATAGAATACTACTTTCAGAAACGGTCATTGACGGAGCCAAATTTTGTGTTTCGCCAACCTGATTTGGAAAATCAAATTATCGGTGGTGATGCGGACAGCGTTTACATTGCAAGCCCAATTGATTTAGAGCGTTTCTTTGAAAATGCTGGCTTGTCAATAGTCAAGTTGAGCGTTGGTTTTGGCCTTAAAGGACGATTAATTGCCGCTTTTTTCCCCAGACTGAGCCCGTACATCAGTATGGTGATCGAAAAGAAATGAACGTTCAAGTAAACGATTTTGTATTAGAAATTGGCAGTGGACATAACCCAAGTACTCGATCCAATGTGTTATGCGATAAATTTTTAATTGATGATACTCAACGTGGTGGGCAAATTGTAGCTGACAGGCCAATAGTGGAAGCTGATGGACAATATCTACCTTTTGCTGATAATAGCTTTGATTACGTGATATGCCGACATGTTTTAGAACATGTTGAAGATCCAGAGCTAATGATCTCTGAACTAGAACGTGTTGCTGGTCGCGGGTATATTGAGACTCCGTCAGAACTCGGTGAGCGCCTATACGGTTGGCCATATCATGATTGGATTTTGAATCAGGTAAATGATAAATTAATAATTCAAAAGAATCAGCTTGATAATCAATTTGGGCACTTATTTCACATTTTAGCATCTAGGGATCCCGATTTTTCCAGATTTCATCAGTCATATCACTCGTTATTTCTAATTCAGTACGAATGGAATGAAAAAATCAAATATGAGTTAGTTAATTCTGATGAATCCATTCTCAAAAAAGAGTTAGGTAATATAGAGACGCTCCTAGCCAATAAATTATCCAATCGTTCGCTTAGTCGATGGTACGGAAAAATTCTAAGGAAAGCGATGACCGATATCTTGCCAACACAACTTACTAGACAGCTAAAGTCTTGGTTCGCTCAACGTCATCAGAGTAATAAAAGTACCGATTTGGTTGAAATTGTTGTCTGCCCACTATGCAAAGTTGATGTAGAGTGGGAAGAGGATGTAATCATATGCAACAGCTGTAAAGTGGCCTATCCAATAGTTAACCATATTCCACGATTAGTTCCATCAATGAACTGAGTTTGATTAATCAGAAAAATGTCAGATATAAATCCGAAGCGAGCTTCTACGAGAACTTTTGCTGAGCATTTGAGTCGGGCACAGGCAGCGACTGACGAGTCTAGTAACACACTAGCTAAATCTGATCCTACCAAAGGAAGTGGCCTGTCCACTCGGTTAGCCTTAGAAATTGAAGGGATATCTGCCCATAGTTGGGAGGATGCATCTCAAAGAGCATTGGATAATGCCGATCTAATTGGACCAGCTGAATTTGACATAATATACCAAACGGGAGTAGTTGAATATGGTAAGATTAAAGAGTACCGAATTGGCTTAAGGGTTTACTCAAACGATCCTGCAGCATTAACAAATGTACATCTGCAAAAACAACAATCGAATATCGTAAGTGAACCGACTGATACTGAAAATTTTGACCCGCTTTTAGAAAGAACGGTTCAATCAGAATCACAAAAACAATTGGCCGAACACTATCAGGCGATTCGAAATCTTGGAGAAAAAGAAAAAGGAGATAAAAAATAATTGTGCCTGACGTAAAAATATACACAACTGACTTCTGTTCCTATTGTGAAGTAGCGAAGCGTTTACTAGGAAAAATCGGGGTAAGTTACCAAGAGATCAATATACATGGAGATGCCAAAAAAAGAGATGAAATCGAAGCGCTAACTGGACGACGAGATGTGCCACAAATCTTCATTGACAATCAACATATTGGAGATGATGATGATCTTGCGGCTTTAGTAAACTCTGGTAAGATTAACGAATTGTTAAATACTGAAGAACCTGAAGAAAAAACGGAGACGAAGGCGACCGAAGAACGAAATGTTGTCATAATTGGTGGTGGTACTGCTGGCTTCGCGGCTGGTGTATACACCTCGCGTGCTATGTTAGAGCCATTGCTCCTGACTGGTGAGGCACTTGGTGGTCAGCTTTCGTTGACACTCGACCTCGAAAACTATCCCGGATACTTTGGAAACGAGGCTAATGAGTTTATTATGGGGTTGAAAGAGCAAGCTGAAAAATTTGGTACTGAGACTCGTTTTGAGACCGTTACAGATATCGATTTTGGTCAACATCCTTTTCTTGTTAATACTCATGACCAGAGCTATTTGGCGAAGTCTGTCATTATTTGTACCGGCTCATCTCCCAGAATGCTGAACATCACAGGGGAACACGAGTATGGTGGAAAAGGTGTTTCTTACTGTGCAACATGTGACGGCTTCTTCTTTCAAGATCAACGTCTGATTGTCGTTGGCGGGGGAGACGCAGCACTAGAAGAAGGTATATTCTTGACAAAATACGCTTCTGAGGTCTTCATTGTACACCGTAGAGACCAACTAAGAGCCAGTCAAATCATGCAAGAGCGAGCATTCAAGAATGATAAAATTAAGTTCATTTGGGATACCGTGGTTGAAGAAGTTGTTGGGGACGAGCAAAAGGTAACAGGTGCCAAACTAAAGAATGTAAAAACCGACACGACCGAGATTTTTCCCATAGATGGCCTATTTGTATTCATAGGACATATTCCTAACAACGAGTTATTTAGAGATAAAATTGATCTCGATGACCAAGGGTATGTGATTGTTGACCGAAAACAACAAACCAGTGTAGAAGGAATTTTTGCCGCCGGGGACATCCATGACCATGTATTTCGACAAGCCATTACGGCTGGAGGGGCAGGTGCAGCAGCCGGCATCATGGCTGAAAAGTTCATTGCTGACCTGGAAAATCGTTCTTACCCAACTGAATAAATAATTAATTTCTATGGAGGATGTAAAATGGGACTCGATTGGAAACCACGCCACCGTGATTTGGTAATTGGAAACATTGATTGGCTAGCTCGTATAACAGACAAGGTCAGGGCAAAATTAGCGGGTATATTGGGCGAATATATCTATCCTTGACCACAGGATAATAAGTTCCTGGAGGAACAAAGGTTAACTGCAGAAGAATTCGTACAGATAGTAATCGACAACCCCTCAGATGAAGAAATGATTGTTGCCATCAAAAAACTAGAAAACGGTGATTTATGACGGGGACAAGCTGTTCTTTGGATCAAATACAATAAATTTGAGCATGCATAGCGTGGGGAATCTTTTTTGAAGCTAGAAGACTTTCGGAAACAGTTAGACACAATTGATGACCAGATTTTAGCCTTACTCAACCAACGGATCGATGTCGTTGAGCAGGTTGGTGATCTTAAAAGAGAGCAAAGTCAATCACACAAAAAAGAGTTACAAGTCTATGCTCCACACCGAGAAAAACAAATCTTGGCTCGGTTACATCAAAAAAATCACCATTTTCCGATTCAAGCATTAGATAAAATTTATGGAGAAATCATTTCTGCCTGTCGATCAGCAGAAAAATCATTAAAAATTGCTTTTCTTGGTCCGGTTGGAACTTTTGGCCACGCTACTAGTTTAGAGCACTTCGGATCCTCAGTCGAATTCGTGCCAATTACACCACAAGCAGATATTTTTTCGGAAGTGGAATCTAAACGAGTCGATTATGGTGTAATCGCTATTGAAAACTCGACTTACGGTAGTGTTCGAGACATTTTAGAGATGTTTCATCATACCTCACTCCAAATTTGTGGTGAACGAATGATGAAAATAGATCACAATCTTATGTCAATTTCTCCACTTTCAGACGTGAAGAGGATTTATTCTCACGAGCAAGCATTTGCTCAATGTCGTTTCTGGTTGAAACAGAATTTGTCTAATGTTGAATTCGTTCGTGTACACAGTACTGCAGAAGCTGCTAGGCTTGCTACCAACGAACTTGGTTCAGCTGCTATTGCTAGCCGGTTGGCTAGTCAATATCATCGTATGCCCATTATTGCTAAGTCGATCATGGATAATACCAATAATATGACCAGATTCCTAATTATTGGACATCATACGGCCGAACCAACCGGTCAAGATCGAACTTCTATTCTGTTTGGTGTACGTGATAAAGTTGGGTCATTAGCAGATGTGTTAACTGTTCTCCGGGATTATCGTCTCAACATGAGTAAAATTGAATCACTCCCTTCTCAAAATAAGACTTGGGAATATGTATTCTTTGCGGACTTCAGCGGCCACCAATTAGACCCACAAGTTAGTCTAGCTCTGCCGTCGATTCGAGAAAAATCTGCCTTTGTAAAAGTTCTTGGAAGTTATCCTACAGACAACAGATACATTGGAACGTAATTAGAGTGGCAATATATCTGTTGTCCACCAGATGGGAAACAACTCGAAAGAAGGATTAGTCATTGTCGAATTTAAAGAGCCGGTGTGTTTTAGTTGTTGATGATGATCCCATGGTCCGCTCGGTTGTCAAGGAAGCATTTCGTCACGATAATTACCAAATCTGTAGTGCTAGTAACGGCGAGGATGCGCTTGCATTACTGCCTAAAATTTCTCCTATTCTTGTGTTGTTAGATCTCAGAATGCCGGTGATGAATGGCTTCCAATTTCTTGAACATATAAAAACAATGGCTTTTCCTCCTCAGGTAATAAACTCAGACAAGGCGGTAGGAAATCTTTCGTCTCTTCCTTTTTCTATTGTAGTTATGGCTCAGATTCACCAAGATCACGACTTCGCGCGCTGTTATGAATCTGGAATTACCGCATTTCTAAAGAAGCCATTCAATGTTCATGAGTTGAAAGGGTTAGTCAGCAACTTAGTTTCTTTCAAACAAAATGAGAAAAATCTGGAAGAATTAGTCATACAAAATGATCAAAAACTCATTACAACCAGTAATCAACTAGAAGAAGAGACTGCAGCTCGATACTTAGCAGAATCCCAACTTAATAGAGCAAAAATACTAATTGATAAAACATACGATAGTCAGAAAAAGTTGATTATTGATATCAATCAACAGTTTTATTCCACCACTAATCAAATGCTTGACAAAATTACTCAATTTACTAATCAGCCACTAACTATAGAACAGAGAAAAAATTTAGGTTATATCAAATCATCAGCCTACGAAGCGGTCGATCTATCTCAAAGCATGTTAAGTCTTCTTGAAGTGAATGATTCACCTAGTAAAAGTCTCAGTGTTAATTTTGACCTTCGTCAGTTAGTAATGGAAATGCTAGAAGAGCAAGAACGGAGGGTTGGCTCTCATATTTTCGCGTTTTCCACCACAATTGCTCCAGAAGTACCAACATTAGTAGTTGGAAATCGGACAATTATTAAGCAACTGATTTGTAGCATGATTCGGAACGTATTTATTTCTACTAGTTCACCAGAGTGGTCCCAAAAAAATGGAATTGAATTTCGAATAGAGGTTGAAACATTAACAGAAACCTCAGCACAATTTCAGTTGACTGCCAGTAATCAAATGACCGAAGCTAATACAATTAGCGAAAAAACAAGAAATGTAATAAATTTGAAATTATCAATTGATCAAAGGATTGCGGACATCATCCAAGGTAAAGTCAAATTTGAGGAAAAACAGGGTGAAATGTTTTATCAGTTAAGTACTCCATTAGGTTGGGTTATAGAATGAAATACTGTCAAGTCAGCACAGAGATGCTGTCGCCCTTAAGGTGTACCACGCCTTTGGCCCCCATCCATATAAATTGAACTGCCAAAAACATAAGAGCAAGCCGAAGAAGCTAAAAATACCGCCGCGTTCGCAATTTCTTCTGGTTCAGCCATTCTTCCAGCTGGTACTTGCCCCGCCAATTGTAACAATAGATCTTCTACATTTTTCCCTTCTTTTTTGGCTCTTGGTCGTTGCTGCGTCCTGGCTCTATCAGTATTAGTCAACCCAGGACAAATGCTATTGACCAAGATACCGTCTCTGGCAACAGCATCGGATAAGGCACGTGTTATATTAAGAATTAGAATGTTTGCTGAGGCTGTCGGAATGTTATCTCGTGTCGGGCTCGCACCAGCCGCACCAGCAATATTAATAATTCGCCCCCATCTATTTAGTTGCATATGAGGAATCACCTCTTGCGACATTTGCAGATAGCTAAAGCTTTTTAGTTGTAATGCTGACTCGATTCGTTCTCTAGCTAAATCTAAAATGTCACCGTTCTGAGCGGCACCAACATTATTGATTAAAATGTCTACTCCACCCAAGAATCGAACAGCCTCTTGTACAACTTTCCGACAACCTTCGGCAGTAGATAGATCCTCGGTAACAGCATATCCTCGAACACCGATGGCTTCAATTTCTGAAATGACCTGTTCTAAATCCATTTTCGTTCTGGATACGATACAAACCTCAACGCCTTCTTTGGCTAAACCTAAAGCACAAGCTCGCCCGATACCACGGCTAGCACCAGTTATAATAGCTCGTTTTCCTACTAATCCTAATTCCATTTTTTCCTTTTTTAGCTTTCAATTTAATCTTCAAAAATAACGAACAAAACTTACTTCCCAAGACCCAAGTCGACTACTTGAAAATCTTACTTACTTCTGATACTATTCCCCCTCGGATAGGTAGTAAGCCTCGAAGCATCATAGTCAATGCGAATTCAGTACAATTCCCCTGTCATCCTAACATTCTCCATCGTTGTCGTCCTGATTCACGTTTTTGGTGAGTTCACATCTATCGATGTATCTAAGCATTTTTTCACAATCTATGACCCAATGTCAATCAAAGATCCTATAGCCTACTTCCGCTTATTCTCACACATCCTCGGCCATGCTAGCTGGAGCCACTTAACAGGAAATTTGACTCTCGTTTTGCTGCTAGGTCCAATCCTAGAGGAACGGTACGGTAGTCGAACAGTCTTAATCATGATTCTTGCTACTGCTCTGATTACCGGGTTTGTACATATAGCAGTTCCTCTATTCGACAATATGGGGCTACGCGGAGCTAGTGGTATTGTTTTTATGTTGATAGTTTTATCATCATTCGTTAATGTTAAACGTGGTACTATTCCTCTGACCTTCATTTTGATTGCTACTCTCTATTTAGGGAAAGAAGTAGTTAATGTTTTACAAAATGATAATATATCTCAAATGGCACATATTGTCGGTGGGGCATTAGGTTCATTTTTTGGGTTTGCACTGCAAGACGATAGCCCACCATCGATAACTTAAATAATTATTTATTACTTCTGAGTAAGCTATTATGTACGATTCAAGATTCGATCAACTAGCAAGCCTATTGGTTAATCATTCCACTAATATTCAATTGGATGAGCGTGTGCTTATCGAGGCTACCGATGTCCCATCAGAGATGATAATTGCAATCATAAGAGCCATTCGACAAGCAGGTGGCATTCCGATAGTAGAAATAAAACAAAATCGTATTCAACGAGAATTATTGAAAGTTAGCCGAGTGGAAGGGCTGCAAGAAATCGCTGACTATGAAGCTTATCGGATGAGTAAAGTACAAGCATATATAGGAATTCGTGGAGGCAATAATACTGCAGAGCTATCTGATGTGCCGAGCTTAGCCATGAAAAATTATCAAGAATATTGGCTAAAACCTGTTCACTTTGACATTCGGGTGCCAAAAACTAAGTGGGTGGTTTTACGCTGGCCGACATCTTCTATGGCTCAACAAGCTAAGATGAGTACAGAAGCCTTCGAAGATTTTTACTTTCGAGTCTGTACCTTCGATTACGGTCGAATGGCCAAAGCAATTCAACCATTACAAAAAAGAATGGAGCAAGCTGAACAGATTCGGATTTTGGGGCCAGAAACCGATCTGAAATTTAGTATCAAAAATATTTCTGCCATTCCTTGTAGTGGTGAGTGTAATATCCCTGACGGAGAATGTTTCACAGCACCAGTTCGAGAATCAGTTAATGGACACATCAGTTTTAATGTCCCAAGCATTTATCAAGGTACAACTTTTAACGATATCTATCTAAAGTTTGAAAACGGAAAAATCGTCGAAGCATCAGCGAACAATACTGCACAACTCAACGAAATTTTGAATACTGACGATGGATCTAGATATATAGGAGAATTTTCCATTGCATTCAATCCTCATATTCAGCGTCCAATGTTGGACATTTTGTTTGATGAAAAAATTTCTGGATCTTTCCATCTTACACCAGGTCAAGCATATGAAGAAGCCGATAATGGAGTTCGTTCTAGTATTCATTGGGATATGGTTATGATTCAAAGACCAGAATTCGGTGGTGGAGAAATATACTTCGACGAACAATTAGTAAGGAAAGATGGAATTTTTGTACTACCTGAGTTGGAAGAGTTAAATCCTAAACAATTATCTAGTTGAATAATAAAGAAAACAATATGGTAATAGCCCAGTACTATCCAAAAATTGAGGCCAACAAGACTCCTACCGTTTGAGTATCAAATCGTGCCTGTTTTTTATGGCGTAATATGAGTTGAAGCACCACTATTATTTTTCGCATGCAAAAGTTTGTTGTATAAGAAAAATCTGTAATCTGTATCTGTAAAAAGAGAGAAAATTTCAGGAAGGAACAGAAGACCTCAAAAAATGAGAGGAAAACTGAAGGGTTAACAAAATTAAAAATCCCCAGAAATAGAAATCCGTTGCGAAGGTCCCAGCTCATGAGGAGTAAATGCGTAGTCGGTTAACCATGTTGCTTGTCCTAAGCGAAATCGAAAACCTGCACCGGCAGAAAAATTTCGGCCATCTTGCCCAAAGCGAACAGCCAAGATCTCGAACAACCAGAGTTCGCTACCATACCGAGGCGTCCATTTTCGTTGTTTTTCAGCAAGATCTGCCCCTTGGCCTACAGTATCTTGCAAACCCGTCTGTAAATCAAGGCCAAGACGTAGTTGTCCAAAGCGAGCCAAGCTCAAGTTGTAGGATATACCAAATCGAAGGGTAGACCGACGAGTAAAAGTCGGAGATGATTCAGTTTTTGTCCACTTGATTTGTGTTCCTGTTGCGTCCAACAATAATGCCCCTAAATGTAGATTTTTAACCGGTTGGTACATCAGTCCAAGATCGAGACCTAAGCCATTACCTGAACTTTGAAAGACTGTTTGTCTAATAATTTTTAGGTTTCCACCAACCGATAGAACGGGACTTATTTTTCGGGCGAGGGATAGCAGCAAAGCATTATCTGCATTGCTGAAATATTCTGCGACCACTGGTCGATCGATGTAGAGTTCCCCTTCTTCCTTAATTCCGTTTCCATTTTTATCTTGAAAGTCTCCTAATTTACCATTGCTATTAATGTCAAGGAATGTAGTACGGGGAATTTGATCAATGCCCAATCGAATCCAACTGACGCCCAGTACACCAATATCCACAACCCGCTGTATGTAATTGACAAAACTATATTGTACTAAGCCTTTACGTAAAAAAGCACCCTGACCGGAGCCAAATGTGTCCGAATACATCATTGAAAAGGCGTGTTTGCCAACCTGCGTTAGGCCTGCTGGGTTCCAATAGGCTGCCGTAGCATCATCGGCGATAGAAACAAAGACACTACCCATACCCAGAGCTCTGGCACCGACACCATGATTCAGAAATTCAGCTACGTAATTTCCTTTTTCTGCAGATTGAGTTACCGATATACTTACGGAAAAAAAAATCAAGGAAAGAATTACCAGTATACGATTTTGGGGTAGCATAATCGCTATTGTAACATATTCAGACCAATCATCCCCCAAATTTTCGGCTGGATATTATTCCTAATTTTCTGCATAATGTTAGGTATGATCTTGGAGTTAATTACTGATGCGTCCTCATATTGTCTATATTTTATCTGATGAACACTCGGGAATGGCCATGAGCCATGCAGGAGATCCAAATGTCAGTACGCCTAATATGGATCGAATGGCTAACCAAGGGGTCAGTTTTACTAATTCCTACGCTAATTGTCCAATTTGCACCCCATCGAGGGGAATGATTTTCTCCGGCCGTTATGCCCATTCAGGTCCTGTACAGTACTTTTTCGATGTCTATAAAGCGACAGCACCAAGTACAGCTACAATCCTGCGTGATGCTGGTTATCACACGGCCTATTTCGGTAAGTGGCACTGTGGTGTCGTTCAAGATCAGTTGCCACAAACAGTGCGAAATGATAGGGAAAATTACACACGTTGGCCTCACCGAACCCCTGAATATCATCGAGCGGGTTTTCAAGATTGGCATGGTTTTGAAATCAACAACGCCCCCTTTAAGGGGTTTTACTATCATCAGGATGAAACTGATCCTCGCTGGCTTGAAAAGTACCAAACTGACGCTCTGACGGATATGACTCTATCTTACTTAGATTCGTATGAACAAAAGGAACCATTATTTTTAGTACTTAGTATCGAACCACCTCACTTTCCTTTAGAGGCGCCGGAAGAGTTTATGCGCTTTAATCCCAATAGCTTACAAATACGGCCTAACTTTGCTGATTCGCCTCAAATGCGAGAACAATTAGCAACATACTATGCGATGATTGAAAATCTGGATTGGAATATAGGCCGGGTTCTGGATAGGCTTAGCCATTTACCGAAATTCCAAAATAATACATTGACGGTCTACTTCTCGGATCATGGAGATTTTATGGGTAGCCATGGTGCAATCAACCGTAAAGAATATCCACATCAGGAATCAGTTCGGATTCCTACGATTTTTCATTTTCCAACCCAACTACCAGCTCAGCCAAACCGAAATGATCTATTCAGTTTAGTAGATCTCCTGCCAACTACATTGGGTCTCATTGATGTTACTCAGCCTACCTATCTTCAAGGTACAGATTTCTCTCCAGCAGTACGTAATGAGGATTTCACTGGTCCTAGCAGTATTCTTCTTGAAATGTGTGGTAATCCTAGGTGGAGCCTAGATTTTTTGGACTGGCGAGCACTTGTAACTAACGAATGGAAGTATGCTTATTTTGAGACCGGCCATGAATTACTGTTTGATTTGTCTACAGACCCTTATGAGCAGAAAAATCTGGTGTCAAGCGAACCAAAGCAAAAGCAATATTTCCGCCAAGAGCTACTGAATGCTCTATCACATACAAGGGAACCATATTTTGATGTTCTAATGGAAAATGGAACCTCGATCGAGGGGCCGGTGAGGGATGTTTCAGGAGCAAAACGAGGTGGGTTAGCACCAACTTGGGATGATCAATCAATTCTATCATGAAAAAAACGCAGATATTACCTCATACATCGCAGCCAGAACTTGAAGAACAAGCTCTGGCCTTGCGTAAAAATGGTCGCTTTACGGAAGCCGCCAATCTATGTCAGCAAATAATCCACAACAACCCTGCTAATTTTAAGGCCCTGCATTTATTAGGTACAATAGCAGTTGAGACTCAGCAATATGAACAAGGAGTCGCATTTCTAATGCAAGCATTAGAAATTTTTCCCTTGTATGTTGAGGCCTATATTAATCTTGGAGTAGCTTTGGAAAAATTAGAACTGTTTGAAGACGCGCAGTTTTGCTTCCAAAAATCCATTGAGATCGAGCCTCTACAATTTTCAAGCTACCACAACTTAGCATCTTTTTATAAGAAACAGGATAGATGGGCTGACGCTGTGTCTATTCTTGAAGATGGAATTGAGGTTGGAGAAAAATATCGGCTCGAATTGAGTACAGATGATAATACCTTGGAATCATCTTTCACTGATCTGTATTTCCGATTAGGATTAATCCAGAAAGAACAAAACCAAATCGAATCTGCTATTCGTAACTTTGAATCAGTTCTCCTTTTGAATCCAATCCAAGAGAAGGCTCATTTCTACCTAGCAGAGTTATTATTTGAACGCCTAAAGAGCATCTATCCACAACAGCTTGAAGCAACAGCTCTGACTAACCGTCAACTGCAAGACAAGGTTACTTCTAACCTTGATCTGGATGATATCCATCGTATTATCCAACTGTACCAAGAGGGGCTGAGAATTAACCCCGAAGATCATAGAGCTTATCATAATTTTGGGTTTGTACAAATGTTATCAGGCCAACATCAAGCTGCCGAAAAATCGTTTAAAATGGCAATTGATCTTGATTCTAACCATGCCCCTTCTTACTCTAAGTTGGGGGATATTTTTGGTGATCGCGGTGATATAGAACAAGCTATCCACTACTATCAAGAAGGCTTAAGGGTCCAACCTAATGACTTCATTACCCGCACAAATTTGGGGATTGCTCTAATGCACAAGGGTGAAATAGAAGCAGCCATTAGTGAATTAAGAATCGCCATTGCTCTCAACCCCGATTCGGCAGAGGTCCACTTCAATCTGAGTTCCTTATTACTTTTATCGGGTAAATATGAAGAAGGTTGGTCTGAATATGAATATCGACTAGATATGAACTTCTTAAGTCGTAATCAAGTCCGATCACGTCAATTTGCAAAAACAAAATGGGCGGGCCAGCATCTAGAAGGTCATACGATCTTGATCTATGATGAACAAGGTTTTGGGGACTCGATTCAGTTTATTCGTTTTTTGCATTTGATCGAAGCAAGAGGTGGTAAAGTAATTCTGGAAACCTCACCTCACCTTTATGACCTATTTCAACAGTTTAACCAACTCACTATCGTCGAACAAATCATTAGTAAAGACGAATCCCATACTGATTTGGATGGTCTTAACTATGAATATTACGCTTCACTAATTAGCCTGCCTCATCTGTTTGGTATAACCTTGGATAAAATCCCAACTACTGATTCATATTTGGCAGGGCGGCCTGATAAAATAGTAAGTGGAATTAGTTCAGATTCTAGGTATAAACATAAACGAAAAGTCGGTCTGGTTTGGGCTGGCAGCAAAACCCATAGGAACGATCATAATCGTTCCATAGACTTAAATCAGCTAAAGCTACTAATGCCCAGAGATGATTGCGAATTTTATAGTCTACAAGTAGGTAGAGAAAGCAGGGAGAAGGATCAGATCTTAGGAGAATTTGGTGTCAGCGATCTTAGCTCACAGTTGACGGACTTTTCTATGACAGCCTCGGCCATTTTACAACTTGATTTAATTATTACTGTGGATACCGCTGTTGCGCATTTGGCAGGTGCGTTGGGTAAACAGGTTTGGACATTGATTCCATTTATCCCTGATTGGCGTTGGCTGATGGAACGGTCGGATTCACCGTGGTATTCGTCTATGCAACTATTTCGTCAGCCGCAACGCGGTGATTGGGAAAGTGTTTTGATAGAGGTTGATCAAACTCTTGACAAACTTTAACAAAAACTAGTACTAGGATAGCCAGCGTCTCAAATCGCGGGTAACAGCCCAATCGCTCAACACGATTGTGCGTAATTGATTAAGAGCCTGATAATAGCGATTTTTGAGATTGCCCCACTCATTCATGAGGATCTGAGCAAATCCAGATTTCGGTCTTGCGACAGCCCGTACAATTCGGTCAAGAATAATCAAATAGAACAATATGATGTGTCCATCGAATTGACGTAGTGTGTTTTTATCGGTTGATTTTGCTAATACCTTTCGGTTCAGTAATGAGAAAAATTGTCCATCAGAGTTCCCAGCCCCAAGAGAAGTTAGGTACTGAACTAGTCGTCGGGCTGGCCAGTCCCAACCAACCGATTCAAAATCAATGAAGTATGGTTTCAATTGGTTGGTCAATACGATATTTTTTGCTTGATAGTCGAGAGGGCCAAAGGTCATTGGGGCTTGTTGCAGTACCTTCATAAATTCCTCCCACCTGCCTGTTAACACTGAAGGTTGAACAGGTTTTGTCAATAATAGATTAAAAATCCTGAATCCAGCTTGACAGGTTCTCTCAAAATCAAACAAAGTATTATTTGCAGTGGCAGCCATATTAATTGAAGAAAAAGCTAACTCCAACCTCGAATAGGCCGAAAGTATTTCACTGACAATTCGGTTGGATTTGGCTACTGATTGTTGATTTCGGGCCAAATCCTCTAGCGTTTGGTTCCCGCACCAACTCATCAGCAATAGGTGTTCACTATCTGAATACCTTACCAAATCAGGCACAGGAGGATTATGATCTGTCTGAGATGAAAAAGTTGAAAACACTGTTTTCTCAGTCTGATAGGCTAATGTGTGGCTTGATGAATATTGTTTAAGTACACTAAACTTGGATCGACTAGGGAAACTATCTGCCAATTGTACTTTCCACACGCGACGGTCTAGAGTTTCTTTGATAGAACATACATGTAAAATCGGTAATTGTACAAAAACGTTATTCACCCAAATAAAGATCTCGTCCTTTTACTAAGGCTTCAATTTTACGATCAGCGATTGATCTTTTTAACATCCAAAAACCACAGTCTGGGTGGACCCACCCGATTCTGTTAGGCCCCAGTTGTCGTTCGGCAATTTCGATACGACTGGCAACCTCATCCACGGTCTCGATATGATTGACTTTAACATCAATGACCCCAACACCAACTTTAATTTGGTGGTTAATTTCAGATAGGGCTTGTAAGTCTTCTGCCGGACGATGAGCGAGTTCTAGTACTAAGTGATCGCAACGAAGATCATTTAAAAAATCAACTAAAGCTATCCAGCTACCTTTCTGGATCACTTGGCCGCCATAATTTCCAAAACAAAAATGAACGGCCTTCTCGCCTGAAATGGAATCCAAAACAGTGTTTATAGCTTCAGCTGCTAGTGGGCCGTCGGTGGGATTGCCTGGGATATTGGCCTCATCGACTTGTACACAGGCACAATCTAAGTCCGCTACCTGAGCTGCCAAAATCCTAGCGATTTCCATTAATACACTACCAAAGCAGTCATAGTGCTTGTCTAATAATGTTCTAGCTAACATGTACGGACTTGTAACAGTAAATTTTAAGTTTTGTCCAGCAATAGCAGTCGCCCGTTGACATGCTACTGGTAGGTTTAATTCTCCCTCGTTTAACTTGTCAATAATTACACCAGCAGGTTTAGAGCGGAATGCCATCGACTGCTTAGCTACAAATTCTTGCCAATCTCGGCGTCCAACTTGCTTTTGAAGGCCTGATAACGGACGAATAAAAAATTCAATCATCCCATTGGTATCCGGATGGTTGACATCAAATCGATACAGCTCACCATCTGTAGGTAAATCAATCCCCGACTGGCGTTGAATGTCAATTACCACACGAGTTGCATCGATTAAAGCCTGCTCGCTTGGCATTGTAGATAGCCAGGCCGGTACGGGATAAGAACCGACGGTAGTCGTCAAAATGGATTTAGCCAATAGTAATTCTCCTTATATCAACCAGTCTAGGTTTGAATTACAGGGTTTTCCAATGTACCAAGATGGTCGATATGAATTCTGACAATGTCTCCACCTTTTAAGAACTTACCTGTTGCTGAACCGACACCAGCCGGTGTACCTGTCGTAATAATATCACCAGGTTCGAGTGTCAAGAACTTTGTCAAAAACTCGATCAATTGATAGACAGTAAAGATCATTTGTTGGGTACTACAATTCTGACGCTCCTCTCCTGAAACTTCAACTCGAATGGTCAAATCTTGTGGATCAGCAATTTCATCAGCAGTGGTAATATATGGGCCGGTAGGGCCAAACGTATCAAAAGACTTGGTATACCAGAAAGAAAGTTGGCGAGGTTGGTCTACATGTTCAATCATGTATGGTTTCCGTTCGGATACATCGTTGTAAATCGTATATCCTGCTATGTATTCTGATGCCTGTGTAGCCGAAACTCGCTTTGCTTTTCTTCCAATGACTATAGCTAACTCACCTTCATAATCTATTTGGCGAGATTCAGAAATTAACCGAATCTCTTCCTTGTGCCCTATCATTAGCTGGGTTGGAGGGACACAAAAAATCCAAGGAGCTTGGGTATGTTCGGGTTCCAGTTTCCCTCCACCTTCTTCTATATGAGCAACGAAGTTACCAGCCACGCTAAGTAGTTTTCTTGGTTGAAGTGGTGGCTTAATATGTAACTCTTCAAACTTGCCTACCCGTGGCAGGTTACCATCAGCGAATGCTTGATCCACAAATGATAAAGACGTATTATTCTTATCAATCAGGTCTGAAATTGACTGGCATAAAGGTGATAGGCTATAGACGAACTTATCAACAAGCAACCCGGGCAGCGT
>JACLAC010011912.1_pt1 | contig 18965 bp, 12 predicted proteins | sample 8027881 | NCBI WGS metagenome assembly JACLAC01 (sample SAMN15725517, study PRJNA655200) | protist metagenome | isolation source: fluorescence activated cell sorting (FACS) single amplified genomes of... | place: Spain: Blaines Bay Microbial Observatory, Mediterranean Sea | collected 2016-01-19 | reverse complement strand
TTGCGACTGCTGCGCGTGGTCTGCAGTGCCCTGCTGCGAACGCACTACTATGCAACAATTGAGTAACCTTGCAGTCATAAGTATAGCTATATCTATAGAACATGTGCGCGTTCCGACCCAGGTAATTCACTTGATTCAATACCGATGCCAGCACATTCAGTCGCTGGTATTGAGTGGCCAAATGGACCATCTCGACCACCTCAAGGGGCCCGCCACAAAATATGGAAAGGGGGGGGGCATCGGCCGCAGGCCGCACTGACATATATATATATTTACTCAAGTGTTGTCATTAGCGAATCTCCTTTGACTCTACACACTTAAGTATACTTGTATATAAAATAATTATAATCAAATAACCAACCTGTTCCTTGTCCGGTGCTTAGCCGTATTTTCTAGCAGCATCATATCGTTGTCTCGCTGTGTTTTTGAGTCGTGGCTCTCCAAATAACGATTTGTAACGACATCAAAGTCACGCATCAAAAACGCTGGAACCATACCTTATTAAATGCAAATACAACAGCTGAAAATAAAATGTAATATTTTATATTTTATTTTTATGTGTACACTAAGCCGAACTTTAAGTAGTTCACAACACAAAACTATGGAGAGATGTGAACTAGAATCCAAACCGGGAGGTTATTACCATAATCTTCGCTGTGTCTAGCGGAAACAAATACCAATAAGTAACTAAGCGTCCATCCGTGATGGTCGGTACATTTCGAAGTGCTAGGCCATCTTCAAGTTGTACTGGGAGGACACCCGCTTGCTCTGTATGACACTTGCGCAAATACGCGAACAAGACTGACACGCAAATATGTGTGTTAGCTTGTACCGACAGCCGTGGAGACTCGCACATAGCTGTGCGTTCTGTCAGATTCCAGTATTTTTTAGATCGCTGTGCGGCTTCGCAATGACTGCAAGGATCACACCTACCCCAGACTGCGTTATCACTCCATGGCCGCCTATGCATAATACCTATGTCTGTGTGAGTAACCATGCCGCGCCTCAGGCGTTAGGGTCTTATAAACTGTCTTTGAGTCACGATCGCCGACAGGTGTAGAAAATTCGGACATGGTCCATTCCCACATTTCTATTATGAGTGCAATATGATTCTTCTTCTTCTTCTTCGTTTTGTCGACCGCAAGTGGTGGTTCCCTAGACGAGAAACAAGGCTATTGGCTCACGTGCACCTCTCCTCTGCAAGCCTCTCCCACAGTTAGTTGACGTGATTTTCGCGATCAAAGGTTGGCAGGTTCAGCAATACGGTAGCTTGCTTATATGATTTGACGTGGAACGCCAAACGAAGCAGGTTGGCCCCCGCAATATGATTGGATATACCTGCATAATGCATCAGCAGTTGTCGAGTTTTCGCTATGATTACGTCAAAGTCACCCTGGCTTACGCCGATCTAATAGGGTCTGGGTCTCTCAAAAAAACTAATCCGAGGCATGTGTGTTTCACCGATAGATAATTATGTCCAACTAGAGTCGTCGAACACACTGTATGTATGATGAATTTTCGCAGTCATGACACGGTTTCTCGGGTGCTTCTTTGGTTGCGCGCACGATCACATAGGGTGCATCGCGTTGATGAGTCGCTGTACTCGTAGTTCGTATATGGCAGTATCCATTCAGATATAGTCAACTCCGCAGCGGTTGCTCACAGCCTGAAGATGGTATCTACTTCCTTAATACTTTTTGTGACTTCAGAATCTCTTTGGTATATCCTGGCTAAGGGCACTGAGCTTCACAACAGTAGATGCGCGACTGAGCTTCACAACAGTAGATCATTAGATGTGACTACCGCGGTACCTCCCACGCTTAACACGTATGTGCATATGAAATCTCAAAACTCGAGCTGCTTACGGCAGCGGTTACTCGCGCTACTACAACCTTTTTCACTACGAAGTCTTACGTCGCTTAGGCGGCCCAGCCGCGGAGTGTCGTTGTCATGCCTGCGGACTACTGCGCAAGTGTCTAAAGGAAACACTGCATCACGAGAAGACTATAGCTAAACGATGTGGTCAAGAAACTTTACGACTTACTTATTGCAACTTACTTCGACATATGTACATAGCATACAAACTTGATTACAGCACACTCGAAAACTTACGCTCTTTTGGGCAACGTTCGTTAACTTGCGGTCGGGCGACGGGTGTATCCCAATGATGCTGTGATAATGGATGGTTGCTCAGGATGTTATAGTCGTAAAACCTGTTCAAATAAAATAGAAGGTTACATTTATAGTGATGTCATAATAATATCCAGCTTCAAGGTATAGAACCAGAATAAAGGATAATGTTTTACATCGGCAATTGCTACAACACGAAATTTGAAAGACAATAATAAGAGAAAAAATAATAGAGTCTACTACAGAAATAAAATAAATAAATAAATTTAGATTTTATACTACACTGTTTGTAAAATACATAATATATACAATTTTAATAGACACGGCTCACGAGTCAGGAAATTTTTTTTTGCCGACTCCAGTGGGCTTCATAACATTTGCCGCAAATTGTGGGCCTAGTGCCTCCAGTTTACTCGAATTGTTGACAATATCGAACCTGATTAAGTTTTATTAGTGCTGGCGCGTAAAGATACTACAAGACTATAAAACAAATGTCCAGATGAGGCACGCAGATTTAGGTGAGAGGTCTAAGTGCTGACTTCACATATGTTCAGTATGCGAATTTGATCATGACGGGCTTGATCTACACCATGGCATTGGCTAGTAAGAAGAAGTGACACGAAACTTAAACTTTCTTAGAAACATACTTTTAGTATATATCGACTTCATTCATACATTTACAATTATATTAAATACATTAACTTTAACTAACAATAAGGATATTGAACTAGAAGACTGTCATTAACTTACGGCTGTTCTCTAAGCAGCTGTATGTCCTTTGCGCGGTTCAAATGCATAACACGTGCTTTGGCCTCCATCGCACTTTGTCCTGATTCCTATAAGAAGTATTTATTTTCTGAAATTAGCCTAGTGGTAGTGAGTTCAAAGTGGGTACAGTATACACAGTCTCCAGACAATAGACATATTACATGAACTTAAACTTGTTAGTTTACTACAAAAACCATACATGACTTATTCATGACAATGAGAATGTCGCTGATCGCATACCAAATGAGTAATTGTACATCTATTCAAAACGGGACAAGCACAAGGAAATCGATAGCGACGGCAGACGGGGCAGAAAGTAAACAATTCTTACCTTTTTAGGATCTCTGAACTTCTGGAGAATCGGATCAAAAACACGTTCCTGCTCTTTCATTATGCCGGCCGGAATTTTAATAGTAGGTCCTACAGTAAAAAAGTATAATATATTAGACATATTCACAGAAGTAATTTCATACAAGGAAGTGTATATACTTAAATGGAAGTGCCGCTTGTACCCCTCTACTATCCGCGACCCAAAGCTCGCAAGACGCAACTCTAGAATAATTAACCCGTAATGCAACTCTAGAATAATTAACCCTTTTTGCAGCAGTTTAGTCTTAATTTGATCTTTCAGTCTTCCCAGCAAAAAAGTTCGCTATATTTGGAATTTAGCGGTCAATTGATTAACTGACAACATTACCAGATCACACTAGAGCTTACGCCGCTGAATGCGGAGAGTTGAGGCAACTCAGCTTGGTTTAGTTGTTTCACTTTTCATATTCTGCAAGTTTCGTGGAGCAGGAAATGAGCTCCATATTACGGTGAGTCGTGTGAGATCTGGTCTCCCTCCCGTCACAAACCCATTGACTCAACGCTGAACAATCGCGTATATAACTCGCCACTGCATAGACACAGCATCCATAGCCACGTCTTGATGCTCATCTCTAATACGTCAGAGCTCGAGTGAATCACTTATGCTTCTATTCATCCTCTCACTCTACTCCACCATACCACAAACAGGGTAAGTACTCGAACATCGTACTGGTACCGATCATCACAAGCTCAAGCTGACACAACAAAGAAGAAAAGCAATGCAATCCACTCCATTCATCCATCCATCCATCTAGAATTATCTCTGTGTATGCTAGGCTACGCTTCTCAGGGTCGTACGCCCTTGAGCTAACCAGGTCGAGTCATCAACTATGATAATGTTAGTTCAACTGTACAGGTATACTAACAAAACCTAGCTCAACACACCAACGACGATGTACACACACACACACATATAGACGATCAGACCGGTACAACGGTAGTTCAGGTATGTTATCATAAGTTGTATAATTTCAGCCACACTACAGTATCTAATTATCTACAAAATGAACAACTTACCATCAAGCAGCCGTGGATCTACTATGTTGCGACGCCCATGTTCATACGCGCGTAGTTCGTCACCCCAAGTTGGCTGACGCGATTTCGCTAATTGCTGCACATTTGCAGTGGACGCATCAATTACTTTCACACTGTTGACCGACATTATTTGAGTTTTTGAACTTATTCAGAATCAGAACTTTACACTATAATTTTTTTATTATTATATCGATTAAAATCTAACAAAGTGATGATTTAAATAGTCAATTGTAATTTTAATATCTATATCGCAACATTTAATAATACTGTATTAGTAACAGTAACACGCGTAAGTGTTTGTCATTTTGAGTTTTTGAAAGCACAATGCACCATTCCCAGTATAATAATAAAATCTTACGACGTTCTGCGTATTGCTCGTGGTTATGACCCCTGAGCTAATAGTTTAAGTTACACCCACGCTCTCCCAAGAAGGTTGATTAGTTCATCACAACATATAAAATCGCTATAGTAGAATGTTATTGTTGTATATATGCAGGTGTCCATACCCGCCACTCCCCAAAGTGTTGTAAGATTGTAAGGATGGTATAACAAGTGAGGTGATGCCGCTGCCTACGAAGAGCGGCAGCGGTCCCGCCGCTGATGCACGTGTACTAATTGGGCCAAATAATGTAAGTGCGGACGCAGCACAGTAGAAGTTACTTGGGCCAAATAATGCACAGAAGTTACAAATATAATTACTTTTACTTATGAAATGTAGGCGCAAGTGCCCATTGTTGTTGTAGTTGAAGTGCACCACCTATTGGTGCTGGCGGCGCCCAGAGATGAGGCGAGCCAGGGTGGATACGCGGGTTTGGGGTTCATGGCTTGAGGTTAGGGGTTTGGGGTTGGAGGTTCGAGGATTATTAAAAATTGTTTAACATATGAAACAATAAAAATTGTTAGAATAAAAAAAATTATTGCGTGAAAGGAACCAAACCTCACATACTGGCGAGATGCCAGGTAATTTGTAGCCGATTAGCGCAGGTCGAAAGTGGCAAGGTGCAGGTAGTTTCGTGAAGGTTGGCTTGTGCAGAATCGTATCGCGCACATCGTTGATGTGCGCTGATGACGCCGGTGCATCAGCAAGCTTCTCATGCTTCAGTCACAAAGCTGCCAAAATGGCGCTCTTTACATAGTAAAACCTTTAAGCACTACGTAGCCTACTTTCTAGTTCATCGCTTTGCTCGGCTGCCGATCAATTCAGTTAATTGTGTGGTTCGATATTATTCCTTGAGTATCCGATTCGTAGTGGTTATCGTTCGGTCTTTATCAATTGGAGCCACAAAAAACGCATAGATCGATCTAGAGGAACCATATTGCTTCCTGGCTTGCTAAAGAAGGTTATAAATATAATCTCGGCTCGACTGACAATCTTGACTTGGGGTGAGCCAGATAGTCAAATCTCTCAAGATGCTCAATGTGGAGCCAGACTTGAGCGGCATAAAGGTGCACAAGTTTCTCCCCTGAGAGGCTTCTTGAAAGCGGGTTACTTTCATCTGGTCAATTATATCATTTGCACTACCCAAAAAGTGTATGGCTGCTCATCTACTTTTCTGGTCATCTTCTACTTTTTCAGAATAGATAAAAAAGTTATGAGTCACATAAACGGAATTCACACACTTAAAATACATAAGCTTAACATAATTATATAGAAATATTTGAATTAAAATTGGTTTTAAAGTCTATGTCTATATTGAGTAGTCAGGTATCCAGTCGACCTCTCAATTCGTATTTTAGTTAATGGTCTCATTCCGAAAGGCAAGTCGTTATTTCATCGTCATTCTCTCAAAAAAGCGTCGGATTCACTTAACCATGGACGTATCGCATACAATTTTTGGTCAATTACTTCATAGTATATTACGCTTAGCATCACGTGTAGTTGCGCTACTGAATGTATTAAAGCCATTAGTCTCATGAGACTTGTTAGTCGGCGGATTTTGTGTCGAAGCACACATCTAGTAAATCCATCCCCATTCTCATAGATAAGAATGATAGTGTGGAGTCCATGTAATAGAAGGTCGCTCCTCACGTGTACGTAAAACTCTAGTATAGTGGGGTAGAAGTTTTCGGCGTTCCTTATAATATAGCTAGCCCTAAAAATGACTCCCTGATGAAGTGGCATTACTCAATAGACTTTCGTATATTTTATCGTATTTTTTTTTTCGCATCGAATTTTTTATTACTGTTTTATTGAATTTGTAAAAGTACTTGTTGATTTGGCCATTAAAATTTGGCCCATAGCCAACTATTTACACTCTTTCACAGCTATTACAGAGCAAAGTTGACTTAGATTGAACCTGTCGTTGGATGGCCGGCTTTCCAACCACTTTAACTTCAACTAAATATTCTGCTAATTTTATTGATATATTTCCTCCGATGCGTTTTATTTTGTACCTTTTTTTATATATACTGCGTCGCAATATCTTTTCCTGCACGTAAACCTAGACTATGTTGTATTCTCGCTTTCTTTTACAATTCGTCGCTTGGTGTTAGTATAAGTTCACCAAGACCTCAATGTTTTATTTATTCTTGCCGATATACTATTCGAATAATTGAGCCATCTTGAACAGTAAAGTCTCGAGTATCATTTTATCCAATATGCGACTGTCTATTCAAAAAACGAAACGTTGTCTTTCACCCCACACTTGACGATGCATGCATTCCACCGGTTTTCCCTGTTGTCTACAAGTTTGAACGAATTACAATAGCATTTCAGTCAATGAATTCACCAAGTGATCTGCCCACTAAATTTGACGAAGTTCCCACTACAGCACAATTTGTGAATGGTTTTGGTTTTCATCACGTATTGTCAAATTTTGACAAATCATAAAATCGATCCATGGCATATCATCGAGAAGAGGATAACCAAGCATTTACCAAGAGCGTTTAAATACGTCAATTTGCACATGCTTTGATATTGTTTCAAGTGTCCGTTCCGGCAAATGGAAAACTTCTTCACTGGCTTTCCTGCGTCGCAGTTCTTTATATCGATTTCGATTTGTTACACATGTCACAAAGTCATTGAGGCACAATAAATCGAAATACGCGAAGTATGGGGAGAAATGATTAGCGAAATAACTGGTACATATCTTATTGAAAATTATTGCTTCTACGAGTCTAATTGAAGGTAGTGGCACCAACATAACCCAATTTTGTGTAACCAAATAAAAGACTGTCACAAAACTGCTATCTTAGATATGAATAATAGTTTTCTTCTGAATTTTACAAGAGCTAACAGAATCATTTCTATTGTACGTTTCTTCACTTTCCACAAAGCTTGATAGATATCATCGTTTCTCTCTGTTAAACTTAAATTTAATCATACTTAATATCAGACTGAATTTGAAGTAATGAACTTAAATGCATATTTTTCGCCTTATCATAAATGCCATATTCTTAATCTTATCTATGTCCGTAAATCGTGCAAATATTCTAGCAACGATCAAATGGGATTGATTAAAAAAACTTCAATGCTAGAAATGCACTAGCAATTATTTTGTACACACAGTGGCGCATCTTGACTCTAAGTAATGATCTGTGCGCACTTAAGTTTATCGCTCCAACCAAGGTAATACTTCTATCGCGTCATGAAACGATAACTTAACTTAACTTAAACAAGCTTAACTTAACTAAACGTAACTTAACTTAACGTAGTGTGGTATGGTGCAGTGCAGCACAGTGTGGTACAATGCAGTGTAGTGTGGTTTAGTGTAGCACAGTGTAGTGCGTTTTGGTTAAATGGGTATGCCGTAGTTGAGTTGAGTTGAGTTGAGTTCAGTTGGTAAGCCGCGCCTATAAATCCACGCTCTTGCAGCACTTCATTATAAATCTGGCAGGAGATGCTACACCGGCGGCGGAGTGGTGACTATATGCAACTAGCCGAAGTCTACAGGGGCAGTCACACGAACCCAGCACCTAAGTTGCCGAACGAAATCTACGGGGACCTAGTATACTGGTCCGATCAAACATCCAAGAGGAGCCAACAAGTGAACATCGGACAGCACAGGTCACGCTCACTGCAAATCTTCATGCATACTGCATTCCTCCTTTCCCATCGTAAGTCAGCTAGTTCTGCGCGTACTAAGTCTGTGAGTACGGCGCTAGCCACGTAAGGAAAGCACCCAGGAGCATAGGTGAAATCTCGCAGGGGCAAAGTCGTCAATTCTACAACCCCTCTAGCGACACCAGCGGGCATAGTAACTCCGTCGTACGTCAGGCTCATCACGTCTTCATATTTTCTGCTTCTTCTTTATCTGCATGTCCATATAGTTCCGTACGTTACCAGTGATCAAGTTCCAAGTCGAACTATCTCGAATTGCGGCCAACCATTCACAATCATTTACAATATGTAGTATACAAAAAAACTAACAAACACAGTAGGGACATAATATGTACTTAAATTAAGTAATGGAATGATCTCACCCGGCTATGGGCGCAATAGTCCTCATTATACACCTTAGCCATAAGTCGTAGGCATTTGTCAGTTTAGCCATTAGGGTTTCTGTTTGCCAATACATCATTTATGATTTCTATTTCCAGTTGTAGATGCGGCCAGTGCAAGGACGCGCGGAAACCGCGCGGCAGCGGAGCCATCCCCCCGATTTTATAACAAAAACTGTATGGTAAGGGGCCATACCTTCGATTGTCATTCCTCATAAGCAAGTGCAAGGCTAATTCAAGAATAGGTAAGGATAATAACTAGGACTAGGACTCTCATCTAAGCTAGAGTAAACAGATAACAGTACTAAATTAGGACAACGTACTTCTAGGCTAAGAAAAGTAACTCCCATGAAGAAGATAAATATTCCCAAAAGGCACGCCAGAGGCGCGAGAAGAAGGCTCAGCGCTTTGCAGACGAAAAGCTGTGGGCACCGCGAGCAGGCGACACAATTTGGCACGGCAACACAATAATGAAGTCTGGAGATTGAGCCCGAGTCTCAGTAGGCGGCAGTGCTAGCTTAAACTAGATGTAAGTTAGCATTTGTGCAGACGACATGATACGGCGTAGCATGAAGTTATCTTATTTACCCTCTGAAAATGAGGCGTGTGTTCCTACTTGTTGGTGTTCCAAGCCAGCCGAACCACAACTTTTGCCATTGACATTCCTCGTCTGCGAATCCCGGACTGCTAGAGACGGCCTAGGGCGGCTATAACAATGGCAAGGTTCCCAGGGTCCCCAGTTTGCCCACTATCTAAGTCAACTCGCTCGTCGTCAATGTCTATGTCCTATGATTATACACTTGGCTGGCCTTCACCACCTCTCAGTAGGTAGACTGCTTGGGTACATACCTTGGTGGTTGAACGGATCATATAGCCTTCTCTCCACAACATTGTGCTATAAGTATCTGCTCACCCTGAGAAGAGATATATACATATCATATAATTATAAATTAATATATGTAAAAAAAAAATAAATCATATCATCATCACTAGCCCTTAAACTGAATGTAATGAGGTGCCTTTTCATTAATTTTATCGATCAATCGCCAGGCGAGTTCTCGAGACTCTTGCCCCCAAATCCAATCTAGCCGTAGAATCTCAGCTTCTTCAGAGCTTTTGAGATTCATGCGACTTTTGATAGCCTGCCGAAAATGCTTCTTCGCCAATGCTATCTTCCGTGAATTGACACTGTGTCCGCCTTCATCGATAGATCTCTAGCTCTCCATAGAGCCACCTTTGCCCCAACTTGGTAGCTCCGTCGGTAAATCCGAAATCGTAAATTTACCTTCATTATAACTTTCATAGTATTTTGTGCTCTCTTCATAGTTATAGATTAGAGTGTGCACCACCCGAAAAAGAAGAAAGACCTCTCATACCAAATAGTGTAATTTTGCTACAGAATGAAAAAGCGGCGAACACAGCACGAAATCCCATCATGGGCTTTGGGGGTCTATCACGGGTTGCCGTTAGCTACATGACAAGAATGTCCAACCACAAACTCGACCCAAAAACTGGCATCTTACTACTACAGCGCAAACCTTTCAATTTATGCGTAGGTTTCATGCATCTATGAATAGTCATTGATAGATGAGTAGAATATATTTTATACACCACAAGAGCCAGATGTACAGTTCCTAAGATGTAAATTCAGCTTTTGATCCGTGAAACATGTACCGCCTTCTCGATTTTCACAATTACCTAATGTTTTTATTTTAGAATTTGCAGTATTGAAGCATATCGTACCTTACCCGTTCCCAGCTGGTTGACCACATGAGCTTTCTCTCTAACCTACAACTTCAGCCACTGGATTATGTGAATATGTACCATATAACAACGTTTGTTTCTCTCCGAGCCTATCAATTATATCGTTTTTACGGGTGTTATCTCTGCGCGATGTACGATGTGACGACGCTTCGTGTTTAGAATTAGATTGACGATCCAAAATGTTTATTTTATTAATTCGCCAGACGATATCATGTGAATCGATCTCTTTCCCATACAGCTTTGACGAATTAGTAAGACCAGAGCCTGTCCCAACTATTGCACAAGTGAGTTTCCGCTTCGTAGACGGTATCTCGTCAGCCTCATTTAAGCGCAAAGCACAAGGCGCTCCTTCTCCACCAAGCGAAACCAGAAGCCCTTCGTCAGCCCACGGCTAGTTAGCACCGAAATTACAGGGCTTTGACACATTTCTGAATCAGTCATTGAGAGGTTTTACTGACTGAATACTTTTGAGCAAATTTTCCAATATTCAAGTATTTTTATACCGTTCATGTCTTATGAAAGACGCACTACTACTTCTACTACAATACGGATCCTAATCAATACCCTTCTTTTTTAACTTATCAGCAATTGTTACTGACGGATGATACACATCTATTATAGTTGCAGTGGACAGAAAATCTATAACATAATCTGCAAATTTCGTCTAAGCAAAAGCATATAGTTATAAACATGACTTCGTTTATAAGTTTCTAGTGGTACTACCAATCCCACACATAACTTGTCGTTGATTTCACTCGTAGCAACGGGATAATTAATCATCTTTTATTTTTATCTTTTATTAATTCTAGATCGCTCGCACATTACTAAGAACAATAAGATTATCAAAAAATAAAACGGATTTTTACCTATAAACTTGTACTTATCACGCATGTTCCCAAAGAACTCGGTAGCTACTAGTACAGAGGCTGGGCGCCACAGTTTCAAAAAGTTTTAAAGAGGATGAATGTTGATGATAATCGATCTATATTTCTTTTTGAGATTTGTTGAATCAAAATGTATTGATGGTAACACGGTTTTTTGGGTACTAGTGGTTTTCTTTCAGTAATATATCGCATGGATATGTTGATATTGTCGATATGTTCAATGTCATTATAATGAGCAAACGAATCTATGTGGTATTTGATTTCAAATCTATCAAGGTTGTTACGCGAAAATGTATGTAAGATAAACGCAAATGAATATGAATCTTATGAATATTGCTGCTGTTCTTATGTAGATGTTTCTGTAATCTGTACCTGTGTGAGCTGGTCATACTGTCCTGCCCGTGAGCATAGGGTTATTGTTCTGTCGGTCCTATTTCCACTGATTTGCATCAATCACATTCGAATTATACCTTTAGTATATATTATTGTAAAAACGCAACGTCAAAAATCACTGCGCTCACTAGCTTGACACGGACTATACACGGAGTTTACACGGATTTACACTAGTTTTACAGAAGATTGTGAGTTTGTGTGACTGTTTGTGTGGAGTTTGTGTGAACTTTGTGTGAGTTGGTGTAAACGTCTGTGTGAAAAATTTCATGATTGGTGTTGAGCTCGTGTGGAGGTCCGTGTGAGGGGTAAAATTATTGGTGGAAAAGTATGTGCGCAAGCCCGTGTGGAGGTCCGTGTGGACACCAGCACTCACACCAGCCCCCACACGGGCCCTGCACGGACTCTACACTAACTCATCCCCAGCGCATCACATTCGCCCCACGGACTTTACAGTACCGTTACGGGCACTTCCACGGGCACTTCCACGGACTCTCCACCAGCCCTTACACTAGCTCTACACCAATAATGCCGCGCTCACATAGAGTTTTTTCAAGAAATCGCCCGGTAATGCAGATCAGGATGCGACTTATGTTGAGATCAGGGTGCGGTTTATGTTGCATCTCGTGGGGAGTGCCCCATTTCGCAAACGCCCTAAGTACCCTGCCGCGGGGCCACTTTTCGCACCAGTGCGGGATACTGCTTATGATAGGGATCGGACCCGTACTCATACATAAAGTCTACTCAGCGTGTGTCGCAGGTCCACACTCATAGCACGGGGCGCTTGTTAATCGCATGATAGTACTTGGCCCCTGCCAATGAGTCAGGAAATCAGGGATGTCAGCAAAGTCAGATCATCCAGAAAGTTATCTGATCTACTACTGTAGAAAGTTAGATCAGTCAGAAAGTTCTATGTCAGGGAAGTCAGATCATATTTACTTCTGTAGAATTTTCAGGAAAGTCAGGAAAGTCAGAAAAGTCAGGAAAGTCAGAATAGCCTAGTTCTATGTCAGGAGAGTCAGGAAAGTTGATTCGCATTCCTACTTCTGTAGAATTTTCAATTATCCCACATCACATCACCAATGAACACTGAACATGAGATTACTGATACCACACATATTTTATGCATCGAGAATTTTTCGTTATATGCATATTTTCAACACTCAACTGAATGGATAGTGAGCATCATTATACACAAACTTGACCTGATCACAATCACTGAAGTGCCTCCACATTACACTGAACACACAAACACACACATTTATGCTAGTGACGCGGTCCTGCTGAAGTACAAATCTTGTACTGTAAAATGTCCACGGCGACTCGTCGCCTCGTGTCAGGTATTTTTATTATTAAAATTAATTATTAGGCAATCCTAATCCTGGCGATCCGAGATCACCAAGATCCGGATCTTCAAGATCGGACCGCCAGCACAGATTTAAGGGCAGTGCTGACGCGCTATACCGCCTCAGTACTGCATAGTTCGTGATTGTATTCCTCTGGCGATCCTGGCGATCATGGCAATCCTGGCGATTCGAGATAGCCACAATCAGGATCGTCAAGATCGAGATCGTGCCTATGATTGTGGTTAAGATCTTGAGATGATACTGAGGCGCTATACTGCTTCAAATGTGCATATTTAGTAGTCACTTTGTTCGGGGCCCCTGAGACGGACCTACTCTGTAATTTAAATAATGACACTTACACATATTTAACCAGATCGCTATTACGACTATCATATTTCACGTTACGACTATTATATTTAGTAGTCAAGCAGCGGTCCGTCGCCCGACAGCTTGTATATACAATTGTTTAAGTTAGTTTAATTTTTAGACATACTCATACAAATATTTGATTTATGACCCAATTACTTTATCTCAACAACCGCCCGGAGTATACCATTATCCCACAAATAATAAAAGCGTACCTTTCGACTATGTGTATGTTTATAGGCGTGTGCACCGCACTCTGCCGAATGTACGCAGTGGCGATCAGTCGATACGCCATTGAGTCCAAAAAAGTGTGTACAGTCAAGGCCCTCGTATCCCCAAACTCTTTTTCATGGTATGCAAGCAGTGTCATTTTCAGGCGGCGCCGACGCCGGGAAACTGTTTTTTTTTTTTTTTTTTTTCGAAAAACACCGTTAGAATCGATCAACTTTGAGTTATAGCCCCAAAGGACAACCCCCACGATCCCGTAGTCCTAACTAGGCTTTTTCCTGCCAATATCTCATCGCGAATAATGGACGTATGGGCTCTCTCTAAGATTGCAGCGAGATATATAATACAATCTTGTACTTATATGTTTTTGGCTTTTAGTTTTTAGCTTTATGATCGCAGCCGATACACTTACGCGACATCTTGATCAGTAATAATGAGGTTAAATCGAGAGACTATCTCAATTTATTTATATAATTTAACATACTATAGAAAGGAAAGTCTGCATATAAAGGATGACAACTTGTCAGCGTATAGGCAACACTTCATCAAAGGAAAATTAAAACTTGCTCAAATGGCTGAGACGAAAAACGATCGCTTTTGTGATTTATAATTGCTGTACATCATCTCTTGTTCTTATACTTGCTGAGATGTGATTGTGTTTGTTTCGTTCGTGTCAGGTCAATACTCACATATAAGATAAACCGCAAGTTGTAAGCGTTACTGAATTTAAGATCTTGATTAATTAAAGCTCTCCTAGACTTTATTATATTTACAAAAGATCTTTCTATTTTCAAAAACTAACTATAAGTAAAGTTAACATTCTGAAATTTTGTTAAGCTTACATTGAAGTCAGCAGTAATCGGGTATATACCCACTATGGCCTTTCAAATGTGACAAGTTGTGCAAAATACTGCACAATGTCAACAGTACTTGCAACTGACTGATAACAGGAAATCCAGGACCACCATAATACGATGTTGATGGCCAGTTTGCGATACGCCTCACCCTTCAATGTATGCCATCAGTAGTCAAACCTGGAAGGTTCACTGAAACTTCGAATCGAGGACTGTAACTATTAGCCGAACTCAACTCAAATCGCTTTATCGACCTAAGTAAGGATCTTATTTCTTTTATTCACTTCATCAACGCCGCCCCAGTTTCTGAACCAATCTATTCTTCTCTGCGAAGTAGGTTCTAAACCTTCTATCATTTAAGCGTTAAGAAATGGCATACTTATCACAATTATATGAGGTTTATGCAGTTTGATAGTTCCTGCAGCCTGCTTAGGTCACGCTTATACTTAAATTGATAAATTTTGCTTAAGTATTCTTTACCGTCCTAATGCTTTATTATCAACTATTTGATAGCTATTTAATCAACATGATCCAATACCAGTACCTTGAATTACTAGTTAAGCAATTGGTTCTACAAACCAGAAGGTGTCGTCCACCTCTTATATGTATGCACACCTAAACTCGTCCATATTGCTCCATTACAAGAAAGTCAAGATATTGATTTTCTAATTTTTCACCAACGACGGATACTTTTATCGCTATCCAGACGTATGTAATGGGCACCCACAAATCCAACAGTTACTTTTCATGCAGCTTTAGGACAAAGCACATCTTCCAAATGCTGTAGTGACGGTTTAGGGCCAAAACCTAATGTTTTAAACACGTCCTCATAACTTTCTATTATCGCACGTTTTTCTCACCCCACTTACTGTAATTGAATAAAAAAATCGTCATCACATCCATTCAAAGCAGCATGATAAACTTCTTTTACCAGACTATCTCCTATGAAAATGAAATATTTCATACTCGCGTTATATTGTAGTAAGGTTTCAATGAAGCAAACACTTTCAACTTTTTTAGATGTAGATCTGGATGTTTTTTTTATTTAGTTAGTTGATGGCCCCCTTAATTTTCATATTTAAACGTGCGGGCTACTAATATATCATGTAGATGCGTAGCTCCGACCACAAACATGATCATGTATGTACTGCCACACTTGATGCTTATGAGTAAAGTTGTGTCAGTGCTAGAGTGCGGATAAGTTTAAGCCTCATCACGGGTAGCTTGTCATGTATATTTCCATACTTGACTTATATGTAGATAAGTGGTTGCCTCACTTCAATCAATGACCTTGACACTTCGTAAAGTTACTATAAGTTTAGTTCTACAAATCTACAAGCGCACTATGTTAATCCAATTCAACACTTAAACTGAGTAGCGATCAAGGTCTGATTGAGACTCGTAAGTACTTGATAACTCTGCCGTTGCACAATCCCGCTTTATTCTTTCACTTCTATGGAAACGAAACATCACATGGATCGTATTTATGGCTAATAAATGCGAAATACTTGGTATAAAAACTATACACGACTGCGACAATAAGAAGTGCGCATTTTAATAGAGGGACCCTACTTCCATGTAAGCTTCCAAATCAATACTCTCGATCTGCCACGCACACTCAGTACGTTTGGTGTTTCCGCCGACCAGGTCTCGGTTGGTAACATTTACTATGACTTCTATACGCTGGTGTGCTATAGATTTTATACATCGGTTGAATTATGATCGACGAGATATGATTTATTTTGTAACGCCATCTTTTTGATATTAGAGCGTATTCATATTTTCTATCTCTAAGCTTTCGTCCATGCGAGAGAGGCAATAAGGAAATGAAAATCATAACTTTCTGACGTCATAAGAAGGTCGACGGACAGAATTATGATGAACTGTTAAAACTAACGTAGTGGGCCCATCCACTTTTAAACAAACCATTTTACGAGTCCAGCCTCGCAGACAGCTCATCAGTCGTTCCTCCATAGTCCGTACTACCGTGCCCAAAAGGCTCGAAACAGCCTATATCACTTTTGTTGTGGCACTCGGTCCAGCATAGCACTGCCCTTTCAAAATTTTGAAATGCAGAAATTTTGTAAGAGGGTGTCTATGAGGCCCACTTGTGTGTCGATTTTCTACCTTTATAGCGAATTGGTCATGTCTAACAAACATAGTCCAACGTCCTGTGTCAGACTCACTCATCCAGCGTAAGATAAAGCACTTGGTATCCAGGTGCACCTGCCGGCTAGGTGCACCTGAATGGCAGACTTTGAGTGGACTTTGAGTGGACTTTGAGGCGAAGGCCATATGCGTCAGATGTGTCAATTGTATTAGATGCACGAGATGCTTCTGATGCTTCAAATGCTTCAGATGCTTCCGATGCGTCTGAAGCGTCAGATGCTTCATCCTGTAGAAGATCTGTACAATATTTTTACAAGGCCCGTACAAGGCCTGTACAAGGTCTGTACAAGGTCTGTACAAGGTCTGTACAAGGTCTGTAATAAGTGTGTACAAGTTCTGTTCATGCTCTGTTCAAGCCCTGTGCAAGCCGTAAACAAAGTCTGCACAAGCCCTATACGAGGTCTGCAAAAAAACAGTTATTCTGACGCGTCCGTCCCTTATATCGATAACTGGTGCTCTCGAGCTTGCTCACTTTCTTTAAGAGAAAGTGTGCCGGATCAGTTATTCTGGCGATTCTGCTAACAGTATCTATTAACTGGTCCACTCGAGCCAGCTCATTTTCTTTAATAGAAAGTGAGCCAGACCAGTTATTCTGGCGCTTCTGTCACCTGGTTACTCGATCCCGCTCCTTTTCTTTGAGAGAAAGCGAGTCAGACATGTTCTTCTGGCGCTTCTGCCACCGGCATATGCTAAATGGTCCACTCGATTTTGCTCATTTTCTTTACGAGAGAGTGAGCCGGACTAAGCATTCCGGTGATTCTGCCACTTGTACCTGCTAACTGGTCCACTCGGACTTACTGTCTAAGCATTAGCATGAAGCTAGAAGAACATGGAGATACTGGTCTTAACATGATTGAGGGTCTCACAAACACCGGCTCCATTTTGGAATATCAAAATCTTTTTTTTTTAAAACGAATAAACGTTGTCAAATTATAGGTTTATGATCATACTTTGTATATATAATTACTTCGTAGATTGACTTAAAGAACTTCAGGTAAGTACTCCCAAATGACAAAGTATTAACAATTAGGTTGACCGACGGGATGGTCACAAACGTAGATGTTGGTATTAGTCTACGTCAAATCATAAATCAAGCATAGGTAACCCTAGCTAACTATTATAACATAAATCAATGTCCAAAGCCTATTTCGTTTTCGTTCAGTGGATGATGGCACGTAAGAATTGATTATTGATTGATTGCCCATCGATAGACGGTGACGGAAATACACTATACACACAATTCATACTATCGCACTACTTCACTTCAACATCATTAGACATCTTATATAGAATCATATTCAAAGGCATTCTGATAAACGTCTATTGGATGTGTGGATTGTGAATATTAAAAGTAAAATAAGGCTGGCAGCAGAAAAAAACTTAAGCTCAAAGTAGAGTAGACGAAAGCTCCCAGCGGCACGGCTTATTTTTTTTTGACACTCTAAATCTATGAGTTCAGCTCAAGAGCACAAGTATGAAGAGGACGCATTACAAAATTCTTTATTGTTAAAATATCGACATTCAAAACTTGAAAATGCGAACACAAAAATCAGAAACAACCGCACTTACTGTAATCCAATATGCGAAAATCAAAAACATAGACCAAAGTTTTCGTCCTAATACATCCAAACATTCAAAATCCTTCTAGCTAATTACTTATTATAATAAAAATAATTTAAATATGAGGTTTAATCCGATTACGATTTGACCAAGGCCAAACCCCGATGGCATCAACCGATACAGACGTAAAAATATTAAGGTATATGACACTATAGATAATACATAAGTCATAAACCCCAATGTGCGTTACCATCGATACAAAACATACAGATGTTCGCTCTACAGATACAATAATATAAATCTTTCATCCTTCTGCAGTTTTCGTATCGCTATAGCTCACTATTTGAGAATAATTAGTTATAAGCCATAAACTTGCGATTCACGTCGACTTCACTTTTTTATTATGGGGAATTTCACAACTCAAAATCGAACACGATTAACAACAGTCAATACCAAAACAGTTCCGTGAAACACGGCTTGAAAGTTGATGATGAGTGTCATTATCTGAGTGTTGTTTAGTGATGGGTTTTACCGTTCTTAGTGGTGGTGACGCACTGGTTCACCTTACGCTTTGCTATATCAACGATAATATTTTTGCTTGTGAGTTTCACAAATCCAAGTGCGGTAGGTCCGACATATTACTCAAGATAATATACACTGGC
>JACLAC010016312.1_pt1 | contig 18990 bp, 10 predicted proteins | sample 8027881 | NCBI WGS metagenome assembly JACLAC01 (sample SAMN15725517, study PRJNA655200) | protist metagenome | isolation source: fluorescence activated cell sorting (FACS) single amplified genomes of... | place: Spain: Blaines Bay Microbial Observatory, Mediterranean Sea | collected 2016-01-19 | reverse complement strand
TTCTAAATCCAAAATGTTGTCTACTACCGCGCTGGAGCTTTCGAAAAGGCAAGCCCAAGAATTGTTGGTGTCAGTGTTTCGCCCAGTCTGGCACACCCCGCACAGTCGCTGGTCAGTTATGCTTGCGGGACGAGTAACGTAAAACCCTGGCGTGCAATCCGTCTGAGATTTGCACGCAGACGCGCCCTTTGCATCTTGGTACATGCCTTCATGGCACAACTGGCAAGAGTATGTGTTGGTGGCATCGCTGAATTTTCCTTGCGGGCATGCCTTGCAGACCCGGTCGGAAGTGCCGTCGGTACCATTCGCATGTATGTACTTGCCTGGATTACAAACCGACCAGGAGGCGCACCTAACATCGTTTGCCGGGCTCCCTATTTCCGCGATGTATTCCCCTTTGCCGCAAGTTTTCCAATCTTGGCATTTACTTAGATCCTCTATATTCGGAGATGCTGTAAACTTGCCAACGGGACAATTCTCACACTCTACATTTGTAGTGCTTGTTCCGGGCGTCGTAATGACACTTCCAGCAAGGCACACCCTCCTATATGCCCCGCAGCACACGAACAGTACACACCATTTTTGTTATCGTCTGTGCATGTCCCAACGAACGGGTGAACAGAGCAGGGTGCGGGGCTCGAACTGCACGTCCTCGGCGAGATAAAATAATTTTCATTTCCCGAGCTTGTTTTGTAATCGGTCCCCCAAAAGATGTTGCTGGATCCTGTAAATTTTGTATTGACGGTCGTAAACGTAGTGTTTCCCTTGCCTGCATCGTAATTCCATATCTGCATGATATGGTGGCCTCTATCGCTTGCTGCCCAGTTATTTCTGAATGTTGATTCTCGAATGGTGACCTTTGTTGCATCAGTAGCAGCGGATCCAAACCAGTACAGCTGGATAGCCCCACCACCGTAGGCAAACCAACCTGAAGTTTTTAGCGCACGGTTGTCCTCAAATGTGACACGGTTGAAGTCCATGATCATTTTGTCCTTTATGGAATAAATGGCTCCGCCATAATCGGCAGAGTTGGATCCAATAAAAGTGTCTTGTACATGCACCTCCATCACCCCTCCAGTATCGCCATTTATGTCTATGGCACCGCCCCGAGCGGCATGGTTTCCAACTATTCTCGAATTAAATTACAAAACACTGCCCCCCCTTGAATATACTGATATGTATGGAAAAACGTTTCCTCAGCGTTCACCTGATTTGAAGTAAATCGCCCACCAATTACTGTCAACGTCGTTTCAGCACCATTAAGTGTTATCACACCGCCACTGCCAACTGTAGAACTGGACCCGACGGCATAATTTTCTGTCGCATTTGTATCCCACATTTTGACAGCCCCCCCACCCGAGGCGTGTGCCACACCACCAATATCCGCTTTGTTCAAAGTAAACCAGCAAGAGAATGTGATCAACGTCCCCCCATTCACTCTGATCCCTCCTGTATGAGTTTGGTTAAGACCTGTCAGTTTGAGCCAACGGAGAGTCAAAGTGTAGTTTGAAACCACAAAGTGGCGTTTTTCATAGGCTGCTGTGATGGTTGGCAAATTAGAAGCGTTCCCAGCAAGCGACAAGTCCCCGCTCAAAGAGACTTTGTCATTTAGCAAGCAGTCAAAGGAACGGTTAAATGTACCATTCGTTTGCGGGTCGCAGCAGTGCCATTCCATTGCATTTTTTATTGTACTCTGGCATTCGTAAAGAAAAACCATGCCGTAATAGTTCCCGTATACACCCACGACATTCCCGTCAGTCCCTGTCATACAAGGGTAGTTGTTGGGAGCACCCCAGTAAACAACCGTGCCATCCGTTTTGATGGCAGTGAACGACGACCTGCGGGGAATCACTGCCTTCACGTTACTTGAAAGACCTGCAGCGCCAGACCCTCCATTATGAGGAAGGCCCCACGACACGACACTGCCGTTCGCCAGTAGTGCAGAAAATGCGTGTTCGTTCGCATATATGTCCACGACATTGCTAGTCAAACCTGGATCTTTGCCCCCATATATTGGGCTGCCCCAGACAGTCACGCTTCCATCAGCTTTCAAGGCTGCAAATGCCCTCTTCGTTGAGGTTATATATATGACACCTGACGACAGATTTGGGTCAGGAACGTTAAAAAAAGTGTAGTTGGCGCTGAAAAGTGGTGAGTAACTGTAAGTCCCGAAGCATTGCACCCCCCCGTTCGAGTCCAACGCAGCCCAACCATATTCACCTGTGCCGACAATAGCTTTGACACTGCCAGTCAAACTCGGCGGGTTGGCCCCGTTGCCCCCATGTTGCTTCAACACAGTTCCATCCGTCTTTAGAAAAACAAACGACCGCCAATCGGAAAAGACTGTTTCGATGCCAGAACCCGCGCCAATACCAGGATCGTTACCGCCATAGAAGGCGTGACCCCAAGTTACAACACTGCCGTCATTTTTTAAGGCAGCCATTGAATGACTGGTTACGAATATTGTCTCCACATTAGTCAGATCGGATTGTACACTGGAGGCATCTCCGCCACAACACGCCTGTCCCCATGCCGCAACAGTACCATCTGTTTTCAGCGCTGCGAAAGCAAAACCACTCGCAAATATGGCACTAACACCGCTTGTCAAACCAGGGTCCGAAATGGGGTGTCCCCACCCCTCGGGCCCTGTCGAGCCCCAACTAACCACGCCACCGTCTGTCTTTAAGGCTGCAAATGCATAACCTGTTCCATATAGAGTCTTGACGTTGCTAGATAGTTGGGGATCAGTTCCACCATATAAGGGGTGCCCTGATACTTGAACGCTCCCGTCCAAGGATAGAGCTGCAATAGCATAGTCTGTGTATACCACAGTAAGAATTTTTCCTTTAAAATTTGGCTTAGCAAAGCCAGAACTTGCCCAGGATATTGCCGAAAATTCTTGCTTCTTTTCACACGTGCGGCCGATTGCTGGTATGTAAAAAATATAGGGATCGTGTTGAATTCTCTCAAAAAACCCGCCTGGGCAGGATTGTACACAGGTTCCGTTGTACAGGTACCTATTGTGTCTGCACTCTTTGCATCTCCCGTTGCTGTCCTCCCATTGGCAATGCGAAACGGACTGCCCCGTTTCCAAACCTCCCAGTACCAAAAGGAGGAACAGACAGAACATCGCAGAACGTGTCCCTAAAATCATGGTTTGTTCGATGAAATGCGTTGCTGGGTGTAAAAACCGTCAGAGTTAACAGAAGAACAGTGGATCTCGTTTGATAAAACGTTTGACGCGCAGAGACAAGCATTTCTCCAACCGCAGCCACGCTCCCACACACACTTTTACTCTTTTGTCCTCATCAAAATGCAACAGTAATAAGTTCCTACTTACTAGCAGTTGTTTTACGGTATTGTTCTCCGCATGATGTCGTGTCTTCTCTGTCTTTGTTTGTAATAAGTAATAATAACAACACATATGACACATCATCTGCTGCTTCGATCTTTTCCTGGTCACAAGTAGTCGTCTAAATACCCACATGCTTTATCACTGGGAATGTTTTAATTTAATAAAATTTAAATGCAGCACTCGTATTTTATATATAAATAGCACTGCAACTCGCCGTCCATAGAAACCACCGCAATGCTATCCCGATCCTACCGCACCTGATCTTCACGGCAGACTAGGTACTAAAGATCAGTTTATACTTGAGTGTAGTCTTGTGTGTTCATATAGTCTATTGATTTTTATTCGCACACACTCTAACACAAAATTTTAGAATTAGTTTCGAAACAAAAAAGTTATCATAGTGTTATTATTGAGGATAGAAAAGGTTTAGGATTTATAAGACATATTGCAGAATTTATAAATTATCATAACCCTCATGATGATTGTTTATGGGATGCAGTAATAATAGTATATATAACAAAATAAACCTTGGTTTTTTTTTTTCACAAAATAAAGATATAATCGGTCTTTTCTGGCTATCAAATGATAATCATAAAATATTATTTATTAGATTAAATACAACAAATTATTTATGGTTTTAAGGTTGAATCATAATACTCGTCCTCCGTCGGGTAAATACATGGTAGGCGCTGGGCCTTTCTTCGCGTCGTCGCGGGCTGGTAGGGTACATGGAGCAGGAGGCGATCGACCGTTGCCGGAGAAGCATCATTTTGTCACCGCGACGATGGGCTGGCCTCGCACCCTTTGATCCACTGGACCAGCGGTTTGCCGAGGGTCTCTTCCCACCCATCGTCAACGGCACAGTGCGCTTGTTTCGGCACACGCAAAAGCTCAGCCCCTGCGTATTGCGTCAGGAGCCATTTCGTGTGGGGTTCCGGGTAGCATTGGTCGTCTTCAAACTGCACGACAAGCAGTCGCTGCGCGCTGCCCAAGGTTTTGGGGACTTCTTTTGCCCCCCACTTTGCCACGTTCGACACGTAGGTCGGCCACCCGTCGGCGGGCCTGGCACGAAGAAGGCGGAGATAATTCTGCATGGAAATGGCCTTGCCCGTCACAGACACCTCGGAAGTCTCAAAGTGGGCAAACATGGCTTGCAGCGCCACCACATCCCCTGGAGGCGGGCTCATGGTAAACACCATTCGCAAGTACGGAAGCCAGCCCGAGCTCGATACGACCGCGGAACGGACGCTTGACGCTGTCAGGTCCACAAGATCTTTTTGCCCCAGCGCGCCGGTTCCAAGGAGTACCGTGCCGCAGACCGGCGGGAGGCGGGCGCCTGGCACGGTGTGGAGTAAGTCCTGGACAATGAGCCCCCCTTGCGAGTGGCCCACGAGGACGAGGCGAGTATCCTTCGGCAACGATGCTAGTGCCGCTGCGACGTCTTTTACGTGTTGGTCCAAATCTACGGTCAGGCCCGCATTCAACGTCACTGCGTACGAACCGACGCCCTGGTCGGCCAAAAGCTTTTGCAGAGCGCGAAAATACCACGCACCGTGCCACATTCCATGGACAAAAAACACCGTGATAGGCCTGGCCGACGCGTCTTCCCCTATTTGTGCCGCGGCCGCGCCTGCACTAGAACCGCGCCCTTCTGCCCGTGGAATGACGTGGACGGCCGAGAGGGGACCCAGCCGCAGACTACGCTCCCGGTCAACCGCCTCTTGCAGGACGAGGGCCTGGAGGAGGGCCTCGTCCGGGTCACGTCGGCGGAGGAAATACCACGCGATCCCAGCGGTCGCAACCGCCGTTGCCGCGGCCGCCATCACCGAAACGTAAGGTCCTCTCGCGGCATCCATGTGCTTCCGTCGCCGAGAGGAAGGGGGAAGGGTTCTCGGGAAGCGTGTGGGCCAACGGTCCATATACATACAGGTTCTGTTATTCAGTATGAACGCATCTATACCATCTTTAAAGACAGGAAACAAGAATTGATGATCTTCGCATGGAAACAACACTACCACCTCTTCTCATTAAAATCTACCACCATGCTATCCCCATACTACTCACCTCAGGTTTAGGGCAGAAGTAGGACACCACCTGACGTAGTGTGGGGCTCTTTAAGTATATTTTGCCTATTACTTTTTAGTGGCAAACGCTAACGCCAGGAGATATTGAATATCGACTAACATCATCTTTTTCATAGGCATCAATAAGCACCTATTACAGTATACTAAACCTACCTACCATCCTGCAGTTCTGGGACTCGGTCAATCAGGCAAGGAACTCCCATCGGCATTTATGCCGATAGTGCTGCGGTTTTATTTAATGCTATTTCCCTTCTATATCATGTCATCAAACATTAATATCATAGACGTAGCATTGTTGTCTTGGAAGCCCAACTTTGAGATGAATGAAGCGAGCCCCCCATTGACTTTGGTGCGGTTTTATTTTAATGCTATTTCCATTCTATATTATACTTTAAAGACTTGCCATCATCAAATAACTGGCATCAAAATATTATAGTATTATCCGTGATATCATCAAACATTAATAGTCTATTATAGACGTAGCATTGAAATCCCAACTTTGAGATGAATGAAGCGAGCCCCCCCCATTAACTTTGGTGCGGTTTTTTTATTTTAATGGATATTAATATAAGCTATTATGTATAATATTCAAATGAAGTGTCATCAAAAACGACGATGCCCAACTTTGAGACCATTTTTCACGCAGTATGGACACAGTATTAATGAATTAATCAACTTGGATATTATTTTTTTTTTAAAATGAAGTTAATAAAATAGGCACAATAGGTAAGGACACATGTGCAAAAGAGAAACGGCGGTTCTAGTGTAGCACACCGACTAGTAGTAAAAGGAGTAGTCTGTTGTTTTTCATAAAACCAGTACGATTGCGGGAAAAAATGTTACAATTATCCCCTGTGAAAAGAAATTTCAGCAAAGAAAAAATCAGAAATAAATTGCAACAAAGAAAACAATGAAACTACTATTTGTTCTGGTGTGCACTTACATGAGCAGCTTGGCCACTGCAGGGAAACTATCAAGCGCCTCGTTGAAAGCTGATAACGTTGACACTGGTGAGATACCAAAAAAAATTACCTTTGGCGCTACGGTTGCCACTCCTTTGACAAATGGTGATTGGATCAACGTGGTAGCGTGGAATACGAAAAGCCGTGCTGGTATTTTCAAACTTCAAACCCGACCCTTTGCGGTCACTATTGAAAGTGGAGCCACCAACTGCCGGGCTACGGCAACAACAAACAGGGGCCCCCTTTGGGTGATCCAGCACGCCTCGACTGTACATGTAAAACTCGCTAATAATGGTGGTGTTTGCGCTATTTCTGGTGCATTCTCAATGTCAATTACTGATAACATTAACCAAAACGCTAAAAAGCCAGACGAAGTCGTGTTTAATATGGAAACATCAAAAGATCGTCAAAAGACGGCTACTGTCGTTGCTTACAAGGTTGAACCACCGAAAGTATCTCCTATCCTCCTCGTACTACCTATTATAGTTTGGTTGTTTACCGCTACCCTTGTTGCTGTGATTGCTGTTATTGTGAAGAAAAATGAAAAACTTGAAAGCAACGCCGAAATTCACGAGCAACAAACGGATCCAAAACAAATAATCAGTAACACTAATTATACATGGTACGACAATACAGGGTTGATAACGCAAAAGTGTAAACTGTTGATTGGTCGTAACGGCAAGATTGAAGAAGTACGCGATGACCTTCCCAATCGCTGGTGTCGCTGCTGTAGATGTAGCTTCCCAATATCTTTTGGTCGAGTGTTTCATGCCGCTGATGTGAAGCTTGTGCAGACAACAGTGCAGTTGCCGTTCAATTGTTTTGTCTGCTGCGGCGAGAAAATTGCGTGGACATTGCAAAAATATTTTATGGTAAGTACCTTGTCCATAAACTTTCTTCGCAAGTAACACAAAACTAACAAATATTTTCTTAAACATGTGCAGTGGGGAACCCTCGGAATCGTTGGTCTTCATCGTTTTGCGTTATTACCAATGCCATTGAAACGGTCCTCGTGGATTATGATAGGGTTAGAAGCAGGTCTTGGTGGAGCTTTTCTCGCAGTCGGGGGAAGAATTCCTGGACTAGGGGTCGCGTTAATCTTATGGCTAATTGATGGATTCCTAATGTACTTCTGGGAACCCATATGGACAGTGCGAATTCATTTGTGCGTACAAAATGTGTCATTTCTGTCCACAAATCATGAAATTATTGAAGTGCCCCTTCAGAGGGAAGCTGCGTTGCAGTTGCGGAAAGACTTATACGATTGTATGAAACCATATTGTACACGATTCCAAAGTCTACCTGCTGCAAATGAGCTAGAAACATTTGTCCACCCTCCATTGAAATTTAAGAACAAGAGCATCAGCATCGGGCAGCACCACGTAACAGCAGCATTCGAAAGCAAGACTTACAAAGACTATAACGATATATTCATGTCAAAAATAAGTATGTTGACCTACGATTTGCCACCAGAATATCCTTTTTGGTACATTGTAAGTGGCTGGTGTCCACCCTGGGGGTTTTGTGGGGTCCATCGCGATTTCATGAAATCCGGTACTTGGCAGGAAAGGTGTCTATTCGGTTTCACTCTCGGGTACTGTCTCCTCGGGTGGTGCAACGATGCTCGCGCTTTGTTCGGCAAGAACAATTGGTTAAAAAAGAAGGGGTCGATTGCTTTGAACTTTCCCTACTCCTATTTTTATACAAGAGTGAAAACGAAAGAAGATGCGTATACTTTCTTTCAAAATTTATCCTCCCAAATTAATTTGAACGTTGCGGACGAGAGACAAGTTCCAGCTAAAGTCTTTAAGCACCGAAAGAGATATTGGAAGGACTGTTGCGAGTACGTATTCGATTGTTGTTTCAAAAAAGCATATGACGATCATTCCACGATTATCAATAGAGATAACGTAGTTTTGACTAAAACCGCTTCAAGATTTGAGGAACTATGCGTTCCTATAAGCCCGTGCTTCCCCATTTGTTGGTTGTTTTCCTGTTGTTTTAAGATCAAAAAAACGAAAGAAGACACAAGTATGCTGTTTCTAAAAAACGTGAACAAATTGGAAACACGACAGGAAGATATATGTTGTCCTTGCCTTCCTTGCTGTTGTAACCAGGACGAAATTGAAAATTACATTCATTTTCCACATACGGAACAAACAGCTTACTTCTCTAACAGGGAAGACGTAACAGAAGCGGAGGCCTTGTTGACGAGTTACGCATCGAGACCAAAAGCCGGCAATGCTGTCTTTCAGCCCGCCGTGCAGGTTGTTCAGCTTCCAGTGTTTCCAGTGTATCAACTCCAGGGCCTTCAATTCCAAACAACGCTTCCTGGAATCGACACCGGGTTGGAGAAGGACAATGGTTTATCAGTGCAACCACAAGTGGAAATGCAAATGACGGCAATTCCAGGGGGGCAAACGATGGCAACTCCAGGGATTGAGACAAATGCAACTCCAGGGACTGAGACAAATGCAACAAATGCATACACTACTGTTGAAATACAACCAGAGATGGTGTAGTATTGTAATTGTCTATAACGATATTCACTCCGATATTCCTCGGGGGACGAAGGCTAACGTGGGACAAGTATGAAGGCAGAAGGAGTAAACGACCTGAGGGTGTAGTGTGTGAGCGTTTTTAATACAACTTACCTATTTGTTCTACTGCTTGTGTTAACACCACGGTACTTACGTACCCTCTAGGTGCGAGTACCAACCTTCAGAAGTTATTGCGATAAGTGATGGTTGTGATGTTGTGGATGGTTATTACTTTGCTAAATACCAATATTTGGTACCCCTACCCTAGACTGCTACAGTACAACAACTTACGAAATGATAGTTATATTTGAGGGCGTAGTGTGTGGCTATTTTAAGTACAGCGTGCTAGTTTCTTCTACTGCTTGTACTTGGGTGTTGATCATCGGAGTACCATTTATCTATGGTGTCCAGCACCAATAATAGTATACTAAATATACCTATCATACAGCATTCCCACAGGCCTGAAGAATAGGGATCACGGCCCAAACAGTACCGAACATCCGTACCAAACGAAATAGGAACATCGCGAATCCAGCATCCACAGGCCAACGAATGGATGCTAGATTTTGTCTTTTCCTAGTACATTTAGTACGTGGGAATGGTAGTGTGAAGTGGAATGTCATCATTTTTAGTATGCTTTGTGCTTAGTATCTATAACGCATATGATGTCAAATATCCAGGATGTTAATGTTGAGTAGATGATATTTGATACAAACTTCTTTACTTATAGCTCTGAAGTATATGCTTGTGTGTAGTGTCTAAGATATCAAGTACATTGGTGCTTGACGGCTTCGGTGTGTGCGATGAAAAACCTTAACGTGTTGTACATTCATTTGTGTTTTGCTCTACAATTCATCCGATCGGGTAAGTACAATATTTAATATATTGGGAAATCGCAACTGTATACTCAGAGGTCGTTAATTGACGACAATTGCAATTGTAAATACACCCTGAAATGCGACTACGGACAAATAGTCAAAGAGAACGGGAACGAGGATAGAAGGGCGTGTTTTTTGCCATTATAGCTGAAGAGAACAGAGAACAGAGAACACCCTTAGATAGAATAATGTACATAGTGAGGCAGAGGCGGCTGTATAGCTTCCTGTTCTTGGTTTTGCTGATCCAAGTAGAACTCTTTCAAGTGCACAATGCTGTAAACGTACGGTCTTTTCTGCAGAGAGGGGTCAGAGTTGATAATCATTTCCCTTCGTTCTTGGAAATGAGTGAGGCGGAAAAGGTTGATCTTCTACTTGAGCAGTGGCGCGTGGTGAAAGAAGGCTTCCAGTCCTTAGGGGTAGCAGAAATGATACGAAAAAATGCGGAAGAAGACGCTGTGGCGATTGGGAATATATCTCTGGCCAACGGCGAAAAAAACGACGAAGAGAGTGATAAAACAACAACGGCCGTGTGCGATTGTATGGCAAACGAACTTCTTTTTAAAATAACCAATGGGGTTATTCCATACCAACCCAACAGCTGCTCTTCCTGGCGTCCGGGTGCCATCATCCTTAAGAAGCACGTTAAGAGGCACAAGAAATGTTATAAATTTGATGCTGGGCATGATGCCGTCACATCCCTAACGTCTCTGCACTACAAAAGGAGCAGTGGCGAATGGTTCTGGACACCCCATCAACCGCGCCATCATCCAAAGTATCATAAACGCTGGTTCAAAGACCCTAAGATATGGATGCGCACAAACACTCTTTCCGTAAAACCTGGCTTGTTGTGGGTACTACAGAACCTGCGAATGAAGAACATAGACCGTGAAAATAAATATTTGATCAAGCTTTTGGAAGATTTTCCTCCGAAAAAAGGGTTCAATGTAGTCCCGGACGGTTCAAACCAGGATGCCGATGCCAAATATAATCTGGAACTGTGCAGGAAGAGAAATGAGGTGATCTCTGCTGAAGCAATGTGCCGCGTGAAAAGGTCTGGGTGCATGAGGCGCATTATATCGCGATATTTTCAATACGCTGATATGAAAACGCACGCGTTGGCCAAGTTTAAAGACGATCATCGCAGGCTATTGGATTATTTGGGATTTGGGCTGGACATGCTAGGTCTGCTCGAACCTATAGGGTTCGTGTTTGACCTGCTAAGCTCTGGCTTGTCATTCATTCGGAGGAAGTGGATCGAAGGTGTCCTTTCTCTTTTTTGCGCAATTCCTGGTGTCGGACTCACCATTTTCCCGTTGAAGAGAATGGAAGTGACCGTAGGACCCTTGGGCAAGGCATTGGGAATCATCTTGGACGGATCTAGAAGCTTCTTTGACGAGGTTGCTCGTATGGCAAAACGAGGCATACAGCATGCAAAAAATTGGTTTATGAAAACATTAAACAGTTTTGAAATTATAGGAAAAGTCATCAAAGCGCTTGTGAAGGCCAAATCAATTTTTATCAAAGCAATAAATAAGGGAGTGAAGACATTTGTTTCAAAACCCAATCGAAACATTATCTCCGCTACGATCTCTAGCGCCGTCAAAAATTTGAAAAAACATACGGAAAAACTCATGAAACTTATGTGCTCAACGCGATCAAAGATTTTCAAACCGTACTTGATCATTGGTGGATTCGGTACGTTGATGGAATTTACAAATATTCCTTTGGTAAAAGGAAGTGGCGAATGGATGGTAGCTTATTCCCCATGCCTTGCTTTTCAGTGCTCGAAAGAACTCGAAGACTTTTATCAGTGCGCCGTCCAGTTCGGATTTGAAAGTTTCAAAAAGACGCTTTTATATGTAGAACCGAAGTTACTAGACACATTCGGCGCGCATACAAATAATTTATTTAGTACCTTGAAGCATGAACTGGAGCGTGAGGAGAATGATGGTGATGACACGTCTGCTGTCGACGTATCAAAAGATGATGTCCAACTGATAAAATCTTTCAAAGACGTCAACAAATGCAATGCTGATACTGCATTGCACAGCGGCCAGGAGGAGGCCGAAGAAGGAGTTTTTAAGTAAAAAAAACAAAATGCATAGTACGTTTTGCGTGTTCAATTTAGTTCTTAAAAAATAAGGGTTTTTTGAAAAAAAATATAGATGGTATCACAACCGAGTTTTAATGGTCTCGTCGGCGTTCTTGATTGGTGGTTTACATGATGATTGTTTGGCCCGTTTTTCTTGTTTGCACTTGGGGCACTTTATTCCATCTCTCGCCCATTCCTTAATCCGTTGCTCCAACATTTCGTTATGTGTTGAGCATTTCCATCCAACTGGCGAAGAAGGAGACGAGAGAAGAAATTGGGCCTTCCTACGATTTATTAGGATTCTCATGGTGCGCGGGTAACTTTTGCGCCAGTGGGCAGCAGGATGAGAGGCAATTAATCGATTTTGCAGTTTCAAAAGCGTTTCATACAATTGAAATGGAATGTTTTACCATGATTGATAGAGCTTGTATGGCTATGAAGAAAACAAAGGAGGAATTTTCAAAGTTACTAGTTGGCGAGTAATTCATAATTTTAAGTTTGGTTGTCATTGTACTGATGGTTTTGGCCCCATGGTAAAGCCCAGTTAGTAGTAGACGTAGGCATAGAACTGATACGTAAACATGGTGTGTATTACTGGTTAAAAATTTGATTAAATGTTTAAACAATAAGTTGAAAGACAGGCTCTCTTTTGAAAATCGCAGTGAAAGGGAACATCTTGTTTAATATTTTATTTATGTTACATAGAGGTTTGCAAAATAATTACTTCAAGGCATGCAAGAGAAAAAAGATCGAAAATTATTTATCCCTTTACTATGGTATTTAGTATTGCTACACTAGAAGATATTATTACCAACAAGGGGTATTATTGCAGATTTACAGTAGTGCGCTGAGCTTCTGGTGCGTGGGTCATTTTTTGTTTTTAGTTTTTCTTATTTCTGATTCTTCTCGAGCAGTTTAGCTTTCATATGGACACAGAATTTCTTCCCACAATCCTTTCTGACATGTGTGCCTGCGAGCCAACCATCCTTCATCTCGTTCAATTTTCGTTCTTTCTCGTCTTCGACCACAAAAGGGTGCTCGCATATTCGCCCTGCCCAAACTGCTGTTAGGCCAGGGTTTTTCCAGTGGCAATTGTCGCCAATGCTAACTTCGTGCCATTGCCGATTCCCCTTCTCATCTAACAGCGGGCCTCTGACAGGGAACGTTTGTCCAGGCTTCAAAGAGTAAGGAACTCGAAACTTAACGACGTAATGTGTACTTTTGTATTCTCTTGGCTTGTTCTTGTCCACTTTTCTTTTAGAGCCCCCCATAGCCTGGGACATCGCTTTATTCTCCGCAAAATTCTGGCCGGTTTGTGAGATATCTCCACTAGCAGCAGCTTCAATAAGGGCCCATAACATCATTTGGTGTGAAATTTCTCTTTTTTCTGCTTCTTTTTTATCGCAGTTCATGCCAAAATTAAATCGTCCACAAAACTGCTGCTATATGCATTAGCCACAACAAAGCAAAGGGGGGGCACGCAGACGATTGGCTGCCGCCCACAACAGCTTCGTAATTTGAGCTATCGTTCTTCTTACTATCGTCGCCTGTTTCGCTAGATTCAGACTTTACGAGGCTTGAGGGAGATGGGGACGCGTTGCCAGCATCTACTACGCTTGACGGGGTGGGTGACGTGTTGTCGGTATCTACTACACTTGATGGAGTGGGCGACGGAGACCAGTCACCAGTATCTACTACGCTTGACGGGGTGGGCGACGGAGACTGCGTTTCACTGGTAGATTTTCTGCTCTCAGATGAATTTACACTACTCATGCAATTACTACACGTACCTAATTGCCCAGGTGCTAATTTTACGCAGTTGCATTTGGGCACTCGGTGACAGTAATTCGAACCACTGAGGCGTGTGCACAACGGACTTTTTTTCGTATAGTTTATACTTCCGTCTATCGGATTTTGGTCATAGGCAGATAGCAGAGCAGAATAAAGTGGATTTAAATGTGTTGTATATCCATTTTTAGTTTTTTTGTACTGAATTTTCCAATATGCATCAACAACCCACGAGATTTCTGTTGAAGTCAGGTCAATGCGTGTAAACGTAGGGTTGCTGAAATGTTGGTTATGATTTGATATTATCAGCTGTGTCTCTTTTTCATGGTCTTGAACAAATTTTGAATTTTCAACGACAATATTGTACTCTCTCGCCATCTCCATCATCATGCTGTAGGTCTCGGAAGAGACCCCCACACCATCTGGTATTTTGTTTGTGTAATTAAAATCTCCATTGGAAGGATCTTTAAACATATTTCCTTCATGACCTAGATCTACGACGGATTGCATAGTTTCAGGTCGAATATGCCCTGATGCTAAAACTCCACCACCTGCCAAATAATTACCAAAAAATCTCTCGGGATCGCCCTCATAGGGCTGGCAGCCTCGGAGATCCAACGCGTAGGTGAAAGGGGCAGAGTATATTGTATTGTTGAAGAATCTCAAGGTAGGATTATTTAAATTGTCAGTGCATCGAACTCCTTTGGCATCTGGTCGGTTTTCAGCTAAATATATAAGATTATTGTGAACCTCACCGCCTGGAAGCCGTTTCATCCGTATGCCTGCAATGCCCGGCCATAATAAAATATTTTCAGCAATTCGAAACCGTGCATGTATGTCATTCGTAGCACCTTGTGTATCAAGCATTTTACCTTCATCAAGCACATAGTGTACGTCATTACTAGCTTTAGGCCATGAATAAATTCGCTGTTCAATATCAAACACCAAATTGCCGTAGTAATCCATACGGTAAAAATTTAGGTCGTCTGGGTCGTCATTTCCATAATTACCAGGGACCTGGCCAATGCCTCCGTACATGATCCCTCCACCTCCCACCAAGCAATGATGTCCGATACGATACACAATATTATGTCTAATTGTAACATAACGCGTACCTTTTATGTATATTCCTGAACAAAGTAAATCATGTAAAACATTACGATGTAGAGTAATGTTCGAGCCACCAATAAGCTGCACACCAGAAAAGCCAACGGGAACTTTCTCTTCGCTCCAAAACCACGTTTTTAACACTAGTTCAAAATGAACGCTGCTGCTATTCCCATTAATATGCAGACCTTCAATAATTAGGTGGTTACAGTTCTCAAATACTAGGCATGTATTAGCCGCCCAACCAAGACCTTCATTAAAAATAGCACCCGGCTCAAACTTTACATGATCATTTTGGTACCTTGTAATCTTGATGGGCCGCCGTGGAGTGCCGGAAATTGTTATTTTCTGTGTATTTTGCACATATACGCCACGATGGAAGGCAACAATATCTCCAGGGACTAACATTCGCGCTACATATTCCAGCGTTTTACAAGGGCTAATGATAGACCCACATTGTCGCACGTTGGAGCCATTTACACCTATGTGAATAGTTTGGGTAGAATTGTAAAATTCTAGATCTGTACGAGGCCCGTGTTGTGGAATGTCTTGACACAAGCCTGGAATTTTCTCACACAGGGGGTCTGCCTCGCACGCAGCCGTATTCAAATTTACACAGTGAGACACACTTGAAGGTGAGGGTGTTTTGCTGTCGCTGTCGACGTCCCCACTTTCTTCTTTACTTGAAGGCGACGGTGCTCCACTTGTTGGTGAAGGTGATCCAGAAAAATCGATTTTAACAGTGGACGGCGAAGGTGACAGTCGAGGAATGGAAATTGGATTGTATTTGAGTGGCCAAAATGTTCCTACGGTTGGACACACCGTAGGTTTAGGTACACTCTCTGGATTAGCAACAGATCCAGTCATTTTCGGTGGGGCTCCAGGATAGTTTGATACTGTACACCAATTGTCTACACCACAGCCGGATTCGCTGTCCCACGTTGCTTTGATTTGAATCTCACGCCCCCCAACTCGTGCCGGGATATAAACACCAGCGTCACAATAAGCGTCCTCCATTAACGCGGATGGAAACAAGCGAAGGTATAAATACGTATTGTCAAAGTAAAATTTGGTCCCGGTTGAATCCCGTCTTATCTGACTAACGTTCGTTGCTGACGTGTATGTGTAAATCATGTCATTTCTAACCCCAAATCGACGCGTAATTTTGAAAGTGGTATTGGCAGGATAACGAAGAGCAATAATTAGTACCTGCCCCGAGTTCATCTGCACGTTGTCAATTTTGACATTTTTGGGGCAACTCTGTGAGGTTTTGTCATCTCCATGTTGGTAAAAAGTCAAAAACCAACCGCCTTGTGTGGAATGTTCAAACGGCCCCACGACTTGAGGATCGCCTGACATAGGTATTCCTTGATTCATTGTATCCCCCCAGTGAGTTATTCTACCATACTCCTTTTTTGATCTTGATGTTGTCATATCACGACCATTAGGGATAATTTCAAATGAAGCCAATCCAACTTTTCCTTGATCACAAACCCAAAATGGATACTCTGAATTTTTACGAAGGTTACATCTCTCATCAGATGTATTTGTTCCTCGTGCCGTATGACTATCTAGGCCTGTCAGTTTAAACCAAAGGTTTGCAGGTAAATGTTGAACATTATTTTTATCACCCCCTGAGCTCACCGATCGCACCATTCCTGAGGATCCGCATATGCTAGGTACACATGTTGTATTTTTGTTGTCTCTGTGACGAGACATGCTGCCATCAGCATCAACAAATACCATAAAGAAAGGACTGAAGGTGTCCTTTGATCCAACATCATAAGACATTATTTTTGCAGGATCGGGGCTATCTACGTAGCTAATGTTTCTCATTACAAGTTGAAACTGGTTGATGTTTACACCATGAGGGAAGGACCATATTTGCGCCTTTCTATATTGATATGTTGACATCAGAGGATTGGCAATTGATCCACAATCTACAATCCAGTCACTGACAATATGTTTTTGTCCAGTATCGTAGGATCGAAAACCTTTAAATGAAAAAGCCGCCCAAGCTTTTTCGTTGTATTTTTCAAAATTCTGCGGGATTGAGATTACATTTGCTGACCGGCATTTCAGATATATATTCCGAAAACTCACTTCACCGAAGGCGTTAAATGATCTGTCCCCAATGTCGACAACATCCATATTATACCACTTACTCCGCACGTTCCAGTCCCCACCAGCAACGCCACAAAGTGCAGCCTTCGAATTTACAAAGACGTTCCAAGTCTTGGTTCCGTTTTCAAATTGGGGATGACGTTTAAGCGTACTTTTACTAGCCCGTCCAGGAATATACTTTAACTTACCGGTACCACTATCCTTCCAGAGAATCCCGCCTACATAAAAACACGGGCCAAGATTCCAGAACCATCCCACACTCCGACATGAGTTACCGTAAAATCCATCAAGTAAGGTGGGGCGATTTTTAGGAACGTATGAGACCGAAGACCAGCCACCATCTATAACCTCGGGGAAACTAACCATTGAATACCCGGAAAAACCAGCTCCTATAGCTGCATTTCCAGTGAGATTATTGTGCAAATTTGAAATATAAAATGGAGCAGCTGATGCATCTGCTGGAACGATGGCTGGATGAGTCGCATCTTCAGTAAATACAGTTTCCGTTTCTTGTCCAACGAAATTTTCTAAATAACCAATAGTGTGAATGTGTGCTCCCAAGTTATAAGAAATTTCGTTAAATTCTTCGTTTCCAGACTCCAGGTAATAACAATGTCCTATTATATCGTAAGCCACATTTCTTGTAACAACACTGTAATTTGTTGCATGGATTACAATTCCACGGTAGAAACTTTCATGTACTGACGAATCTGCAATACGAGATTTTTTGCCATTATCTTGAAGCATATGTAAATGAATTGGATATCGACCTATGTGGTTTGTCTGACCCATTCGGAAAAACTCGACGCTACTTATTTCTGTTGATGCTTTTTCTGAAATTAGCACATGTCCACCATATCCGGTCAAATAGTAATTTGAACACGGTACATCGGAACGTTTGTTGTCGGAGCATACAACATTTGAAGGTTGTGGGTCAGTTGGGACAGATAGGGTATCTCCACGTATTACAATATTTCGAGATAGAATCGCTACTTCTGCCTGATACTCGTATACTTTTGCATAATGTGAATAGTTTAGCCGGGAAGCCGTAACTATTTTACCAAATGAATAGGGAAGCCCGTCCACAATATGACTTTCACACGATATTGATGTTATTGTAAGCTTCTCGTTCCAATTATGACGTCGGGTGTCAATTAGATGAGTTGTTGTAAGCAAAATTACTGCCCCAGTTGGCCATTCTACACACTCTTGAAGATAAATAGTGTTGTTGCCGACATTTGCTGTGGTTGACAACCGGGTCCAACTTGGCTGGTAGAGAGCCCCGAACAACTCGAGGCTTCCAGCAGCAGTTGCAACAATGCCTTTGTGTACAACGTCACGGGAACTGTGGTCCGACGAGGAGCCAATCAATGTTATTGTTTGGCGCTTTTCTGTGCGACACGTTTTTGATCCTATTTGAAGTTTTCCAAAAATTTTTATTCCTCTTACTTGTAACTCTATGTCCTGGTCATCGAAAACAAGCGTTGAGGTGGCAGGTATTTCCAAGTATCCTATTGTTGCGTTAGACTTCAGCACCACCTTGGAGTTCTCTGGAAGAGTGTAGTTTGTCGAGTTTAGCGATGGGTTCCAGTCTACTAAGTCCGATCTTTTCCACGGGCATGTAGATAGTTGTCTAGATACTATTTCTCTAGGCAAAAGCATTGTTTGTGTCATTTTACCACTAGTTCCTGGTGTGATGAACGTACCGTAAACTAGGTGGCCAACATCGAGCACAAATGCACTTACCAAAAAACAACAGAAACGAATCAATGGCATTTTACTAAGGTTACACAGTTTCAGCGTTTACAATTTAACCTGAGTCAAAATCTGTAATGGCAATGTCGGAATGTTAGATGTATACAAGTCTGTTATTGATATTGCGATACAAACGTCTATGACCACTACAAGTCTTGGTTTTTATGCGCAAAACTGCCTCAGGAAATTTTCAAAGTTGGCAATGGTATACCATGAATCCGTGGACAACGTACAAAGATGAAAATCCTCTCTTCTTCTATATCTTTGATACCTCGGTGATACTTTTTGTAGTTCTTCTATTTGTT
>JACLAC010000154.1_pt1 | contig 18995 bp, 14 predicted proteins | sample 8027881 | NCBI WGS metagenome assembly JACLAC01 (sample SAMN15725517, study PRJNA655200) | protist metagenome | isolation source: fluorescence activated cell sorting (FACS) single amplified genomes of... | place: Spain: Blaines Bay Microbial Observatory, Mediterranean Sea | collected 2016-01-19 | reverse complement strand
CCAGCGTCGCTACCGGCGTGTGGCTCGGTCAGCGCAAACGCTCCAAGCTGTTTGCCTTGCGCCAGCGGGCTCAGGAACCGATCTTTCTGCGCGTCGTCACCAAACGCCGCGATGGGCATACATGCCACGGAGTTGTGCACCGACATGATGGTCGAACACGCGCCGTCACCCGCCGCGATCTCTTCCAGCGCCAAAGCGTGCGAGACCTGATCTGCGCCACCGCCACCCCATTTTTCCGGCGCGATCATGCCTAGCCAGCCAAGCTCTCCCATCTGCTTGATGACATTGCTAGGGAACTCGCCGCGCTCGTCCCAGTCCGCCGCGTGTGGCGCGAGCTCCGCTTGTGCAAACGTCCGTGCCGTGTCACGGATGAGCTGCTGTTCTTCGGTGAGTTGCATTGCGCGTAGTCCTCTACTGGCTAAAGCATCTCGATGCCGAGTGCCGTCGCCTCGCCGCCACCGATACAAAGCGCAGCCACACCGCGTTTCAGGTTGTGGCGTTGCAGCGCATGCAATAGCGTGACAACGATGCGAGCGCCCGATGCGCCAATGGGATGACCCAAGGCGCACGCGCCACCGTTAACGTTGACCTTCTCGTCGTCTAGTTGCAGATCGCGTATCGCCGCCATTGTGACTACCGCAAACGCCTCGTTGATCTCGTAAAGGTCAACATCGTCTCGCGACCAACCGGTGCGCTCATACAGCTTCTTGATCGCGTGTACCGGCGCGGTCGTGAACCACGCGGGTTCCTGCGCGTGCGTTGTATGCCCAACGATGCGCGCCAGCGGCTGGATACCGCGGCGCGCAGCTTCTGACTCGCTCATCATGACCAGCGCGGCTGCGCCATCCGAGATTGAACTCGAGTTGGCAGCAGTGACGGTACCGTCCTGACGGAACGCGGGACGCAGGCCAGGAATCTTGTCGAGGTTGGCTTTACCCGGTTGTTCGTCAATGATGATTTCCGTCGTGGCGCGGCGCGACCGCACCCCCACTGGCGTGATCTCATTGGCGAAGCTGCCGTCTTCGGTCGCGCGTTGTGCGCGCTTCAATGACCGGATGGCAAAGTCGTCCTGAGCTTCGCGTGTGAACTGGTAATGTTCAGCGGTGTCTTCGGCAAAGGCGCCCATCAGGCGTCCTTTGTCATAAGCGTCTTCCAGGCCATCCAGGAACATGTGGTCAAGAACCTGACCGTGGCCCATGCGATAACCGTCGCGCGCGCGGTCCAACAGGTATGGCGCGTTGGTCATGCTTTCCATGCCGCCGGCAACCATCACATCGTTAGTGCCCGCGCGCAACAGGTCGTGCGCGAACATCGCGGCTTTCATGCCGGAGCCGCACATCTTGTTGATGGTGGTAGAGCCCGTAGCCAACGGTATACCCGCGCCAATTGATGCCTGTCGCGCCGGTGCCTGGCCCTGGCCGGCTGGCAGCACGCAGCCCATGATGACTTCGTTGACCTGATCAGCATCGAGTGCGGAGCGTGTCAGTGCGGCCTTGATGGCGCTGGCGCCGAGCTCGGACGCGCTGAGTGGAGAAAGGTCGCCCTGGAAGCCGCCCATGGGCGTTCGCGCGGCGCCGGTGATTACGATCGAGTCTGACATTGTTATTTCCGCTCCTTACTTAAGCGTTCTCGGCGAACAGCTCTCTGCCAATGAGCATCCGCCGAATCTCCGACGTGCCGGCACCAATCTCGTAGAGCTTGGCATCACGCAGCAGTCTGCCGGTAGGGTAGTCGTTGATATAGCCGTTTCCGCCAAGTGCCTGGATAGCTTCCAATGCCATCCATGTGGCTTTCTCGGCGGCGTACAAGATGGCACCAGCCGCGTCTTTACGCGTGGTCTGCCCGCGGTCGCATGCCGCGTTGACCGCATACACATAGGCCCGTGATGCATTCATGGTCGTGTACATGTCGGCCAGTTTGCCTTGCATGAGCTGAAATTCGCCAATCGGCTGTCCAAACTGTTTGCGCTCATGCACGTACGGCACAACCACATCCATACACGCTTGCATGATGCCAAGCGGACCGGCTGACAACACTGCGCGTTCGTAGTCGAGGCCACTCATCAATACGCGAACACCTTCGTTCTCAGCACCGACCAGGTTTTCTTCCGGGACTTCACAATCTTCAAAGATCAGCTCGCAAGTGTTGGAGCCGCGCATACCGAGCTTGTCGAGTTTCTGCGCGGTTGAGAATCCGGCCATCGATTTTTCGATGATGAACGCCGAGATGCCGCGCGGACCGGCGTCTTTATCCGTCTTTGCGTATACAACCAGGACGTCCGCGTCCGGGCCGTTGGTGATCCACATCTTGTTACCGTTCAGGATGTAGCGGTCGCCTTTCTTTTGGGCCTCCAGCCGCATGCCAACCACGTCAGAGCCGGCGCCGGGCTCGCTCATCGCGAGTGCGCCTACATGTTCGCCGCTGATGAGCTTCGGCAGGTAGCGATGTTTTTGTGCTTCTGTGCCGTTGCGGCGCAGCTGATTGACACACAGGTTGGAGTGCGCGCCGTAACTCAAGCCAACGGCTGCCGAGCCGCGACTGACTTCTTCCAGCACCACCGCGTGATGCAGGTAACCCATGCCGGCGCCGCCATACTCTTCCTCAACGGTGATGCCGAGGATGCCGAGGTCACCCATCTTGCGCCACAGCGGCATTGGAAACTCGTTGGACTTATCCACGTCGCTGGCGAGTGGAGAAATCTCATCCGCCGTGAAACGTGAGACGGTGTCTCGCAGCATGTCGACTTCTTCGCCGAGTCCAAAATCGAACATCTGTGTTTGATTGGGTATCACTGGCAGTCTCCTGGGGCTATCTCCGGGGACAATCCGGAGCGGGTGCCCAAATGATTGAGCGTGGGCTAGTTCAAGCGTCTTCGTTTGGCATCATCAACGCCGTGCAGCGCTGCTCAACCTCGTTCAGCTCTTCGAGTACGGCGGCGAGGTCACGGGCCTGATCTTCCAGAGCGGCTTTACGCGCACGAATCTTGCCGACAAAAAACGCGAGCTGGCTCTGTTCACCGTCGGGCGCGTCGTACAAGTCGAGGATCTCGCCGATTTCCGTAATGGAGAAGCCTAGGCGCTTGCCGCGCAATATGAGTTTCAACCGCGTGCGATCCCGCGGCGTGTAGACCCGGTTCTGGCCGCGGCGCTGTGGTGCCAGCAGTCCCCGGTCTTCGTAGAAGCGTATCGTGCGTGGCGTGACATCAAACTCGCGCGACAAGTCACCGATGCTGTAGTGCTGAACGGTTACGGCTGCATCCATAATCTTGTTTCGATTCTTGCAGGCGATACGCGATGTGGAGGAGGGCGCACCAGTTCGCGGCGATTCGAAAGTTGCGCCGCGCGCCGTGCCTCTGGATAGCGAGTCGCGCGTGATAAGGGGCTGCCGGCACCCAAATGAGGCGGTCGGCGGATGAACATTTACCCCTAAGCTTCCCATTACGTAAACGTAAAGTCACGAGTTGACGTTTACGTAAACGTCACATATCTTCGGCCCAAGGCCAGTTCTGCCCTAAGCTTCCCTGAAAATCTCACTGGAGTGCCGGTTCGCCATGTCCGAAGCCGCAAGTCATAGCCCCGAAAACGCGCCTGATTCCATACCGCCACGCTTCGTGACGGCGGCCAGCCTGTTCGACGGGCACGACGCCTCGATCAACATCATGCGACGCATTCTGCAGTCGCTGGGTGCCGAGGTGATTCATCTTGGCCACAACCGCTCGGTGGGTGAGGTGGTCGAAGCGGCTGTCCAGGAAGACGCGGACGGCATAGCAGTCAGCTCCTATCAGGGCGGGCACGTCGAGTATTTTCAATACATGGTGGACATGTTGCGCGAGCGCGACGCCGGCCATGTACGCGTGTTTGGGGGCGGCGGCGGGGTCATCATTCCAGAGGAGATCGACGCGCTGCACGACTACGGAGTTGCGCGCATCTATTCGCCGGAAGACGGCCAGAAGATGGGTTTGCGCGGGATGATCGAGGACATGATCAACCGCTGCGACATCTCCAGGCGAGCCGAGGCAACAGTGGACGCCGGCGCATTGGTTGCAGGTGACCATGTGGCGCTGGCGCGTGCTATCACGGCGCTCGAAATGGGTGAGCGGCTGGATGAAGGCAACGTCGCCAGGCTGCCCGGAGCGGACCGCGCGCCTGTTATTGGGATAACTGGTACCGGCGGCGCAGGCAAAAGCTCGCTCACCGACGAGCTCGTACGGCGTCTGCGACTCGACCATGCTGACCGCCTGAAAATCGCAGTCCTGGCCGTTGACCCCTCGCGTCGAAAAACGGGCGGGGCGCTGCTGGGCGACCGCATTCGTATGAACGCGATCGACCACCCGAACATCTACGTGCGCTCGCTGGCGACCCGCAGTTCGTCGGCTGAGGTACCCGAATGCCTTGCGCCCGTCATAGAGCTGGTACGCACCAGCGGCTTTGATGTGGTGATCGTGGAGACGTCCGGCATCGGTCAGGGGGATGCGGCGATTGTGCCGCTGGTCGATCTGCCCATGTATGTCATGACGCCAGAATTTGGCGCGGCAAGTCAGCTCGAGAAAATCGACATGCTGGATTTTGCCGAGCTGGTTGCCATCAACAAGTTCGATCGCAAAGGAGCCGAGGACGCGCTGCGGGATGTCCGCAAGCAGGTGTTGCGTAACCGCGAGGTCTTCGACAAGACCGCGGACGAGATGCCGGTATTTGGAACGGCCGCCGCGCGATTCAACGACGACGGTGTGACGGCCCTGTATCACGGCCTTGTGGATGCGCTGAAAGATCGCGACCTCATCGATCTGACGGGTGGTTCGCTGCCGCGCATGAATGTGCGCCAATCCAGCAAGGCAAGCCCGATCATTGCGCCGCGGCGCGTGCGTTATCTCGCTGAGATCGCCGACACCGTGCGTAGCTATCACGACAACGTTGAGCGTCAGGCGAAACTGGCCGGCGAGGCTCAGTCGCTGCGTGAAGCGGCAACACTGGCGGGTGATGACATGGCCGCTCCGCTGACATCGCTGGCGGATGAACGTACGGCGATGATGGAACCACAGGCGGCGCAGCTGCTTAACGAGTGGCCCGCACTGGCAGAGCGATATAGTGCAGACGAGTACGTCGTCAAGATTCGCGATCGTGAGCTTCGTACCGGGCTGACTACAACCAGCTTGTGTGGCACCAGCATCCGCAAAGTTGCACTGCCACGTTTTAGTGCGCAGAGCGACCTGTTACGTTGGTTGATGCGCGACCACCTGCCAGGTCATTTCCCGTTTACGGCTGGCGTGTTTCCTTTCAAACGTGAAGGTGAGGATCCGTCGCGTATGTTTGCGGGCGAAGGTGATGCCATGCGCACCAATCGCCGCTTCCACTATCTGTCCAAACACTCCGAGGCGAAGCGGCTGTCCACGGCGTTTGACTCTGTGACGCTGTACGGCTTTGACCCGGCTACTCGACCCGACATCTATGGCAAGGTGGGCAATTCGGGCGTATCGATCGCTACCCTGGATGACATGCGCGCACTGTATGACGGTTTTGACCTCTGCGACCCGCGCACCTCCGTGTCGATGACCATCAACGGCCCGGCACCCACCATTCTGGCCATGTTCCTGAACACGGCTATCGATCAACAGATCAACGCGTTTGTCGAGCGTGAAGGCCGTGAGCCCAATGCGGAAGAATTGGCGGAGGTCCGCGCGCAGGCGCTCGCCAATGTACGCGGCACCGTGCAAGCGGACATTCTCAAGGAAGACCAGGGACAAAACACCTGCATCTTCTCAACCGAGTTCAGCCTGAAGGTGATGGGTGACATCCAGGAGTATTTTGTGCAGCACAATGTGCGCAACTTCTACTCCGTTTCCATCTCTGGTTATCACATTGCCGAGGCGGGCGCGAACCCGATAACACAACTGGCGCTGACGCTGGCAAACGGCTTCACCTATGTGGAGAGCTACCTGGCGCGTGGCATGGATGTGAATGACTTTGCGCCGAATTTCTCGTTCTTCTTCTCGAACGGGATGGACCCGGAATACACGGTGATGGGACGTGTGGCGCGCCGCATCTGGGCGACCACGATGCGTGACCGCTACGGTGCCAACGAACGTTCGCAGAAGCTCAAGTACCACATCCAGACATCAGGTCGTTCGCTGCATGCGCAGGAAATCGACTTCAACGATATCCGCACAACGCTGCAGGCTTTGATTGCGACCTATGACAACTGCAACAGCTTGCATACCAACGCGTATGACGAGGCGATCACCACGCCAACGGAAGATTCGGTCCGGCGCGCGTTGGCAATTCAGCTGATCATCAACCGCGAATGGGGCCTTGCCAAAAACGAGAACCCGAATCAGGGCAGCTTCATCATCGAAGAATTGACCGACCTGGTCGAGGAGGCGGTATTGCAGGAGTTTGAACGCATCTCCGAGCGCGGCGGTGTTCTGGGAGCGATGGAAACCGGTTATCAACGCGGCCGCATCCAGGACGAGTCGATGTACTACGAAGGCAAGAAGCATGATGGTTCTCTGCCAATCATTGGCGTGAACACGTTCCTGAACCCGAATCCGCGGACAGCCGAGACGACCCTTGAATTGGCGCGCTCCACCAGCGATGAGAAAGAGAGCCAGCTGAACCGTCTGAACGACTTCCAGACACGCAACGCGAATGATGCTGACAACACGATGGCGCGGCTGCGCGACGCGGTCATCGCTGATGAAAACGTATTTGCCGTGCTGATGGATGCCGTGCGCTGTTGTTCGCTTGGACAGATAACGGACACGTTGTTTGAAGTTGGTGGCAAATACCGGCGCAACATGTAGTTGTCCCGGAATGGCCGCGCCGACGCTGCTCGGCGCGGGTAAACTTAACTGGAATTGAGCGTAACGATACGGGCACCCGGCAAACATGTGTTTAGTCTTTGCGGCGTACCGCACGGTACCTGGCTACGCATTGGTTGTTGTCGCTAATCGCGACGAATATTACGCGCGCGCAACCGCCCCCATGCATTGGTGGGAAGACGCGCCGGCGGTGCTGGCTGGTCGCGACCTGGAAGCGGGCGGCACCTGGTTGGGCGTCGCGAGCAGTGGCGGGGGGCGGTTTGCCACCTTGACCAACTATCGCGAAGGCGCGGCCCAACATGCGAACCCCCCGAGCCGCGGTGCTCTGGTCAGCGAGTTCCTGACTTCAGATACCGGCACACAAGCGTACATGGGTCGCCTCGGCAAAGATGCTCACCGTTACAACGGCTTCAACCTGCTCGCTTACGACGGTGGAGTATTGGGTTATTGCTCGAACCGTGATGACAGTTTCATCGAACTTTCTCCCGGGCTATACGGGCTCAGTAACCACCTGCTGGATACGCCGTGGCCCAAAGTGCAGCAAGGCAAAGCGGCGTTGGCACGACTGTTTTCTGAAGGCGCCATGCCCGACGCTGAAGCACTCTTTGACGTCATGGGTAGCCAGCATCTGCCGCCCCCCGAGGCGCTGCCGAGTACCGGCGTTTCGCCCGAGTTCGAGCGAGTCCTCTCGCCGGTGTTTGTGCGTAGTCCTGCCTACGGCACGCGCTCCAGCGCGGTAGTCGCACTGACTGAAGCAGGTGATGGTTTTATGGTGGAACGACTCTTTGATGACAGCGGTCGCGCAACTGCGACTACGCGCCACGAGATCGCGGCTTGAGCGGGCTTGGTCGCGCACTTGAACAGCATGGGTTGCTGATTCGCGGGGTGCTGAACGTCACGTTGGACGCACCGCATCAGGATATTCAACAAGTGGTGTTGGTTGGTAACGCTGGCCGTAGCATGTGGTCCGCGTTTTCCTTGTGGTGGTCTGACAACGCGTTGGTGGAACACCCGCTGGATACCTGGTCCAGGCAAGTGCTTTCACCGATTGCCGATGCGTTTCACGCAACCGCAGTGTTTCCCTTTGAGGGGCCACCTTACCTGCCGTTTCAGCAATGGGCCAAGGCGGACGCACCCGTGTCGGATTCTCCGCTCATGGTGCTGCTGCATCGCGACTATGGCCCGTGGCACGCATATCGCGGGGCTCTGTTGTTTACGCGTCCTATTGCAGAAGCGGAGCCGGATAGCGTTGACACCAGCCCTTGTGTCAGTTGCATGGAGCAACCGTGCCTGTCTGCATGCCCGGTTGACGCTTTTGACGGTGAGCAATTCCTGATGCACACCTGTGCGAGTGAACTCAAACGACAAGTCGCGACTGGAATCGAACCGTGTGTGGCGGAGGGTTGTCTGGCGCGCCGTGCCTGTCCTGTTGGGCAGGCGTATCAATATGACGCGGCGCAGATGCGCTTCCATCAGGAGGCATTCATGCGCTCGCGAGGGAGCGCATGAGCCGCATTATGCGCCTACCTGGGCCCGCACCTGTTCGCGCAGCTTGAACTTCTGAATCTTGCCCGTGGAGGTTTTTGGTAGTTCGCCAAATAACACGGACGTCGGGCATTTAAAGTGCGCCATGCGCTCGCGGCAGAACGCAATGATGTCGGCCTCACTCAACGATACCCCTGCTCGCGTCAGGACAAATGCACACGGCGTTTCTCCCCACTTCTCATGGTCCTTTGCGACAACCGCAGCTTCCATGATGTCTGGGTGGCTGTAGAGAACGTCTTCTACTTCGATTGACGAGATGTTTTCGCCACCAGAGATGATGATGTCTTTTGAGCGGTCCTTTAGTTGGACATAGCCGTCTGGATGCAGAACGCCCAAATCGCCGGAATGGAACCAGCCGCCGGCAAACGCCTCTTCCGTGGCTTGTGCATTCTTCAGATATCCCTTCATGACGATGTTGCCGCGAAACATCACCTCGCCCATGGTTTCCCCGTCTGCTGGCACGGTCTCCATCGTATCGGGGTCCATCACGGTCAGACCCTCCAATACGTGGTAGCGCACACCTTGGCGCGACTTCAAGCGCGCGCGCTCGCCGGAATCCAGTGCGTCCCATTCCGGTTTCCAGGCGCACATTACGGCCGGGCCGTAAGTCTCGGTGAGTCCATATACATGGGTCATGCGAAAGCCATTCGCTTCCATACGTTCGAGCACTGCCGCTGGTGGTGGCGCAGCAGCTGTCATGACCTCAACCGTATGATCGAATGGGCGACGCTCTTCTTCGGTTGCATTCAGCATGATGCCGAGCACGATCGGCGCGCCGCAGAAATGTGTGACGCCATGCGACGCGATGGCATCAAACACATTGCCGGCCGTAACGTTGCGCATACATACGCTGGTGCCGCCAACGGCCGCCAGCGTCCATGGGAAACACCAGCCGTTGCAATGAAACATTGGTAGCGTCCACAGATAGACGGGGTGATGACCAAGGTTCCAGCCAACGGCGTTGGACATCGCGTTCAGGTAGGCGCCACGGTGGTGGTAGACCACGCCTTTAGGGTTGCCCGTGGTGCCGGATGTGTAGTTCAGTGTAATGGCGTTCCATTCATCCGTGGGCCACGCCCAGTCGAAGTTCTCATCGCCACTCGCAACAAATGCCTCGTATTCCAGTTGACCAAATAATTCGCCCGTGACACTGTCGTCCGCAATGTCGATCACGAGCGGCGCCGACTTTGCCTGCGCCACAGCCTCTCGGGCCACCGGGCTCAGTTCCTGGTCTGTCAGCAACACCTTGGCTTCACCGTGGTCCAGGATGAACGCGACAGTAGCCGCATCGAGTCGCGTATTGATCGTGTTAAGAACGGCGCCGGCCATCGGTACCGCAAAGCTTGCCTCGAATATTGCGGGGACGTTGGGTGCCAGCACGGCAACCGTGTCACCTTCACCTACGCCCCGTGCCTTGAGTGCGGCGGCAAAGCGGCGGCAGCGGGCGTAGGTCTCACCCCAGGTGCGTTGCCTGGTGCCATAGATGACTGCGGTCTGGTCCGGGTAGACGTGTGCGGCGCGCTCGATGAATGACAGCGGGGTCAGGGCGGCAAAGTTGGCGTCGTTCTTGTCCAGGCCGTGTGCGTACGGGTGCGTCATCGAAATGTTCTTCTGGTCATCGGAATCTTCTTCCAAGAGTGTGAGACGATAATAGTCGTAGTGCCGCGCTTGTCGCGCGGCTCGATTTAATCCCGTATGTATATCAGTTTGGGGAGAGTCATGGCAGAAGTACTGTGGCAACCATCCGCGGAACGTATTGCCGCCACTAACTTCGAGCACTTCCGGACCGAAGCGAGTGCAAAGTTCGGATTATCGCTGAACGACTTTTGGGACGTGCACCAGTGGTCCGTTGACGCGCGCGAGCAGTTCTGGGGGTTCTTGTGGGACTACGCCGGCGTGATCGGCGAACGCGGCAGCGAACGTGTCCTCAACAATGTTGATGCCATGCCGGGTGCGGATTGGTTTCCTGACGCGAAGCTGAACTTCGCCGAGAATCTGTTACGGCGGGCGGACGACAAGCTTGCGTTCATTTTCCAGGGTGAAGATCAGGTACGGCGCGAGGTCACTTACGCCGAGCTGAATGCCATGGTGTCCCGACTGGCCCAGGCGTTGAAGGCTGCCGGTATCGGGCCGGGTGATCGCGTTGGCGGCTATCTGCCCAATATGCCCGAGACCATCGCCGCGATGCTGGCAAGCGTCAGCCTGGGGGCGACCTGGTCGTCCTGCTCTCCGGACTTCGGGGTGCAAGGTGTTGTGGACCGCTTTGGTCAGATCGCGCCGAAGGTGCTGGTGACGGCCGAGGGCTACTTCTACAACGGCAAAGCCCTCGATTGTCTCGACAAGGTCCGCGGCATCGTGGAGGCGATCCCGTCTATTCGTGATGTTGTGGTTGTGCCGTACACGTGCACCTCAGTGGATTTTGGCGACCTGCCGCAGGCCAGGATGTGGGATGACTATGTATCCGCATTTGCGCCCGAACCGATCGAGTTTGTGCGCATGCCGTTTGGGCATCCGCTGTACATCATGTATTCGTCTGGCACCACCGGTGTACCCAAATGCATCGTGCATGGCGCGGGCGGCACGTTGATGAAACACCTGTCCGAGCATCTGCTGCATTGTGATGTGAAGCCGTCCGACCGCCTGTTCTACTTCACAACCTGCGGCTGGATGATGTGGAACTGGCTGGTCTCGGGGCTGGCAGCGGAGGCAACACTGCTGTTATACGACGGCTCGCCGTTCTATCCGGGCCCTGAAGCCATGTTCGATTTTGCAGACGCCGAGCAGATGACCATTTTTGGCACATCGGCGAAGTTTGTAGATGCGGTGAAAAAATCCGGCTTGCGACCCTGCGACAGTCACAACCTCGGCAGCGTGCGAGCGATGCTGTCGACCGGCTCGCCGCTGGTTCCTGAAAGTTTCGACTTTGTTTACGAAGGCATCAAGGAAGACATTCACCTGGCGTCCATTTCCGGCGGTACTGACATCATTGGATGTTTTGTTGGGGGGACGCCCACGCTGCCGGTACGACGTGGCGAAATTCAGGCACCGATACTCGGTATGCGTGTTGATGTTTTTGGCGAGGATGGTGAATCCGTTCGCGGCGATAAAGGCGAATTGGTATGCACGTCACCATTCCCGTCAATGCCGGTTGGATTCTGGAACGACGACGACGGGCAGAAGTATCACAATGCCTATTTTGCGAAGTACGCAAACGTCTGGTGCCACGGCGACTACGTTGAGCTGAGCGAGCACGGCGGCATGGTGATCCATGGGCGCTCGGACGCAGTTTTGAATCCCGGTGGTGTACGCATCGGTACGGCAGAAATCTACCGTCAGGTTGAGCAGTTGATGGAAGTCGAAGAGGCCCTCGTTATCGGCCAGCGTTGGGATGGTGACGTGCGTGTTGTGTTGTTTGTAAGGCTGCGCGCCGGTCTCGAACTCAGCGCAGAACTGGAAGCCTCGATTCGCCAGCAAATACGCGCGAACGCCACGCCGCGTCACGTGCCCGCCTGCATCGTCCAGGTGCAGGACATCCCGCGCACGAAGAGCGGGAAGATCGTAGAACTGGCGGTACGCAACGTTGTGCACGGAGAGCCGGTCAAGAATAAGGAGGCGTTGGCGAACCCTGAAGCGCTGGCGTACTTTGCGCAGCGGATGGAGTTGCAGAGTTAGCTAACTCTGGATGCGTAGCGCATTTCGGGTTTGCGTGAGTCGAGGCACGCAACCTGCTGCTTGGGCTATGTCGCGTAGTGACGCAAAGCCAACAGACCCAGGCGGTCGTGCGCCAACGCCACGCTCACGCGCGCGCACCGCCATATCAAGATCGATTCCAGGGCTCTCGGCGAACGCCTGCATCACTTCAAGTGCACCACCCGATCGCGCTTCATGCTTGCGCCGGTGCGCAGTGTTCACCACCTCGGCGTCTTAATCTTCCTCCAGCAGCGAGCGCCTCGGCCAACGTTGTCATCGAAGGCACGAAGTTGGCACTTGAACCGGTTCCCAGTAGAGAGATGGCGCTTTGCGATTGAAATGCCCGAGTCGAACCAAACATGGAGGGCGACGAGTTATTGACTCCGAAAGGCGCTATTAGCCAAAGCGGCTTCATCCAGATACACACGGCCGTCGTCTGTCACGTGCACGATCTCGAGTTGAATCAACCCGAGTAGGGCTTTGGGTTTGTAGTCGCGCGGTTTGAACGCGCGGTCCACCAAGGAACTCCGCGCCAGCCCCACGTCTTGCGCAAGCACCGCGTGTTCGGGGTCAACGGCGTCGTGTTGGCGTAAAATTTTGACCACTTTAGGTATCGCGGCACGGAGTAGTATCTGCGGTAACACGATGATGACCGCCAGTAGCACCACCACCAGTATCGCGAAGAGCGTTACATCGGACATCTCAACTAATTTCGGTCACTACAAGTTTTTGCGAGATAGTGTTTCATATTTTGCTTCGTGCGCGACGGCAGATACATCCAAGCGAAGCATTGCTCATCTGCAATGCTCGCGCGGATGCGCGTGCAACTGTGCAGGTCGTCTGGCTACTAGATGCGCCCGAGGTCGCGGCCGTTCAAGCTGAAGCTCTGGCCGCTCGGACCGTTGTTTGGTAACGACGCCAGGAAGAGCGCAATCGGCGCGACGTCCTCGGGGTTTTTTATCCACTCGTCACTCACGCTGAGAATGGGGTGGCCTTGTTCGTCTCGTCCTTCACGCTCCTCCGCGATCCCCGTGAGGCGAGTGCGCACTGGTCCGGGAATGATCTCGTTGACCGCGATATTGTGGTCGCGAAGCTCGCGTGCGAGCACACGACACAGCATGGCGAGGCCCGCCTTGCTGCAGGCGTAGGCGCTGGTACCGGGCATTGCGTTGCGGCCTACACCTGAGCCCATAAGCAGTATCTTTCCGCCACCGGCTTTGCGTAGATGCGGAATGGCGAGTCGACATTGCTCCATGGCCGCAATGAGATTCAGATTGATGACTTGCCGCCATTCGTCCGCGTCACTATCTGCAAGCGTGGTATGCGATCCCGCCATGCCGGCATTGACGACAACCACGTTGACGTCTCCGTATGTCTCGGCGGCGGTTTGATAGAGCGCTTGCAAACTCTTCGCGTCAGTCACATCGCAAACCACCGCCGACGCCGTGCCACCGGCGCGGCGAATGGTGTCCGTCACGCCATCAATCTCCGTTTGCGTGCGTGCGCTGCATACGACGTGCATGCCGGCTTTCGCATAGGCCATGGCGATGGCCCTGCCGATGCCGCGACCCGCGCCTGTAACTACTGCAACCGTTGCTTGCTGTTGGTGTTTCATCGTGTTCTCTGGTTTTGTGTTTCCGTACAAGACTAGCCTCAAGTTCGCGACAGATGTGCAAACTCATCATGAAAGTACCCTCTGGAATCATAGGACACGGCGCTTGGGGTAGCTTCCAAGCGAATGCGCTGGCCAGGCACCCGCCGCACAGCTGGTGAGCGTGGTTGGTCCGCGACAAGCCAACCTGGCTTCCGACGCAACGCATCGTCAAGGGTTGTGAGTGGCCTGCACGAAGACGAACCATTCGACGTCGGCGATGCGCATGAGGTACGCCTGCCTACCCGCGTTCGCGGAGTCAGTGATTTGGAGGTGCTGCTCGATGCGATAGGTCGCGGCATTGACCGGCGCACGACCTGTATTCCCGCATTCATCGGTCGTCGAGCAGTGGCGCTTCGCGAGGCAGCAAAACTATCTATTCGGCGCGGCGCACGGGGCAACTATCGTCACTTGTTAGCACTGAAGTCGATAGGGGTTGCGAAATTTTTTGTCAACTGGACTTGGCTTCGACGCTTGCGCCGGGCATGCTGGATATAGTCCGGTCCGTGATAAAGCACGACAGTTGCATCGCGCACCGTCGGCCATTGGGCACGCGTCCATGACAGGGAGTACAGACTAATGCGAGCGCTGGAAGCCATTGAATGGTTTGTTAACCGATTAAATTGTGGCCTCCTCGAGGGAGCGAAATGGCTTTCCATCATCTGTGTGGTCCTCATGTTGGGTATCGTCAACGTGGCGGTATTTCAGCGCTATGTGATGGATGATGCGCTCGCCTGGTCCGAAGAGATCGCCAAGTTCGTTATGGTCTGGCTCACATTCATGTCGGCACCAATAGGGCTCAAGCTTGGTGCGCATGTTGGTATCGAAGCGTTCGTCCAATATCTGAAAGGTCGGGCCCGACAATGCCTCTTGGTCCTTATTTTCATGGGCATCATTGCGCTGATGTACGTGTTCGTCACGGAAGGATGGTTCATGTCCTGGAACGCACGAATCCAGACCGCTTCCACGATCGATATATCCATCTTCTACGTCTACATCTGCATGCCTATCGGCTGCAGCCTTGTTGCGTTAGTGGCGTTCGAGTTCATGCTTGGGGCGGTCAAGGGTGTTATCGATCCGGAAAAAGCACTCACGCTTCCGAGTCAAGAACAGGTGCTATCGGAGTAACAGACAATGACGGTGACGTTCTTCTGGATCTTCCTGGTCATGATCGCTATCGGTATGCCGATTGTGTTCGCCCTCGGCTTTTCACCCATGGTTGGCTTCCTGATCGCGGAGAAGCCAGTGTTCTTGAAACTGCTGTTTCAGCGCACCTTCGCGGGTATTCACCAATTTCCCCTGCTTGCTATTCCGTTTTTCATTCTGACGGGAGAAGTCATGAACCGGGCTGGGATTACGCTCAGCCTCGTGCATTTCGCAAACACGCTGGTAGGACATCTTCGCGGGGGGTTGGCGCACGTCAACATCGTCACGAGCATGCTGTTCGCCGGCATAAGCGGGTCGGCGGTTGCGGACACCTCGGCAGTAGGATCCGTGCTCATCCCGGCGATGGAGAAAGACGGCTATAGCCGTAAGTTTGCCGCCGCCGTGACGGCGGCATCGTCTGTCATCGGTCCCATTATCCCGCCCAGTCTTATCATGGTGGTGTACGCATTTATCATGAACGTGTCGGTCGCCGGTCTTTTTGCTGCCGGCATCGTTCCAGGTTTCATGGTGGGTTTCTTGTTGATGGCTGTTACGGCTGTGATTTCGAAGCGGCGTAATTATCCCAAGGCGAGCGAGCGCGCGACCGCCATGGAGGTGGTGCGTGCGGCCGGTGGTGCCGCCTTGCCTCTGATGACGCCCGTGATCATTCTTGGCGGCATTTTGCTGGGTGTGGTGACGCCCACGGAGTCGGCGGCTGTTGCGGCACTCTATGCACTGGTCATCAGTCTGATCGTCTTGCGCACGTTGAAACTTGTACAACTGCCCGACATTTTCCTTCGCTCGGCTGTCACCTCTGGGGCCATCTTGCTGATCGTCGGTACGGCGACTGCTTTTGCCGCCATCGCCAGTTTGTCGCAGGTTCCCGTCAAGCTGTCGGACTTCTTGTTCGGGATCTCGGACAATCCGCTCATTCTTCTGCTGATGATCAACATCTTCCTGTTGGTTGTCGGAATGTTTCTGGACGCTGGTCCAGCCATTCTCATCCTCGGCCCCATTCTGGCGCCGACGATGGTGCAACTTGGTATGGACCCTATCCATTTCGCCGTGATGATGTGCATGAACTTGACCATAGGGCTGGCAACGCCGCCGATGGGTCTGATTTTGTTCGTTGCATCGAGTATCTCGCGGCTCAGGGTAGAGGTCATAGCGCTTGAGATGTTGCCGCTGCTAACGGTACAAGTCGCGGCAATATTTGTTGTTACATTCTTTCCGTTCGTGTCGATGTCCATCCCGTTCTGGCTCGGGTTTACCAATGTGGATCCGAGTTGGATCGTGGCGGGCGGCGTCGGGAAGTGACGAGAGGGCGCGCAAGCGTTACCGCGCCGCCCGCGTTTAGAGAGCGCGCGGGCATGGGTTTAGGTCACGAGTCCATGCGTTTCAGCTGCTGCCAGGTCCGGCGGTGGCCACACATACCCAGGGAGGACTCTGGGGGTTCAAGCTCCGGTTGAACTTATCGCAGTGAAGAGGAAAGTGAGGATGAAAGGATGAGAACTTTAATGCCACGAAAGATGATGGTTGCGGCCGCGGGTCTCGCCATGGCAATCGCATTCAGCCCGGTTCAGGCTGCGGATGTGACCATCAAGATCTGTCACATCGCGTCCACAGACGATGAAGATCACAAGGGCGCATTGGTCTTCGAGAACTTTGTCGAGTCCCAATCCAATGGCGCTATCGAGGTAGAGGTGTACCCCGGTGGACAATTGTGTGGCAATTTTCGGCAGTGTTTGGAAGCGGTTCAGATTGGAACTTGTGAAATCACCGGGACAACCGTCGGCGGCATTGCCAATGTGTTCCCGGAAATCCAGGTCACGGACCTGCCTTACATGTTTCCGAATGATCGCGTTGCCGAGCGTGTAATGCACAGCGAATTCATGCACGAAGTGCGCAAAGCCGTGTTGGCCAAAACGGGCACTTTGCGGCTGATGGGCCTCAACAACACGGGCGGTTGGCGTGACTTCTTCACCAAGGATGTGGCCCTCAAGACCCCGGCCGACCTGAAAGGCGTGAAGATGCGGACCATCGAATCACCGCTGCAGGTTGAGATGGTTAAGTTGATGGGCGGTAATCCGACGCCGATCCCCTGGCAGGAGCTGTATACATCGCTGGCAACCGGCGTTGTTGTGGGCACCAAGAACGGTATCACCGATATCGTGAATATGAAGTTTCACGAGTTCCTTAATCGCGTAACTCTCGACCATCACGCCTATATGTTCTTGTTCTGGTGGATGAACAACGACTTCTTGCAAGCCCAAACGCCAGAGAACAAACGTTTGATCGCGGCTGCGTTCCATCACATGACGACTACGGCCAACAATGATCCAAAATACACGGCCCTGAGTGCCTACAAGGCGTTCAAGGATAAAGGTGGTGTCGTATACGTGCCGACGGCCGCTGAGAAGGCGCAGTTCGTCGAGTCAGTGCAGCCATTGAAACAGTGGTATGTGGATAAGTTCGGTGATAAGTGGCTGAAGATGCTGGAAGCTTCGATTGCCCAAGCCGAAAAAGAAATTGCTGCGGAAGACAAGCGGCTCACCGACTGAGTCATTCTTCGCCGGCTGTTAGGTGCGGCCCGGGCCAATCATGGTCCGGGCCTGTCAACTGCTAACGTTCCGAGCGCCAGTTAGCGAGTAGCTCGTCAACTTGGTGTTGCTCCGGAAAGCTATCCCAACCGCCAGTGCCCGCACACTTGAGTGCTGCGGCGGCGCAGGCATACCTCAATGCTTCTGGTTCGCTGAGTTGTCGCCCGAGTGCGCTTGCGAACGCCCCGTGAAATACATCCCCAGCACCTAGCGTTTCCAGGGCGGTCACAGGCGGAGGCCGAAGTTGTCTCAGCGTGCCGCCGTCGTCCAACCAGGCGACGCCATCCTCGCCCAATGTCACCGCAACGAATGGAGCGTGTTCATGGGCTGCTTGTAACCCGGATTGAATACATGTGGCGCCGTAGATATCACTTAATCCTTGCCGCGAGAAGATGGCATGCGAGGCCCAACGGACAGCCTCCGTGGCATTGGTGTCGGTAGTTGAATCCCCATCCAAGACACAAGGAATTCGAGCGCCACGCGCGGCACGAAAAGCACTGACTGCACCCGGGATCCATCGAATATCGGCAAGTACGACGTCACATTGCTCAAGCTGTCGCAATGGCAGCCAGGTGCAATCATCAGGTAGCGTTTCGGTACCGCACGCAACGATTGCTCGTTCGCCTTCGCTATCTACCAGGACGATGGAATGCGGACTGGTTACGCCTTCCACCCTTCGTGCGGCAGACACATCGACGCGCTTGGCTGCCAGGTGATTGAGAATCTCGTCGCCTGTCGTGTCATTCCCCAGGCGCCCATACCAACGTGTCGTCGCGCCTAGCCTTGCCGCGGCGACAGCCGCGCCAGCGGCCATGCCGCCACCGCTCGCGATGTAGTTGGGAGTGCGCACTTTGGAGTCGGCGCCAGGCAGCCGCCTTACACGGTAGATATAATCCACGACGGCAATGCCTACGCAGCCGACTGTGTGCGGTGTGTCCGTCACTCAGCGAGTCGCTGATGGATATCAGTCATGGCGCATGCCGCCATCGATGTTGATGGTTTGTCCTGTCACGTAGGCCGCGGCATCCGAGATCAAGAACTCCGCGACGGCAGCGATGTCAGCGCCAACCGCCGCGCGCCCGAGCGGAATCGCGGCGACACGCTCGGCGAGAGCCTCTCCTTTGGCGAGGTTCTTTTGTGCGCCACGCTGACCATCAATTTTCTCCCACATGTCCGTATCGACGATGCCGGGCGCGAGTGCGTTGACGGTGATTCCGTGCGGGGCTAACGCAATGGCCATCGATCGGGTGATGGACATCACCGCGGCCTTGCTCGCGGCATAAGCCACCATGTCGGGGACGCCTACGCGAGCGGCTAGCGATGCGGTATTCACGATGCGACCGTGCCCTTGTTCGACCATGACTCGTGCGGCTGCCTGCCCGCACAAAAAGACGCCTTTGGCGTTGATGTTCATGGTCCGGTCCCAGTCCGCCTCCGTGGCCTCGAGAAACGGGCATACATCAATAACGCCGGCATTATTGAACAACGCGTCAATGCGTCCGAAGTTATCCACGGTGCGACTTACGAGTCCGGCGGTGTCTTGGGTGGA
>JACLAC010011911.1_pt1 | contig 18997 bp, 24 predicted proteins | sample 8027881 | NCBI WGS metagenome assembly JACLAC01 (sample SAMN15725517, study PRJNA655200) | protist metagenome | isolation source: fluorescence activated cell sorting (FACS) single amplified genomes of... | place: Spain: Blaines Bay Microbial Observatory, Mediterranean Sea | collected 2016-01-19 | reverse complement strand
CTTGCTGGGCATCGCAGCTGGGCTTTGGGGCAGAGCGACGACTATGGCTGCCCTGTCGCACGATGGCGTATGCCTATGTGGAGAAACGAGTACGACGACATAATTGAGGATGGTAGAGAAAGCTTGGAGCAGGAATTCGGTGATGTGGAGCGTGAAGGTGAATACCGAGAGCGAGACCAAGTTCGGGTGGTAAATGATCGGACTGGTGAGAAAGAGAAATCTCAATCTGAGTCAGCTTCACCTCGTACTCGCTCGGGTCCAGGGCAAAAAGCGGCTGATTTGGGTCGTGGTGGCCCTGGGAGCGAGGGCGTAGCTGGAGGCCGAATAGTACCAGGAGCTGGTCCTAGTCCTAAAGCAGGTGCTAGGCCTACTAAAGATGACATCAAGCGAAAAAATCGTGCACGTGGTCTGCTTTCGCTCGTGGAGATGCCGCTCGACACTGTCTGCGCACTGTCTGAAGCCAGACAGGTGTGCACGCCGCCGGACTCCAAAGACAACTGTCAGTGTCAAGTTGTCGGTCCTAAGGAGTTTGAGAATGAGTGTATCGCCAGGCGCTACGCGCGAAGCGGGCGGCATGACAAGCAAGAGATCTTCTGGAGAAAAGAACCTGACGACGAGGGGCGGCAAGGCATGGCGTACGACCGCTGTCCACTCGACTTCAACTGGCCGGACGACTTTATGCCGTCAGACGATGACATGAACAACATGATAGGTGATATAGGTGACACAGGTGGTCTCGCGAATGAGGCTGCTGCTCTGACTGGCTTTGCGGACGATTTTGGATTTGGTACATTCGGTATGCCACGTAACCGTAAGAGGTTGCGAAAGCTGCAGATGAAGAAGATGAACGGTGAAGAAGCATGTGAAGATAAAGGGCTTGACCAGAAGCAATGCGCATCGGTGGGCTGCTGTCAGTTCGACGGCGGCCAGTGCTGGAGTGCCGTTGGACAGGGGTCTTGCACGCGTGCCGACGTAGTTTGACCTGGAATTGCACCTGCACGAAGTAGTCCCATCATGCCGCCTCCGCCGCAGTTACCGAACGCCGACCAAACCTATAAAGTCGTGGTCGGCGTCGCACAGCATTTCGAGAACTTCCAAAAACTCGATGCGCTAGACGAACCGCCGTGGACTCGCGCTGATGGGTCAATAGGAGGTTACGACTGGGAGACGAAGAGTAAGCGACGAGAGTGGAGGAGCAACGAGCTCGAACCGATGTTGTGCAAAGCTATTCTCCAGACGCTGTCCGATGCCTTGAATGTGAATTTGGAGGTGACGAAGAAGCTTACATGGGAAAAGCCAGGACGTACACCGAGGTGGTCACGTGATGGTCGTGAAGACACAAGTACTCCTGTGCCCGAAGAGCGACCGTGCCGTGCAACGCGGACGCGATCCTTTGAGTCGCAGAGTCCGTATGTGTACACCTACAAGATGGAATTCACTTTCTATCCGACAGATCAGGACGTTCTAGATAAGCTGGAGGCCATGGAAGAATGATCAAACGGATCGGGAAGGATGAGCTTTTCTCAAATGTGGGCATCGTCCTCAGCGTCAGCTCGCCGCGCGAATCTGCAAAAACAGATCAACAACGACGAATAGGCGCTCGAAGCGAACTTGATGCTGCGCACGCATCTGTCAGCGTCCTGCGGTTGGGCCTCACACGTGGGTGAAACGAAGAAGTACAACTTCTACTCGAACTCGGGCAACAAGCTTTACCGCTGGCGCAACATGCTGGATAAGTTTGTGTCAAAACTGTTCAATAAGGGTGAGAAGTGGCAACCGCGTGTCGTACCGTACTGCGAGAAGCCACCGCCAGAGCCGCTTCACCCTGCAGAGTGCACGCTGTTTGACTCCTGGCTGCAGAACCTGCGGGATGACTACACGTACGACTACACGGCCAACCACGTGAAGGACGGCTACCTGGAGGTTAAAAACCAAACCTTGCGCTTCGAGACGGACGAGAACGGCGACGGCACCCGCTACTTGTGAGGCTACGGCGCTGTAAAGCTGGACGACATCTATGGCGACGGAAGTGGCGTGCCGGTGGAACACGTCAGCAGTCCAGCCATGAGCGAGCTGAATGGGTTCGCTGTGGCGCCGGCGGAAGTTGCGTCGATGTACCCGGCGCACTTGTAGGTGGAATTGGATGTAAAGACACCGCCGCGCGAGAAAATGATGAAGATCTCGTACCACTTCGACGCAGACGAGACAAAGTGAAGTCAGTGCAACGACGAACACGCTTACATGGTGCGGTTTGTACCGCTCAGTGCGTCAAACGGCGGAGCTGACTGCAATGTGCACTGGGGCAGTACCAACGATGCGATTCTGGGCACCAAGGTCGAATAGAAGTGTCTTGCTGTGCCGAAGGCTGGGGTGCGCGTTGCACCTACTGGCAAAGGTACTGGGCCTGACGAGCAAGCTTTAGAGAGCGTTACTGTGGATGACTTCGAGTTCAGAAGTTATCACAACTGGAAGCGCGTGTCCAACACGGTGCCGAGCAAGCCACTATCGCAGAGCGTGATTGACGCAGTTAAAAGCGGCTCGAAGGACATTGCAGATGTATTTAACGGCGGCAGGACGGCAGTGCACGAGGTAGATGTGATCACTAGTCCGTTTCCCGATGCAAATCAGTACAGTGTCAAGTTCAGGAACGCAGGTGTGACTGAGGAGATGATGCAAGTTGGAGACTGACTTGGTGGTGGCGATATGATGGTTGACTGGTGCAAGGAGGTGCAGTTCTCCACGGAGCTTCCACCCAGCGTGAAAAACGGTCTGTCGGGCCTAGCGGGCTATCCCACGGACCAAGGCAACACTGTTGAGTACACGACCCACGAATTCTCTGAAAGCGACGTGCTGTTCCAGAAGAACGCATGTGCGAGGACGAGTGACATGGGCCTGGTGATCAAGCAGTGGGGTAGCGCGTTCGACGCATTTGACAATTTTGGATTCGCTGGTTACAACGAGGATGAGGATGGAGAGGAGAGCGAGGACGACGACAAAGAAATCGGCGGTTGGAGTCAGAACTCGTACGAAGCCAAGAATCGCGTTGCTGGCCCCGTGTATTACAAGGTTACCATACCGGATGATGGCGGAGCAGTAGATGGTTGCGACGAACTGAAGCGAAGTTTGGGCAGTGGACTCGACCTCAAGGGGTTGCTGCAAAACGGAGACCAGCGCATGCAAATCTACGACGAGCAGAATGGCGGGGTACTGTTCAATGGTCTAGGCGAGTACAACGAGTTTCTGCGCGAGACGTACCACGGCGAATGGTCAGAGGCAGGTATGCTGGCGCAAATGGCAGAGTTCGTGCCAACGATAGCGAATGGATATGACATGTGCGATCTGGGGACACCACAGTACTTCTACGATAAGTATGTGAAAGGGTCTGGAGGGATGCCAAGTAATGAACATGACGACGGATTGATGAACGGAGAAAAGGTGTGTGAAGGTCACGGGTACGATGAAAGCAAGTGTTTAGCTCTGGGCTGTTGCGAGTTTGGCGACGGTCAATGCTGGTCGAGTGTTGGTCCCGGGTTGTGTCGGCGACGGCATCTTGAGGGTGAACACGACGATAGCCACCACCACCACGGCGAGCCAGTGGGCATGGAGGCCTACCCGCTCTACGCAGTCACTGAGAAGTTGATGCTCGAGGTGGCTGCACCTGTAGGAACTACGACCCCGACGAGTTCGAGTGTGAACCAGAATGCGATGTCGATGTGCAGCCGAACGCATCTGGCCATCCACGGTGAAAACAACTACGACTTCGCTGCTCCTGGTCCTGACGGTACTAACGACGGGACCGATATTGACATGTGCCTAGACTTCAACCTCTACGCAGACGGTGTGGCTCAGTCGTGCGACGACGCCTCTGATCCAGCATACTTCGTCGATAAGCACTGCGGCCAGCACGATCCAACACGGTCACCGGTCGCTATCTCGGCTGACCAGCTTGGAGCGAAGTTCGCGCAGTGCCAGGTGTGCGCCCTGGACGTGATCCGGAAATGCATGTTCGTGAAGAAGGTCACGTCCAGGTACGCCTTTGCGCCGGATGAACGGTGCAAAGGTTCTCTTAGCCCGCCACTCGACGCGACTGACGGTTCGATATTGCTCGAACAAGACTATGAGAGCGCAGCACAAGACGATCCAGCGATCTACGAGTCAAGACTGTGTGGCGACGGAACAGGCAACCACAAGCCGTTTTGCAAGGATAACCAGTACCTGGAACACGTGGTGACGGGTAACTGCAAACATAATCATGCCGCTGCAGCTCCAGCGGGTGGTCTGATGTCTCCGTTTGGCGAGTGCGCTTGCATCTGCAATCACAATCCATACTGTCGCGGATTCCAGTATCGGAACGAAGCGGTGACTGATGGCAAGAAGACTATGTGCAAGGAAGAAGATCTCGTGGACGGAAAGTGTCACCTGTGTATGTTCGACCAAGTTCAGTCATGACACGGTGCGCCAAATACTTCACCTATCGCCAACGTAGAGCTGGACACGCATGGCAAGCACAGGGCGCTGCCTTACGGTACTGATGGCACACTGTTTGATGGCACCGGTTGCTACTTGAAGCTCAACCTGCGGTCGATCGCCGCGCCCACTGAAAACCCAAGTGCACTTGCAAATCCATGGCACAGCAGCACGCACGGGTGGGACGACCCAAGTCTGGGCCGTTGGGCCATGCAGAACGCGAAAAAGGAGCGGATTCGCATGTTGCGGGAGGCGAGCACGGCCGCCGCAGCCGAGGGCGCGATGGACGCTATGAGTCTAACCTGGGCAGAGTGGGAAAGCCGGAACGGGTATGGGTCTCGAATTCCTAACGATGGTAAAGGTCAGATGATGCGGCTGGAAGGAGGTCTTAGCATCGCGACGTCGAGCGTTGCAGATAAGTTTCATCAGGTAGACAGTGTGATGAGTCGAAAGTCGTACGAGGCTGATCACAGCGGGATCCTGACTGCGTCGACGGATTTGACCTGCTCAAAGGATGACTTGTTCGTACATCATGTGAAGCTGAATCGACGCGACATCAATCGGGTGGTGGTGAATGCGAATCTCGGAAAGGCTGATCCAGACATGGTGTGCGCGGGAAGTTGTGGCGAGAAGCGGTTGGTTATATCGGCACGCAAACATCATAGACAGTACTACGATCCGGAAAGCGGTGAGCCGTGTGGATACAACCCAGATACGAAATAGATTGACGAAAGCCTAAACTTCTGTGCGTGGCTGGACCCTCCTATGTCTGATGACATGTGGGGTGACGACTTTTTCTCTTCTTCATGGACATGGTCGGAAAACATGATTACAGACCTCGGCCAGTCAGGCGCCGTGAGTAAGTGGAACGACGATAATGGTAATGAAATTGACATTGATGATATGGACATGTACATGACGAACATGATGGATTACGGATCGCCGGTCGGTTGTGCGCAACGAGCCGACCAAGATCCGGCGCTTGGCTTCGATCACAACTGCCCCTATGACACTACTGATGATTCAGATTCAGACGAAGAAGAAAACGACAACGCGTTCTGTCAGAGCAGCGCGGGGTCGTGTGAGTCTGAAGACGGTACGTGCACGTACGTTTTTCTGTCGCGCGAAGATCCGTGCTTCGAAGTTGCCAAGCGCGAGAATCGCTGATTCGCGAACGCTCTGCGAGCTACTGACAAGACTGCTCGGAAAGCGGCGCGGGCTTGACGCAAGGAAGCTGTGAATAACGGCAAGAGCAAACCCGAAGGTGGCTGGTGTCCTGCCAACAAGTCTCCCTTCTGTGCGCCGGACCAGAGCTACCACTCGAAGTACGACACGTGCCGCAACTACGCGCCTTATTGTGATCTCGACATCGACTTTAGCTCGCCGCAGCTAGTCATCACTGTGTGCGATGAGCTGCTTCCCTACTCGCGAAAGGTCGGCATCGACAATCCTAAGACCGCGAGGAAAGACGCGTGGCACGGTCCCGTGGGCAAGTTGGGAAGGCAGGGCAACCCACTGAATCTCGCGGACGAATTTGAAGTGGTCGCTGTCTACCACGGTCACGATGAGACGAACCCTGAGAGGTGGCAGTGCAGCAAGAACACAACGCTCATGCGCCTGCACCCCGAAAAGTACGAAGAGATGCTGTGGGATAGGGGCGACATGTGCATTCAGCCGTTCAAGCTGTGCGACGTGCATCTCGATACGCAGGCAGCCACGGTGAACTATGAGGGAAGGCAAACGTGTGTGCACCAGGTGAGGCCGTCCAAGAAGAAGAAGAAGGAGGTGAAGGAGGACAAGAAACAGGTGGAAAAGTGATCCCAACTAACGTACGACACCAGACCCAGTACCACTACCAGAGACTTCGACAACAACTTTCGTAGATTGAAAAGACGTAGACTCGAGAAGAAGCGGAAGCAGAAAGACGATCGGATTGCGAAAAGAACTGCGCGTGCAGTCGCTCGAATTTCGAAAGACATCACAAAGACGCTCACGTCATTAAAGGAGTTGCTTGACGAATACGCAGACCGCAGCTGGCACGCTGATCTCTTGGCTCTCGTCGAAAAGGCGAGTGAGTACGCAGCGACACTGCAGAAGCAACGACCTGATTTGCTGAAGCAGTTGAAGAAGAGCTTGGTCCCGCAGGTGAAGAAAGTGATGAGGCGCATAAGGAAAGGCAAGGTTGGCACGAGTGACAATGTCGACGACGCAATTAAGTCTGCATTGACGATAGCGCTGGGTGAAGTGGCTGCTGTGAAAAGTGTGGGTGAGCTCATTGTGCAGTTGGAGTCGTTGTCAGAGGCTGATAGCGAGAAGAAAAAGAGGAAGCCTAAGAAAATGAGTAAGAAGAAGAAAGAGGAGAAAGACTCTAGCTCGACGTCACCAAAGTCGGATCAGTCTAAAGCTGTTGGCAAGAAGAAGAACAAGCGCCGTAATCGGAAGATAATTAAGAAATTGTGGAACAAGAAGGACAAGTCGAAGATGGATGACAGTGACACTGACAGTGATAAAGAAGGACCACAGCGCGGAAATAAAAAGAATAAAAAGCGTCGGCCGTTCGCTTCAACTGGTGTCACTAGCGGTAGTAACAAGTCATTGCGCCGTTCGCGTGGCAAGCGTCATAATGGGCGCAAGTCTACTAACTCGAAAGTTTCAACAAGTAGCGAACTGGCGAAGATCGCAGATCGTCGTGAGCGTAAGCTTATGTACGACCCGGATGTCGCACCAACAACTGGCGGTATTTCGAATAGAGCTATCGTACCGACTGCGCTCTCTCTGTTGCCGCCATTATTCGGTGGGGGTGGTGATGGCTCGTGTGACGCAAACGCTTTCGACCCTTTTGGTATGTCCAACATGCAAGGTGAAGCCGTATGGGTGTCGTGTCCGTGTTGCACGTACGAATATACCCTTGTTGAAGAAGAACTGACGGCTCAGGATGCGCAGAACTACTGCAAGAAATTGAAGCCACCTATGAAGAAACGCATGAAGCAGAAGGACAAGAAGGAAACTAAGCCATCCTCATCAACTTGCACCGACAACGACGCGGATGATGAGATGGAGAGTGTGCCAAACCACCTGCAGAAACCCTTCCTCGCGTCCATCGACTCTGAGGCTGCGAACAACTTCGTGCTCACCCTGCTCAAAACCGACTCGATTCGGAAGCGCAGTCACGGCGGTCTGAAGACCGGAGGTCGGTGGGAAGCCGCGACCATGGGCATGGGCATGGGTATGGGCACGTCTGGTATGACTTCCAACGGTGAAAACCAGTACTGGGAAGGGTATGACTGGCCGGACCACGAGCCCGGCTACAGCGGCGAGCAGCGGGCGTGGATCGGCGCGATGTCGCGCGGCACAGGTTTGTGGCAGTGGCAGGACGGGGGCAGCTTCTGCCCGGTGTTCGAGTACAAGCAGACCTCTAGGGACTCTAGGGACGCGGCCGGCTCCGGATCAGTTGAGAAAGATAACGTCGTGTACAAGCAACAGCGCTTCACGAACTACAACAACCTTCGCACGCACCGCTGCGCAGGCGATGCGCGCACGTGCTCTCGAAAGAACAGTGATACAAAGTCTCGCGTGGCCCTCGGGTCGTCGAAAGTTGTGTCGATGTCTGCGTTTGACGGAACGTGGGAGACCGATGTGCCGGCGGACTGACGGCTGCCGTTCCTGTGCAGTCGGCTGAAGACGCACGACAGTCCGGCGATCGGCTACAGCCCGCTGGTCGAAGACGACGCGGCTGAGAAGGACGGTGTGCGCAAGATGAAGCAGAATCCGCTTAGCAGGCTGTTCGACTTTCTGATGGGCTACCTGGACGCGTCGGATAAGAAGAAACCTTCCAAATCCAAAGCCAAATCCAATAACAAAGGCAAGAAGGCAAACCTGAGGAAGCTACAGTTGTTCGGAGGCGGTGTTGGCGACTTGTTGAAGGGCGCAGTAGATATGGCCTCGGATGTCCTTTGAGGCTTGGCGTCGCCCACTACAACCGTCGCGCCGACAAGTATGGCGAGCAGTAACTCGATGTGTCTCGACAGCCATGATCACACCATCCACGTTTGCGTTGATAGCAGTGCGAATGTTCAGACAAGAAGGAACGGAGAACTTGAGCATAATTCGCAAGGAGCCTACGTACTCAGCTCGGAGCCTTTCTCGACCGACAAAGAGTGCAAAGTGCGCGACGTTAACCCGAAGGTTTCGAACTCGCCGTACGGCATTCCAAGTAAAAACGCGAGGGGCAAACTGACTCTGCTCGGCGATAGGATAGTGACCTTCAAAGGTATTCCGCAGGGGCACCCGCTAAACGTCACGGTCGAGGTGTCGAAGTCGGATCAGGAAAAGTGCATGCGGAAGCTGGGTAAGACGTGTCCGAGCGTCGAGATGGTCCCGCCAGAAGAGGGAGGGTACGATGTGAATAAGAAGATTTGCCTCAGCGGCAGGAGCCTGCGCGAGTGCGACGATAGTAAAGCGTACTACTACGGGGACATCAAGGTCCGACTCAGGAATCCGACAATGCAGACTAGGCTTTCGCTGCGGTGCGGGTACCATGACACTCTGCCGAAAAAAGATACCAAAGGGAACGTGAAACCTGGAGAGTTCGACTATAAGATGCACCACATCGAGCACATTCCTGGCAAGAAGAACGGCAAAGGCGAGCTGGTGAAGTGGCCCTACACGAAGATCTCGGGTCACAAAATCATCCGTTTCACGAATAAAAAGCGCGACCCGACGTGCTACAAGCTGTTGAAGAGGCCGTATAATGTTGGTGATGGAGACGTTGGGGACGCCGACAGTTCTGAGAAAAAGGGTTGCGACCGCTCGGGCCTGAGTGCTGAACAAAGGACGTGCTGCCGCATTAAGGAGCAGGAACAACCAGTCCAGTGCATGAGGAGCAACCACTTACACCACCGACACACGAAGTTTAGACAGGGGCTTGTCGAGAAGAAGAAGGTAAACTTGAACGGCGCGTGCACTAAAAAAGTGAAGTGAATTGTCAAGGAACCTGTTGCACTGAATCCGAACAAGCTCGAGCGTATGGCGCGGAGGCTCAATGACACGGTACGGGTTGTCATGAAGGACTCGTTGATGCAAGGACCGGTGGGTGTAGATATGGAAGACGATGATACAGCTGGTGGTTAGACGTATGATTTGTATGGTCAACGTCAGTCTGTGACCAGTGGCAAAGGCATCAAGGTGCAGAGCAAAGTCGAGCAGATAGGGTTTCCCGAGAAGTGTGGACCTACAGATGCATGCGCTGCCTTGGCTGCCATTGCATCGCGTTCACCAACTGGAGAAATAGCATCACATTCTGATTCAAGGAGTAAGGCTCTCGCTACGGTTACCAAGGACGTGCGTTGAGAAAAGCGCCGACTCGCGCGCACCGCAGCATTGAACCGTAGCAGGAAACTCGCAGCAGAAGCTGCGACGTTCTTTCAGCAAAAGAAGGAGTCTCTCGCAAGTGGTCGCAAACTTTCTACAGCTGAAGTTTCAGCGCAGCGCAAACGCGAGCGTGAGCTCCAACTGGCTCTTCACGCTGCCGAAGAAGACTTAAAAGACGCTGAACTCGCTCTGAAGCAGCATGACCATGAGCGAAAACTGCAGGACCAGGCGAATGACGAAGATGGTATCTCAGCGAACAACTACCTGCTCACTTTTGAAGTGAGCCTTAACTGGACGAAGCACATGGCTGAAATTCCAGATAACAGCACAGCACCGGGTGCGCTCTTCGACATGGTCACTGAGATGACCGACAACGCGTGCGCCGACAACGACACGCTCGCGAGTGCATTATACGACGCTTTCGACAACGGCGTACGGTTAGACTCGGAAGTAGAAGGTACGGGCATGAGACGACTGCAACTTCAAGACGACGACGAAGACGATGTTCAGTTCGAACTCGAAGTAGAAGAACTCCTGGTCGACGGCAGCGATGGTAGCGTTGACGTCTCAGAAGCAACGGCCTGCAGGGGCACCGAGTGTGGCACTGGTGAGGACGAAGACGAGTCCTTGGCAGACGAGTACGCTTACGACATGGGAATGCTGGAGTTTAAAGGGGACGACTCATGACCTCCGCTGCTGGGTTCAGGTATGGGTATGGGTATGGGTATGGGTATGGGTATGGTAAGCACCGGTGGTTTCGATAGTGAACCTCAACCTGAACCGCCAAGTACTGGTGCTGGACCTGGAATGGCTGAAAACGCTCGAATGGGACCGGGCACGCCACCGCCAGCCGTTGCACCATCTGCACCAGGACCCGCACCCGCACCGTCACCTCCGACAACATGAGAGACTACTCCGACGATCATGTCGCGCAACAACGACCCTGACAATGTTATCATGGACGAAAGTGTCGGCAAGATGGCGGCGGCTGCTCCAGGTCTCGCTCGTGAGCGTGATGATTCGGAATCGGACAGAAACTCTGCTGAACCTGAAGCCGAAACTGAAAGAGAAACTGAAAGTGTTCGTGGTTCAGACAATAAAGCGGAGGAGGCTGAAGGCATTATGATCAGCGAACAGACGTTGAACCTGCCCGGAACCGAGGTGGGTGCTGCGAGTTCTTCGACTACAACTTGACCATCGGTTGCTGCGGCTTTGCTGAGTGTTAAGGTTAACGAATCCCAGATCACTGTCAACAAAACACAAACAGCATCAGCTACTTATCCCGAGACAATGCCAATGGCTGGCGACGTGCGAAGCGAAATGACCCAAAACCAAATGGAGATGGACAACGATGTCCACCTGTTGCACACCGACAACATGGGTCGTGTCATGAACGTGAGCCAGAGACAACCCGCACGCGTGAACGTCACGCAAGACATGACCTTCACCGCGCCGGCTGGCGCGAGTGACGAGGAACTCGTGATCGTGCTGACCCGGGTTGCACGGGGATACCTGCAGGCTGGCATGGTGGCATACGCGGGTAGCTTCGACTCGCCGAAGATCCGTGTCGAGTTCTTGGATTCAGAAAAGGTTCGTAAGCTGCTGGACACGCCAAGTCTGCCTTTCAAGGCAATCGGCGGTGTGCGCGGCTTTAATAGCGGAAGCGCCGCTCGTTACCCGTACAAGCGATACTCAAACGATGTGGTCAAGGTGTCTCCGCGTGCTCTGCTGGATACGGTCTCGAGGTTTGTGCGCTTGCACTACAGTGTGATGCAAACGGCTTCTTCCACGTCGACCTTTGATGCAACTAGTTTGCGCAGTGTTGCTAAAGCACTCCAAACGTCTGTTGCAAAAGACGCGACTGAGTGGTGATCGTCTCTGACTACAGCTGCAGAAGCTGTGTTGATGGATCGGGATCCTCAAAAGTACGGTGAGGGTGTCGACTTCAGTGTGACTTCCGTCAGCGCTCCGTCTGCCGCTAACATGAGCTTTAGCTTCACCGGGTCCAGGACCACGGATAGCGTAGGCATCACTCCTTGACCGCTGGAGTACGTTCCAAGGTCAACGACCACAACGACCACTACCGGCGGTAAAACTCCGGCGCAGGACTTTGTGCCCGAAGGCGACAGCCACGCTGAGAGCAATGAGGAGAGGCCAGTACTGACTCTTCCTCTAGTCGGTCTTGACTTGACGATGAGCCAGCTGTTCGTGCTGTTCTTCTTGTGCTGCTTGAGCGCGGTGGCTGTGGTTGCAATAGTCTTGGTCTATTTCAAGATGCGAACGCGCGTTGAATCAGGTGCAGCGCGCAGCACGTCTGACTTAAGTGGTGATTCTTATGGGGTCGGCGACTCGGGAATCAGCTCATACGAGTCGGACGCTGTCGCAAAAGAACTGGCAAAACAAGTAGGTGACAGCCCACGTCAATCGCGTCGTGCTCGGGGTGAGGGTGACCAGAACAGCTATTACCAGACGCCACGCGCCAGCGGGTATCCGGTTACCAACGATCGACATACGACCATGACGCGCACGACGCCGCAGAGCACACCGCGACCGTCAAACCGTTTCACACAGCGACAGCCGCAGTGTCAAGCAAGCGCAACTCCGATTAACATTGACGCTGACCACGCTGATGCTGTGGCTGTGGCGCAGCTAGCGAGCTACATCGAGGCCTACGAAGGTGACGTTGTTGAAGTGGATATGCAGGAACAGGAAGTTGAAGCTTCTGGCATTAAGCCCATTGTCGAAGACAGCCGCGAAGTAGACGAGGATGATGATGAGGATGAGGCTGAGGCTGAGGGAGTTGACCTGGACTGTGCGGCCTATGGCGAAGATCATGCGGTTCAGAACATCGAGGCGGATTTAGACGACGCAGCGGGCACGCATGCCATTATGGGTATAGACGGTGTTGTACATCACGGTGTCCACGAGAGAGACTCAACACCGACAGACACAGAGGACGACGAAAAGGAGCCGCCCGTTTTGAAGAAGCCTGTTGTGCCAAGGGCGTGAGGCAGTGCCCGCTCTCACGACAAAAAACATCCAGCTAAGCACTTGCATAAGGCAAACGAGACTGGGAAGACGCACAAGGACGGACATCATCCGCCGTCAGCGTCACCACATCAGCATTACGCACAGCACCCGCAACAGGCCCAACTGCAGAAACACGGCCACATCGTGAAGGATCAAATTCAAAAGGACGATCTTGATGTGCACTTGCACCTGGGCCATGAGACGTTTTCATTTGAGAACGTCTTGTGAGGTGCAGCACCTCACAAGAAGACGAGTACGTCGGCAAGGGAGCGGGATGCTTCAAACAAAGCGACGAAGCGCGGCGGCGGCGGGTTTGAAGCGTACAAGCAAGGAGCCAAACACAACCTGAGTATGCGGCGCAAGGAAAAGGAGCCGAGAGCACATGCTCATGCAAGTGCCCCTGGTTCTTCACCTTCACACGTCGTGCTCGGCCAGATAGCGCACGGCCACGGCACAGGCAAGGCAGATTACTACTCTCGAGTAGCGCACCTGCATAACGAAATGCCTCAAGCGAAGAAGCAGCACACCCTTAACCAGCGCGCGCGCGGCTGCTCGCCGGGAAACGACACGACGGAAGATGACGACTCCGACCACGACCGTGCGGTCGCACAGCAGAAGCAGCTCGAGAAGAAGGGGCAGGTGTTCAAGCTGAGCGCGTAGGAGAAGGCGCGACTGGATGCCGCAAGGAAGCGCAACGAATTCACGAGCTGATAATGAGCGGTATGCAATGAAGTCGCAGCCGCGGCGGGTTGGCGGTTCAGGTTCATCTGGCGCGCGTTTTCATCACGATCACGATGCGAATCCACTGGGCAATTTCTCACCAGATAGTTCGCCTGACGACCTACCGAAGCGATAACATGGTTCGCACTCGACACAGGCCAAAAAGTCGGCTGGTGCAGCATTGGCGCATGTGACGCACGAGAACGCAGCGGGTTATGCACCAAAGGGGCGTATCCATGTGGACAAACAAGAAACTTCCGGCGTTAGTCCAGCGGACTCTTCAGCATCAGCCCTGTCGGCAGCATCCAGTGAAGTGCCGCCTGACACGATACCGCATGCGAGAGCGTCTGGAGCTGCTAAACCTAAGTCTCACCATCAACATCATACGTCGTCGCCTGCGAGCATCAGGGCTATGTCACACGACGAGAAGAAGAAGATGGTTTCGCCGCTCCTGAATCCGTTTCTGCATGTGCACGGTGGGAAGCACGGACCTGATCGCCCGCGGGATGTTGGCGTTTCGGCAAGATCTGGTTCTCGCTCTGGTGTTCATAAAAAGAAGTCAAACAACAAGATGCGTATTCCGTCAAGATGATCAAGTGGCTCGCATTCTCGTCTTCCTAAACCGAGACCGCACTCACACAGAGATGACGGTGCAGGCGAGAACAAGAATAATCGATACTCTGGCTCGTCCGCGGGCAGACACTACGCTGAAGCGTTGGGACACACGCGCGATAGAAGTTCTGACCGCGGACGGCATGGGAATCGTGGTGATGAAAGAGGAAGCAAAAGGAGCAGCGCGCAGCGACACGGTAAAGCGACGGCGGCGAAAAATGTCGTAAGACGCTTTAAGGAAGACAAAGCTCATAGCAAGGAGGAGAGCAAGTAAGTAATCGATCGAACGTGGCTGGTATCAAATTCAGGATAACCATAACAGGTCAATGCCAAAGCGTACATAGACAGTATTTCAATTCGGGATGAGAACACATACCTAAAAACGAATACACGTAAACGTAATCGTAAAGGCATGTGGAATTTAACTTTGTGAGCTTCTAGTTCTAATTCTATTTGCGTCGCAGTTCTGTCATTCCTGATGGTGACGTAGTGTTATTTAAACCGAACTTGAGGAGAAGCAAAAGCATAAAAATAAATATAGAATTCGAATTATTATGTGTGAAGAAGTGAAGAAGATGATATCCATGATGTGACTATTCTTGAAGGTGGAATTTGACCCCTAGGACGCTAGTAGACTGTACTATCGTATCTATGATGTTGTGCATGTGGGAGTTGGGCTTTACCTTTATGAGGACTTAGTCTTGTATAGTGTCGTAGCATTTTTGTTTGATGCGAAAGAAAGTTAACGAGACTGAGTCTGAGAGTAATTAATTGAGCATACAGTAGTTGTATCCATAACCATATAATCAATCTAAGAACTAGAACACTAAGTAACAAGTCAAAGATGCTCCCCGTCGGCGCCGGTCGCGCGCAGCGCGACTGGGTTTCCGTCTTCATATGCGTCGTCTGGCTCACCGCTGTCGTCATAATGTTTCTCTCAAAGTTGAAACGCGCTCAGGACCTCTTTATCGTCGTTCTGTTGCTGACGATCACTGCCATAAACAACGTGGAAAATATGGTGAGCGATGACACGGCAAAAAACAGCCGCCTTTACAAGGTGTTCCTGGTCTTCCAAACCCAATTGAAGAAGGAGTGTTTCTTGACTTGTGTGCTCACGACGACGTTGTTGAACGCTGTGTACTGGCTCCAGCACCACGACATCAACAACTTCATCGGTACGCTGGGTTGGCTCGCGCACAAAGCAGGACTGCTCAGTAGTTGGGACCTCGAGTTGCAAGAAGAGGAGAACAGGGTGTGGTGGGCTGAGCACTGGAACATGTTTGCAAACGAGTTTGTGTGGTTCGGTTGGCTCTACATGTTCTAGTAGCGTTTTTATTTACAGGAGTAATGCATGGCTGGGCAGGATGTGGGTAGCGAACGTTGAGAAGGGTGGCAGCGGTACTGATAAGACTGGCAAGACTTGACGCTTGATGAAGCAGCACCACCTGCATCTGAACCCGGTGGTCACGTTGTGAGTGGTGCGAGGAGCTGAGCAGAAGAACTTCACCTCATAGAAGGAAGGCACGAACGAGCACAACAAGAAGGTCGTTGTTTTGACGAGCAACCAGATAAAGCTCTACGTTACGTTCCAGCTGACAGGCCTAGCAATGGGCTTCATGTGCCACTACATTCTGATCGCGTGCTATAACGTGGTGGGCATCCCGGATATATTCGTGTTTAACATCGTTGGGCTGATGGAGTTTCAAATGGCAGCTTTCTTGTGCTACTGGGCGGTGAAGCAAGCGGTCGTGTATGATGGCTTGGCTGTCGGAGGGATAAGTAAAGCTAAAGGCGGAAGTGGAAGTGGAATTGCCGGTGGGAGTGATCAAGCTATGAAGCTGAAGGGGTCATAGCGCAAATGCAAGGTGCAGACTGGAATTGTAGACGAACCTAATAGTGCGGCTTATTCTTCTTGAATGATTTTTTTTTGGCTGAACAAGGCTCCTTAATATGTTAGTTATGTTTCTTTTGAGTTAGACACGTGTTCAAGTTCAGAGACTGATGTTGATATGCACCAGGTCCCACATTGCATGGGCCCCTTCTGTTTTCCAACCATCAGCTTCATAATTTACATCCTGAACATCTTCCCAAGGGCCCTAATATTTCGCGCCCCACCATTGGACCCAGGTCCTCGCACTTTTCGCGGCGTTATTACCACGGTTGTGGTTAGAGCGGATTCACAGACGAGAGATTACAGTCAAGATTGAAGAGCAGTATTAGAAACATAAACAAGAACAACCGACCCAAAAAGATTTTTTGATATTTCTAGCAAAATGTCATCTTCCTCTAGTGCCAAGGAGCCGGAAGTGGACGTAGCCATCGTTGGCGCCGGCATATCCGGGCTCGTCTGCGCTGCAGCTATACTAGAAGCGAACAAACAAGGTCAATAAAATTACTCGGTCGTAGTCTTGGAAGCAAGAAACCGAATAGGCGGTAGGTTGCTTAGTACCGCGAGCGGCGTGGACCTAGGTGCGTCGTGGTGCTGGCCGCAGCATGGCGAGTCGTGAGTCGTGGACCTCTAGTAAGCGCCTTGGTTTAGGGTAATGACATCATTGAGCAGAGACTGGATGGCGAGGCATTCCTCGTTGATATGCATTCGTCGTTGGACTACCGATGATGAAATTCGATCGGCAATAGGGGGGCGCAGGCGGCGCCGTGTGGTCCGGGTGCAGCTCGTTTCCGCGGCGGCTACCAGACACTATGCGCCAGACTGGCCGAACAAATAGAGACTCTCACCCTTCTATCCAATGCTAATCCTTCCGAAATAAAGGAAAACGAAAAGCAGTGTGTGAGGCTCGGGTCACGCGTAATGTCGATCAAACAAAGCATTAAGCAGCTACGTTAGTGATGGCGTTCAAGTAAACCAACCTCAGGACGATAGATTGCAAGTGTCTTTCAGTGAAGAAGGCCACGACGACATGCAGTACCTGCGCGCGAAGAAAGTCGTGCTGGCCCTTCCACCGGGCCTGATTTGAAAAGCGATAACGTTCTGACCGCCGCTCAACTAGTAATAAGTAGTGACAAGATGGCCGCGACGGCCACCTGGTGCGGCGACTGGTGAAAAGTTGTCTAGTGACTTCAAGACGCCCTTCTGGCGAGCGCGCGAGGGCGCGCCGCCCGCGTCCGGCGTCGTCGCGTTCGAGGGTGGTGCCGGTGGGCCTATTCAAGTGTGGTGGGAAGGTGGCGGTGGCGCCGACTCTCAAGAGCAGGCGTGCTGATTGGTGGGCCTGGTGGCGGGCCGCGCCGCGTGCGCTCAACTCTAGAAGTGTCGGACGGAGCCTCCTGCTGGCAACGGATCTAGCGCAGTCGCAGAAGTATCACCCGACCCGAAGCTCGAGTCGCTCGTGCTCGCGACGCTCGGCCCCGCTTTTGGCAAAGAGGTCGTGCAGGAACAGCTCGTGCGGTAGTAGCTGCAAGTCGTGGATCACAGACCCACTCACCTACAGCAGCGGCGAAGGCAGGCTAATGCACAGAGACTACGGTGACAGGTTGCTGCGGGAGCCCGCACTAGACGGCCGCGTGCACTTCGCGGGGACCGAGACTGAGGCGCAGAACGGGCACGTAGAGGGGGCGGTGCGCGCGGGTCAGCGGGCCGCGCGAGTGGTGGTGGAGGGGCTGCGGTCGTGATATGGTAATACCTAATATAAATATATGAAATTTTGGAAGTGAGTGAGTAGAAGGAGAACGGCAAGTGACTGTGATTGTGATTCTGACTTGGTAAATTATTGTTTTAATCAGATTTATAATTTTTTTTGCTTTATATTATATTCGAAAAAGTGTTTATGTTATAACTTATTAACGTTAGATAACCTCCCACATTGCCGGGGCCCGTTCTTGCTCTCGGATTCATCTTAATAATATTACATATGCCGAGCAGAGTCGAAGCACAGAGTCGAAGAGGAACAGGTACAGTCTGCAAAAAAAACTTTTTCGATTTTTTTTTGGTTCATTTGCAAAAAAGTACAGTTGATCCTATGACATAGTGATACAAAGAAGCTGGCTGAGCTATACGGGGACGGCGAGACCGAGATACATACGAGCAATACTCGTAGTGAGGCGTACACAAAATGCAAACACCATAGTCAGAAGATGGTCCTGCAGCTGTACCCGCAGATGACGACGAGCTTTTGTAGTTGAGTTCATCGTCCTCGGACGATGACCAAGTCGAGTACGGCGACGAGGACGACCACCCATGGAAATCATCTGGGTAAAAAAAGGCGAAGACGCAGAGTTAGAACATGAACTCGAAACACCGCGATAAGCCTAACTCGCTAGGCCTGCTGCAGTAACGCCTGGCTAAGCTTGAGCAGGACCTCACAGCAAAGGGAATCTGGTACGACCTTCTCGACGCGCCGCAGTGATGGCTGGGATCGAACGCGGGGTGAGACAATTCAAAACTCGGGTGACAGCGAAAAGGGGGCATGCGCGGAAACACAAAGAGTCAGAAAAAAAGCATGAAGCACATGCACAAGCAGCTGCTTGTTGAGAATATCGAGAGACTGGAGAAAAGGTTGAAGGACGTAGAGGTAGATTATAACAAGAATGTCAAGTCACAACAAGGATGAAATCTAGACCAATGAGCTAATCGTATCTTGAACTTGAACGAAAGTTAGTTTACTTATGATTTATAATTATATTAGTTGTTTGTCACGTCGAGTGCGAGTCATATCATGTCAATGTCATCGTACGTTGTCGTCATTATTGTCCTAAGTACTCTAGTCAGCAAGCCTGCCGAGTGACGAAGTGCGTTGGTCTCAGTTTGTTAGGCGTTCAAGTCCATCATTTGGCTCTTCTACTA
>JACLAC010022284.1_pt1 | contig 19008 bp, 10 predicted proteins | sample 8027881 | NCBI WGS metagenome assembly JACLAC01 (sample SAMN15725517, study PRJNA655200) | protist metagenome | isolation source: fluorescence activated cell sorting (FACS) single amplified genomes of... | place: Spain: Blaines Bay Microbial Observatory, Mediterranean Sea | collected 2016-01-19 | reverse complement strand
CCAATTACTACTTGACGATGAATTGCCACCTAGCCCAGGAGCACCAGTGCTAGTTGATCCATATGCATTTGCACCAACATTTAACGTGCTACCAACTTGCGCAGTTAGGCCACCAACTTGCGCAGTTAGGCCACCAACTTGCGATTGTTGTAACATACCTTGTTGTATTGCTGAAATAATTTTTAAGCGATGTGCAAAGTTTGGCACAAGTTTCGAAATGTTCACACCAGCACTTTCACATAATGTAGTATTTGCCAACATCATCAAATCTGACATTTCCAAAAATCCTGCAGCAGCTAAACGTCTAGCAGCGCGATCTGCATCAGAGCGATCTAAATGTACAGTCATCTCTAACCATCGTTTCAAATTGTTTAGTTGATCGGCGCTAACACTAGGTGGTAATACCATCGAGCTTGCTTGTATGATACGTATGCGATGTACCGGATTGGAAACAATTTTCGATACATCAATAGATGCTTTACGCAATGAATCTTCATCGTTCAATAACGCAATATCATTAATAGAGCGGAAACCACGGCGTACGAAATTTTCCGCATATTGTCTCGCATCAACGCCAATAACATTCGATAACCAATTCGCCAATGCTAGACCAGCTTCATCTAATGTATTTAAATTGTTGATAATCACATCGTTGTTATTGTTATTGTTTTCATTATTATTTCGTGAATTGCGATTCATTCCTCCATTTCTGGAATTATTACCATTGGACATCCCATTTGACATTTGTGAGATAGAACGATGGCCATCTGCAAATCGTACGATCAAATTAGCGGTTGCGCCTTTTAAATTTTTCGATTCGTTTAAGCGCTGTATGGCCGTTACAGCATCTGACTTGGAACGATATCGCACAAATGCGCATCCTTTAAATTCACCACGATGATCGCGTATTAAATGTACTTCATCAACTGCGCCAAATTTTGAAAACATGGCATTCACGGCTTCTACTTTGACGTCCAATGGGAGATTCCCAACAAAAATTTTGCAGTCAGATGCAGGTTTAACTTGCATAAAACCGACAGTTGGAGATAATTTCTTTTTATCATGAAATTCAACAACAGCACTTGTTGCGTGGTCGCGGTTGTAATAGGTCACAAAAGCACAGCCACGATGTCTATTTGTTTCTTTGTCCCTTAAGACGGCCAGTTCGTAGACCTCACCAATCTCGGAAAAAATCGGTATCAATTCACGTTCTCCCATACTTTTTGGTACTTGCCCAACAAAAAGTTTTATCGAGTCGGTTGGCGGTGGGCCAGCTGCTACGTATTTCTGTCCATCGATTACTAGTGGGTTTGCCATACTTGAGTTTTGCTTTTCTTTTCCTTTTATTTTTTTTTTCTTTATTCTTTAATGTTTTTCAAAAATGTTTTGAGACTTTAAAATATTGTATATTATATTATATATACACACCTTTACTTCGACTTGAGATATGCTTGACAAAAAAAAAGACTCGCACAATACACAAAACACTATACACGACAATCGGGGAGGCGGCGATTATAATTAGCTACAAAAATTAAAAATTGTACCGAACTGTTTATTATATATTTCAAATAAAAAAAAATAAAAAAAAGAGGGGAAAATGTTGACTTTCTTCTTTTTTTTTCTTTATTCTGGAATTTCGTAAAATAATAATGTAATATATCAAATATATTTAGCAGAATATTTCAGCGATAATATTGATATTTCACAAATGAATTGTTGTTATTATTGGTATTCTAATAAGACGAACACTATATGTTAAAATCAAAAATGTGTTTCGCTTCTTTGATCTGTTCTTATCTAATTGATCTTTTGTCTAACATGTATGTTTTTATATATAAGAATATTCTGTGTTTTTATAAAGAAGTGTATCAATCATTTTGTGTTCTACAAAAACAATTACTATTGAATTAGTATTGAAAGATGTGGATTGTGCCAGATTGTCTGTTGTCTGTTTCATTGCCATTACCACGAATGGCCCGCTCTCAAATCACCTGCTATTTACCTCCTAATTAAAAGTTTTCGTATAATTTCAGATGTTTTTTCAAGAACTCCTCCCCTCTCTTTTGATGTGATGAATTTGAGTTAATACGGTCATGAAGGCAATCCCGTACTAATGCCTTATTAAAAAATGAGGTTGATATCTCTTCTCTCTGCCAGCTTGCCGGGCTTGCCTGGATTGCGAAATCACTCCAACGCTAATGACGCACGTGCGCGCACGTACCATTGGTGGTTCTAGGTTTTAGTCTAATAATGTGCGGTGGTGGTGCGTCACTTTTAATTTAACATCACACAGGAAGCAGGAATCATGAGTAAAAATATTAATAGGACTTGATTATGATCGGAGTATATTACAACTGTTGTAGGCTATTATAGAGCGAACGAGCGTATTTGTACTGATCAGCTGACCTAGTTTGATCCATACCAATTAAAAATTCGCCACCATTTGGCAAATCCATAAATCCATTATCCATATACTGTATATTTATTTTATGTATGTCATACTTGATCACTGTATAATAAGTTGGATACAGTATTAGTATATGATTATACTTTAATCTTATTATTTCTATTTATTATTTTACAGTAAGATAATACAGTTAATATCCATAACTGAAATTTAAACTAGTATTAAATAGTGTTTAATTGTTTTTATAAATTTTAATTTTTTATGGATATTTAGCTCATAATATTGGATGATATTTGCAGCATTTGGAATTTCAGTAATAATAAAATTCAATTTGTTTTATTATTAATAATATACCCAAGCCTAAAAAAGTCTAGGACTTAGACGACTACTGTACCAAGTACACACCAAGCTACCAGGTAAAGCTAAAATAAGGCAAAAGCCCAATCAAAAGATAACACATCAACACATCACCTCCTACTGTATGTGTGCTGGTGTGCACCTATAGACATGCACATATGCACATATGCACCTATATGCTATATGAGTATGCACCTATGCACACCTATAATATACATATACCAGTATGGTATATAATATTATAATTTATTTACTGTATACGCTTTGATATATATCTGTATATAAACAAATACATCCTACTGTATAGATGAAACAGGCATAGAAGACGACGACAGTAGCGATAACGATGGGACAAAATTTATTTAAATCGAAACGCAACGACGAGGACAATAATAATCATGCTCAATTAACTGATGATGAAAATTTATTCTTTGAATTTATTGTGTCCCCAGAATATTTAGATTGGAGAAATGACAAAACTATTACTGAAGAAGAGATACTTAAAATAAGCAAAAAACAAGCAGATATGCCAGTACAAATCAACAATTATCTATATTTATCAAACGCTGAGAATGCTCATAAAATGGATAAATTGAAAACTCGTAATATAACACATGTATTAAATGTTGCTGGGCCTTCTGCTCAAATACAAGATAGGACGATATATGAGAAAAATAATATTATCGCATTGAATATTGATGCTGATGATGAAGAAGGATACCCAATGTTAAAGAAGCATTTAATGGAATGTCAATTATTTGTAAATAAATGTAAAAAAATGAAGAATGGAAAAATTGTTATTCATTGTCATGCTGGTATAAATCGTAGCGGTGTTATAATGGCTGCTATATATATGTTGGAAGAGAAGAAAAATATCTTAGATGTTGTGAAACATTTAAGATTATGTCGTGGTAATGCATGTCTTTGGAATGAATCGTTTGTGAAGCAATTGATTAAATTAGCAAGTTCCAAAGCTTTGTTAGGTCCCACACCAAATATTGCCTCTAATAATAACGTTGTTAGAAAAAACAAGAATACGTTTAATTCAAAGAAACTGAAATCGTTGTTTGATTGAATGTGACCTCTACATATATATATATATATATATAAAATATTTATGCATACGAATACGTCGTATTTTATATTTTACCTCATCGGTAATTTCTGTTACAGAAATTATTGACACATCTTGTGAGATAGTAGAGATATTAATTAAAAAATTCTCCTCTTGTATTTATTTTAAAAGATCTTGGTTATAAAATCTAAAAGTGTGTTATATAATTAATTTTACTTCCCGTGGAAAATACTACGCTCAATACTTGATCTCAGGATCTCTTATTTATATTACGAAGTATCATATTATATAAATAAATTTTAAAATTTGTGCCGTGTGTAGAGCTAAATACTCGCTAAACAGGAAACTGTTCCTTTACATTTTTTAATATTTTTTAATACACGAGCGTAGAGATATTTTAATTATTTTGCTCAGTCACTCTATTCTTTTGAGAGTATCGTATCATAGGAATTGTCATGATATCCAGATATATGATACGAAGTTTCGTATAGGAATAAAAATTTTTAAAAATATACGAACGCATATTCGTACGCGTTATACATTATAATATATATTATTACGAAAGTGTATCTCCAGCTCTGGAAAAAACTCCCCAACTGGTATATAATATATCAATATATACGAACGTATGTTACAATAATTTCTCTTTCAACACATTTATTAATTCATCAAACGGTTCAAAAAAATGACTTTTTCCTGACATTTCATAATATACATGAGTATCACCATTTAATTGCTCAGCTACATATCGTGCTTCTTGGACAGGAATTAAATGATCATCAGTTGAATGAAATTGAATAATAAATTCACACTCATTTTTAATTTTCTCAAATTCCCATGGTCTATCAAAATATCCAGATAAACGCTCATGTTCACTTCCTAGATCTGTATGTGCCGCACTAACTAATACAACACCTTTTAATTTTTGTGTTTCCAATAATCGCATTGCACATAATGCACCTGAACTATGCCCAACAATAATAGAATTTTCATCTACTCCAATTGTATTTTTTATATGTGGAATCCAAATTTTTTCTTTCGCATCATATGCATCTGGCCAATTGGAACATACAACTTCATAATCTGTAAATATCTTTTCACACTCCTTTGCAAACCAGCCATACCAATTGCAATTATTTATATTCGTACCACATCCACCATTTCCTGGAATAACAATGATTTTCTTTTTCATTTTATTGCCATTATCATCATCCTCATTATTACTCTTATTATTATTTTCATTCACAATATCATATTCACATTCATACCAATCATCTTTACCATGTGTAAATCCCCATTTTTCAATTAATTTAAATCCACAAGCTTCGTAAAATACATGAACTAAATGTATTTTAGAAATTAAAAGCAATTTATTGATACCAAATTTCACACTATTTTCCTCGATGTATTTTATATATTCCTTTAGCATGAATTTCCCATATCCTTTTTTTCTATATTTTTCATCAATTACTACACTATGAATACAAAGTGATTTACCATTCGAAATATGTTCATCCATGGAATCATGCGTTAGTCGCACGTCTTTCGTCCGTGTCCCACATATGAAACCTATTAAAACATCCTCAATGTATGCACCACGAAAACACTCCAAAGCATTTGCTTGTCGAAAGGTTAATGAATTTAAAGATGCAGCTTCATCAGAAGGATAACTCGCTAGCTCAATGTCCAGTGCCAACTGTATATCTTTTTTAGGTAAATTTTTAAATAATAATGTACTATTCCTGATGGTGGTACTATTATCTGACGAGACAATTTCACTCATATATATATATATATAATTGATTTTGCAGGTAATATATTGTGTGTATTTATGATGATGTATATATAATATTCTGTGTTATAGATATGTGAATATATATGTACATGTTTATATACATTTCTCTATGTATTTATTATTCATTAATTTTTTGCTGCTGCAGTTTTCATTCATTATACCAAGTAATTATAAATAATAATAATGGATAGGTTGCATATAGATGATAGATAAAAAAAAATAATGCTATTTTTTGAAATTTTATGATACTACTACTGGAAAGGATATAGAAGTACTACACACATTAATATACACGCACATCCTTATATAATTACACGAGTATATATACTTCGTAGATTTTTTTAAAAAACTAAAAATCATATATATATGTATGTTAAAGATGTTTCATTTTACACGAACAAGTTTTATTGGGTATTTGTTGTTTAACCAAATGCCATACGTTTTCTACCTCTTGCTCTAACACTTTCAAATTTACCCAATATCATCTTTGCTTTTTTTGATTCTTCTCCATAGGATTTTAATATTTGCTTGAATAGATCTTCTGTATTTGGATGTGTTGCTAACATTGCACGTTCCAATACATATAAATCCACTGCTTTATCATCTATTGATGCGTTTTGTGAACCTAAACCAAAGTCAATTAAAACAATTTCATTATCTTGATTACGAAGCATTATATTTGAAGTAGTTGGATCTCCATGTACCATATCATGATTGTGTATTTTGGCTAAGACAATACCTATTTTTTCAGCAATATTTATTTTTGTCAGCATCATATTATTATTATTATCACAACTACTATTGCTATTGCTAGATTTCAAGTTTTGTTCATCCCATACATCCTTCACCGTCTTCCCTTCAATAAATTCCATATAAATAGTTTGTGTTGAATCATCGACAAAGTAAACTGCAGGTGCCAATATACCACTTGCACGACAACGTGCTAATACCCTCGCCTCATGGACTGTTCTTTGTTTTCTCAATTGCGTATCTAAAATTGCATGTCGATATTGTTTACTAAATCGCTCTTTAGCAATGCATTTTTTACCTAATATTTTTGATTCATAAACACGTGCCTCGGCTCCTTGAAATGCTATTTTCCGTTTCATTTTGTAAATGGTAATAGTAGTAACAATCAACAATAATACTACATTGGTTGTATATATATATATATATATATATCCATCTCCACCTATAATATACATATATAATATATTGTACAGTCTTACATAACAACATTTTACAGAAGAAGAAATTAATTATAATAATATTTGATATTGAAAATATTCTTGTTTGGTGAAAGTTAAGGTAAAGGTGACCCCCCTTAGAATAGATGCAGCATTATGCAGGATACCGGGATACGCCTTAATAAAATCAGCTTTTCAAATCGTCTACCAGGTCACCAGGTCTACCGGCCTGCTGGGCCTGCCCGGCCTGGTATTTTTTTTTTTATTATATGATGATTGAAAAAAAATATCCGGTATTTATTTTGAATTTATAAAAACCAACTTGTTGCACTTATAAACTTCACACTTCACACTCTTACTCTTCACATAAATAGCTATACAGTATACATACGGACCATATAGTACATATTGTACATACATAGATACATACATATAGATATACCACAATAAAATATCAACAGGAACAAACAGGAACAACAAGGGATATAGAAATAATGAGCGATTATGATGATGAAGAATTTGAAAATGAAAAGGAGGAAAATGAAGAAATAGTAAATAATCCAGAAGAAGACGAAGAAGACGAAGAGGACGAAGAAGAAGATAATAATAACAATAATGATGATGAAGAAGAAGAAGAAGACGAAGAAGAAGGGGGCAACTACAATGACGACAATGAAAGAGAAGATGAGGAAGAAGATAATACTAACAATAATGATGATGATGATGATGAAGAAGAAGAAGAAGAAGAAGAAAAAGGGGGCAACTACAATGACGACAATGAAATAGAAGACGAAGAAGAATATAATAATAACAATAATGATGATGATGATGATGATGATGATGATGAAGAAGAAGAAGAAGAAGAAGGGGGCAACTACAATGACGACAATGAAAGAGAAGATGAGGAAGAAGATAGTACTAACAATAATGATGATGAAAAAGATGATGATGAAGAAGAAGAAGAAGAAGAAGGGGAAAATGCCATTGATGACAACGAGAGAGAAGATGAGGAAGAAGATAATAATAAGGATGTAGAAGATGATAATAACGAAGGCCCTAAAGAACAAGGTGAAAGAAAAACTTCTACAAAAGAATTAAATCCAAATGCACCACCATCTCCTGAACAAATTAATAAATTTTGTAATAATATATTACGTTTTCAACATAATAAGGATTTCACTATCTTCAAAAATGTTATAGCAGACCATATATTTAATATAAAAAATAATGCTTTAAATTTTAAAGAACAAAAAACAATTAAACAAAATAGAAATACCATGTACGAATTGTATTTTTTTATCATCAATATGGTTTATAAAACAAATTTACAATTGAATAAAAATAAAGGAAATTTTCTACTTCAACAAATGTCAGCAGAAACTAAATTGTCTAGAAAAGAATTAAGAGATTTTAAAACAATGATTGGAATCAAAATGTTTCTTAATAAATTGTTGAAATTTGATGATGACGATGGAAAGCAAAAACAAAACAATGTGATATACAATAGAATTAAAACAGAACATCCAAAATTATTTTCACTATTATGGTATGTAGGATGTTATCCAAATGGAGATGTTAATGTACGTAAATTCAATGATATTTGGACAAATATTTATCATGCAACAACTATTATTATTAAACGTATTTTAAAAAAATGGAAAGAAGCACAAAAAAATAAGTTAAGCAATAACAATAATAATAGTAATGATGAAGATTTATTATCGGAAAAGAAAATTAAACAAATGCAAATACCAATCATGGAAACTGTTAAATTAGATTATAACGCAAACAAAGATCGTTTGAATGAATTAGAGAAAGAAATAAAACCATTTCAAGAGAAAGATAAAAAATTGACAAAAATTATACAAAAACATATGGAAGACAGAGCATTAGTAGAATTTGATACAGGAAAATACACAATCAAGCCAGCAGAATTACCACCAATGAATATTGGTAAAAGAAATAAAAATGGAAATGATGGTGAAGAGGAAGATCTTGACATTACTTTTATGTAAAAAAAAAAAGAAAAAAAGAATCTAGAGAGAGAGAGAGGGTCGGTACCACTTATGCCACTCCTTCTTTGTACGTCGTATAAAAAATACTTGTACTCGTGTGTACGAAGTATGCATATAATTTCAATCAAATATACTCTCGTATATGGTATGATATGATTAACATATTGAGCATCATACGCTTATGATATGTTTTAATATATACCGTATTTTTATTACGAATACCACGGGAGAGATATTATATTTTTATTAATTCTTCTAGATTTTATAAGCATTAATGTACGGTACTCTCAATATATTACATCACAACTTCAGCACCAGGTGAAAAATTCTGCAACAAAATATAAGCTTTATCCGCATCACGATCAATAGTAGCAACAGTTGATTCAATTAATTTGATTTTTTGATGACATTCTAATTTCTCTTTATCAATAGCATCAAATTTTTCTTTTTGTTCAGCTACATGTTCCCTAACTAAAGCTAAAGCTTCCTTTGCAGCTTCCAATCGTTCTATTGCTTTTGCTTCTTCCTTGCGTAAAGTTTTCATTACTAATGAGCACGATGATTTTTGTTGATCTAAACGACTTAAATTATTTTTAGTATCTTCCAATTCATTTTTCATAATTTTGCCACGAATTTTTAAAGCGCGACATTTTTGCATGTATTCTGCAGCTTTGCTTTGATTGGGATTACCCGTATTACTATTGTTGTTATTATAGCGATTTTTGGTTATTTTATTATTACTATTATTATTGCTGCTATTTGATTGAAATGCTTTTGAAACGGAGGATTCGCCACTTTCAATTGCATCTTTCTTTTTTAAAAAGGTTTCCATCAATTGCTTTAAACTATGATTAATAGCAACTTTTTCTATTTTAGCACGACAAAACGGGCATTTATGTGTTGCAATTTTCTTTTGTTTTTTTATACATTCATCACAAAAAGTATGCCCACATGGAAACAATAACATTGGTGATTTATTTGGTGGCAACATTGGTTCAAAACAAACTGGACAAGTATGTTGCTGCAATTCATTTTGAAGGAAAGATTCAATCTTATTTGTAACATCTCGTTTTGCACCTTCATCATATTTTGTAAAATCTTCCACTTCATTCCTTAACTCTACGCGTAATCGTGTTGCAATACGTTCTGTCAATTTTGTTAAAACATCTTCATTTAAACCAATTGTTGAATTTGTACGTTCATAGTTGCGAGTATTGTTGCGATTGTTGTTGTTGTTGTTGTTATAGTGATGGTGTTGTCGATTATTATTGTAATATTTGCAATTATTATTATTATTATTATTATTATTATTATAATCACGGTCGTTATAAGAAGATGTTTTAGGTGGTGATGCTGATTCAAGTCTTCCTGGCAATAAAAATGGGCGTTTATTAGATGATGGTAATGTTTGATTGTAATCATATTGACTCTCATTGTTGCTATTGTTATGATGCGGATCTTGGAATTCACTATTTCTAGTTATACCTTGTAAACTATGTCCAGGACCTTGAAATTTTTGTGCTTCTTCATGTACTTCTTTTTGTAATTTCCAGCGTTCACGTTTCCTAGCTAATATTGATGCTTTATTATTTTTCTTTGATTGTTGATTATCATTGTTTTTGTTTTTATTTTTTCTACTACCTCCTATGATCATATTCATCTTATTATCATTTGGATGATACGTATTGTTTTCTTTTCTTTAGGTTCTTGGTTTTCTGCGTCTTCTTACTGTTTTGAAAAAAAATAAAAAATAATAACGTTTTTATGTTTTTTTTATATTTGTTATTATTATTTATTTCACAGTCATATTATTGCACTACCACCAGACCACCAGGTATTATACCTATATTATGTATAATAATACTCATAGACTAACACTTTTACCTATGTCATATTATTGCCTATAATAAAATTAAACAACTAAAAAAATAGAATGTATGTCCAAGGCTCCTCCTTAACAATACTATTCTTTGTACTTAAATTTCAAAAAAATCCTATCGTTTTCATAAATGACACTTTATCGATAGGTATCCTACTTTAATTACAATACCCTCGAGTACAACCTTTAAAACTTTTCCGTCAAAAACCTTAGTTTTAAGGACATTGAATAATACAAATAGGACATGGTACTTCTTACATTATCAAATCAAATACAAAATGAAAGTGACCAAATTCACGAAACATTAGATAAAACTTGAAAAATGCGCGACAAAATAAAACTATACAGCATTGTATTTTAGGTGTATAAAATAATATAACAAATATATTTATTTAAATATGGAACGAGGAAAAAGAGGAAGATGTAAAAGAAAAAGAAATAAAAGATGCCGAAGAAGTATAAGAAGAAGAGGGCAGTAGAAGAAGAAAACGCAAAGAAATAGAAGAAGTATCAGAAGAAGGGAACAAGAAGATGCAGAAGACATAGGAGATGTAGAGAAGTAGTAGAAAAAGAAGACGTAAAGGAAGAAGAAGCAGGCGTAGAAGAAGATGGCAGAGAAGACGTAGAAGAAGTAATAGTAGAAGAAAAAAAGACAAACAAGTAGAATAATGAAGAGGAGAAGAGGCCAAAGAGATCTAAGAAGAAGAAGTGAGAAATAGGAGAAGAGATCATAGATTTTAGGGACGTAGGATTATCTGCTGGAGATAGGAGAGAATATAAATAAGTGGACCTATAATACTGAGTTTAGGATCACATAGCAAAGCAGGCGAAAGAAATAATCATAAAGCGAAGTATGTAATTTAAAAACAACTACGCGTAAAAAATAGCATGAAATTAGGCCTCTGTCGACCAAAACGGGAGACCCTCCACTCTCCACTGAAGATAAATAGTAATTTAAGTAAACAAGTAAATATAGCATGAAATTAGGCCTCTGTCGACCGAAGGGAGACCCTCCACTAGTTAAGATTAAAAATGACATCCAATAATCCAGCAATAATGCTGCTGCACGTTGCCAATAATAATAATATAAAATATATAAATAATAATAATATGATAATAATAATATATCCGCAATATTTATTAAAATGTATAGTAATAAGGATATAGAAAAACGCTTGGGAGGCGGGCGGGATGAATCATCTAAATATACTTAGAGCAATATTATAAAGATACAAATAAGAAGTAATATTCAAGAGAAATATATATATATATTAATACATTGCCAGAATTACATTATAATCGAAATATTCGAGATATGTCAAAGAGAACAAATGAACAATCAAAGGATATGGATGGAGGGGATGTCGATATTACACCAATAAAAGAACCAAATACGAAGAAACAAAAAGTAATTACAGTACAAAAAATGGAAGATATTCTTAGTAATAATAAGGAAACTATGACACCCACCTCTTCCTCCTCCTCCTCTTCCACCACCACCACCATTACTTCAGAAACATCACCAACACCCCTACCACCAAAGCATGTTATCGCTGAATTATTAAATATACGTTTACAATTAGGGGTAACTGATGGATCAAGGATAGAAGTTTTATGGCAATCTGAACAAACTGAAGAAGATGTGTGGTGGCCAGCCACGGTAAATATTGATATGAATAAATTACATGAACTAGGTACGACAATTATTAGTGAGGAAGAAGAAGCAAATTGCGATCCATTGGCATTTGAATTAGTTGAAATTCCTATTAGATATGATTATTCCCCATTATTTCCAGATTACAACGGCGACGAAGATTTAGAATCTACCGTCTCATTTTTGCATGAACATAAATTACTTGAAAATTCCATTAGAAAAGAAGCTATTTATCGTTTAGAAAATAGTAATTGGACATACGATGAAGGCATTTGTTTAGGTAATAGGGGTGATGATAGAAAAACTCCAATTGAACAAGTACCAGAGACTTTGGCTGAAATTTTAGTTCGTGATATGATGGTTCCATTATTTAACAAAAAGAGACATTTACTGGATCATGTTAAACAAGTTTATTGTGCAGAACGAATCAATGCTGTACGTTTAATTTTCATTGAAGAGCTGAAGAAAAGGCAAAGAGAGGATCGGAGCTACATAGCATGCTTAGATGATATCGAGTTAAACGATTTACTTAAATTTGCTGCTGAGAAAGAGAAAGAAGGGCGTCATATTACAGGATTTTGAAAAATATACTAGTTATTCTTAAAATACGCGCGTATACACTCTATTAAAACTTTTAGATATGAAAACATTAATATCATACGCGTATAGGATTGAATATTATTTCTGAGACAGAGTATATTGAAGCAAAAATAGTATTTTATCACCGACGAAGAAGTAAAATTATTACATATATACTACGTACATATCATACGAATACCACACTAGATTTATATTTTATCTCCCCCCTATCGTACGTTCGGTATCACTCAATTTGTACTCGTACGAGTAAACAGACACAAAGAACTCTCTTTCTTCTCTCTCGCTCTAAAAATCAGCATCTTCACTCAACTCTCCATCCTCATCACTTCCAGATATTTCAAAATTAGCATCACCATATTCTCCATCATCTTCAACAATTTCCTCATCATCATCTTGTTTATCTTGATCCAAATTTTGTTGTTGTGGCAAATTTATGAAACCTTTTGATTTCGATAATCCACCATCCATTGTATTAGTAGTTGTCAAATTGTTTTGATCATCATCATAATAATATGGATCATCTTCAGCAAATTGAATGCCTGACATATCCCCCCATGTATCGTTATTATTATTGTTACTTGACATAATATTAGCACCAACTCTAAATGGATTTACGCTTGGGACGTCAATTCCTTGCTCTCGCAAACGTTTTAATTCCATGAATTCCTTCATAGTTTCTTCTCTATCAACCTCTTCAGTTGCATTTGCTTGATCTTCTTGCGACCAAAACAGTTCATCTATTTGATCGTCATCAATACGTGGAATAATTGCAACATTGAATTCTTTCTTCCCAGCATATTTAACACGTGGCTTCTCTTTCTTTGATGATCTTGGGCCTTTCTTCATAGCACTACGTTTTGGTTGCTTCTTCAAATCTGGCGAGTGGTGTTCCATTGGTGGCGCAACTGCATCATTCATTTGGGACGGTAATTTTTGCACTTTCGGTCTTAACGCTTCCGGTAACGCTTTGCCTTTCTCATCGACATGGCCTAAACTTGCCTTTAATGCTTCGATTTCCTGTCTTCGTTGCTCCTTTTTCCACGCTTCGTCTTCTTCTTGTTGCGACATCATCATTCCCCCACCCATATTATATCCTTGCTGTTGTTGCTGCATAAATTGTTGTGCCATCATTTGTTGCTCATATTGCATAGCATTGAGCATCTCCTCTTGTTCGCGCAAGATCATATCTTTCTCCCTTTCAAATTGCATTTTAAGTTGTTGTTCACGGGAAAGCGCATTACGTTTCGCACTGCGTAACCTAGACAATTCCCGCTTCATTAAATGAATACGTTCTTCCATGTCATTTGACTTCCTTATTTTGCGGTCGAATTCTTCATCGCGTGGTGAAATTGCAGTTTCATTCAATGGCGACCAAATGTCTCGCTTTTGACTGCGGTTCTTCTTGGTGGCCTTCTCGTCAGCAGCTGATGTATTTTCTGTAAATGGAGTTTTTGCTTTTGGGACTTTATTAACATCGCCAACGTTTCCAGCACCGTAAAATTTCTTATATGACCGACTGCTCTCACGCAACTTTAAAATTTCTCGCATTATAGTATCTCTATCATTGCTGTCGTCAATATCTAAATCATCTTTTAAATCATCATTTGTTAATGTTAACAATAAATGTCCATCGATAGATTCATCAGAAAAGTTTTCAACATATTTTGTCATTTCAACAGTTGTTGCTAACCATGCAACAACATCAGTTGTTGTCCATTCCAATATATCCTCTTCCGGAGATTTATCGTTCTCTTTACCTTCTGCAACATCTTTTTTGGACGATCTAGACAAGACGGGCTTAATGGTACGAATTTGGCCAGACAACCATGAATTACTATTTGAACCAGCGGTTACGATTGCTACTGCTTCTGGATAAACTTCTAAAATTCGATTTAACGTTCCTTCCATTTCATTTTTTACTTTTTTCGATTTTCGAATTTCTCGTTTAGCACGTTTACGCAATTTATTCGTGCTCTTTTGAAAGGAACCTTTTAAATTTGCTATTATATCCCTTAACCTTACAACTTCATTGAAATACTCCTCAAGCGCTCTTTCCGTCGCTTGAGCCATTGGTGCAGACTTTGAGCTATTTGTTTTTAATTGATGAATTTCCATTTGTTTTTCACGCAAGACAGAATACAATCGTTCTATACGACGTTGTAAACGTATTTGTTCCATGACCCTTTTACGGGTATCGATCGAATTTGTAGCATCTTTTGCTGCTTTTCCTATTTTATCATACATGTCTAAATCATCATCATCTTCTTCTTCATTATCGTCATTAACTTTTTTCTCGTTTTTTATATTATTTTCAATTTGATATTTAATATCTGATAATTCTTGCAATCTTTGTTGCGACATATTTTGTTCCGTACGTAACGCGGCATTCACTCGTTTTAATTCTAATTCCATATCAACGTTATTTTGACGCAACACATTAACTTCCTCTTCCAACGATTCGATAGGGCGTCCAAATCCCATGCCATTTTTATTATTACTGTTATCATTATCTGCGACACCATCACGCGAGGCTAATATTTGAGTAGTCGTTGCTGCACGACCCATTAAATTATAATTACTTGCAACTAATTCAGTCACTTTTGTTCTTAATACTTTTAATTCATCCTCTTGAGCTTTACAACGCAATTTTAACCGTGCTTCACGTTTCGCATATAAATCGGCAGCTGCTTTTGCTGACTTGTTAACACCCAGTGAACTATCTAATGATGCGCGTAATGCACGATCATTTTTATTCTTTTTCGATCGAGGTCCATAATTAGCAGCTGCTTCTGCTAAGACTTTTTGCATTGTTAAAGAATCACTTAATTTCATATTTCTTTTTTGCAATTTTCTTACACGGCGTTTTAAGGAATGAATTAGATCTTCTGCATCTTTATCTTTGTTTGATTTTGATTTGTGAAATGTTGCAGTATTTGTATTATCATTAACATCAACTTCTTCGTTTTTCTTCCCTTCATCCCTGCTGTTGTTATCATTCTTACTATTGTTATACCTACTATTATTATTTTTTTCCTCATTCAAAGCTTCTAGCTTTTTCTTTGTTTGTTTTAATATTTTCTCTAACTTTTGTATACGTAAGCCTTGACGAACTGTAGTTGCTCTATACCCTTCATTTTGCTTTTGTATTCGTAAAACATCACCATCCACATCTGCTTTTTTGGCTGCTTTGTGGTATGTCTCTGCTTTACGCTTTTCTTGAGCATATCTACGCTCTAAAACAATGACTTTATTTTTCTCCTCTTGTACTGCTTTTTTACGATCTACTGCCGCTCGTTGCAATGCAAGTTTTAAACGTCTCATTTCACTTTTCATACCTTCCTCCAACACAACATCAGAATATACAAAATCATCCGGGTAACCCAATTTATTTTTTAACAATCTACACGTTTCTTCCATTTTTTCATATGCATTTTTCCAATCTGTGTTTCTTTCCTTATTCTTACTATTACTACTACTACTACTACGTCCAGCTTTTCTACTACGAGTATCTTCAACAACTTCGGGATTTTCTGCATTTTCATAATATAAATTTTCCTCTTCATCTTCATCTCTATCTTGATTATATTTCATATTTGTATCTGCTTGACGTTTTAACTTTTCCATTTTATTTTTCAACATCATGATCTCTTCATGTTGATTATTACACCGTTGTGCTAATATTTCATTCCGTTCTTTCTCATGTACATATTTCTTTTCATACACTTTCATCATACCAGTTGGATTCATCTTGAAAAAAGGAAAGTATTATTATTTTTTAATATTATATTATAGTGTGTGTGTGTGTGTGTGTATATATATATAGATATATAGATAGAAAGGTAGATATATATACTCTACAATTATATTGTGCAATTGTATTATGACAAAGTATATCAATATTATAATTATTTTGTACAATGCTTCTAATCATTTGATCATGTCTCTCTATCTACCTATATATATATTTCTATGATAAATTGTCGTTTTGTTTGAATAGACGACTATTGCTGTATTTTTATTAAATTTTATAACTGAAAAGGGAGAAGATGATACATGTACAGTACAGTCAGTATAGGGAGGAAACGGCACTGATGTGTGAAATATAGCCTACGGTATTATAGTACTATTTACATGCTAATATTATATTAGTTTTATTGCCTCTGGAATGAATTTAAATAATTGGCACCACATATATGCACAATTGTTGCATTTTATTATATTATATTTTAAAAAAAAATATATATATATAATACTAGCCGTCTAGACGCCTATATCAGTATAAACCAATAATAGAATTTACATACGTACCAAAGAAAAGAAGAGAAAATAAACGAAGCAAAAGATGAATGTGGTACAATCGAATCCGAAAAAAGATGATGATATTGAAAATCAAAATGGAAAAGCGGAAGAGGCAGAATATTTACCATATTCTTATGAAATTAACGAAGGTGCATATCGTTCAGAAATGACAGCAAGTGTTCCAGCACCTTGTTGTTATAAACGTAAAATAGGTCGTATGTATGTATGCTGTGAAGATCAAGATCAAAAACCGACATGTTTATTCGGTGCTTGTTGGCCTATGACATTTATCACATGGGCATTAGTTGTATTTCCCGTCATTGGTGTATCGATTCTTGTTATTCCAGCAATGAATAATCCTGTTGCAGAAGTGGTTTCATTTATTTTCACAACGGTTATTGTTTTGATATATTCTATTACATTATTTTGTACAGGATTTAGTAATCCAGGTATTTTTAAACGGCATAAAGATCCTGTTGATGGCTGGACATTTCATACTAGTACAAACAGTTATCGACCACGTGGTGTTGTTTTCTGTAGTGAAAGTCAAGTATTAGTGGAAGAAATTGATCATTTCTGTCCATGGACTGGAACAACAATTGCAAAAGGTAATTTAAAATGTTTTTCAATTTTTGTCACAATGGTATGCGTTGGTATCTTGTATCTTCCAGCATTGCTTGTTATTTCAATGATGGTACGTGGTGTTCCAGGTTCGTAAAGTATATATATATATATATATGTATAATATATATGTACATATCTATATTAGATCTAAATATATAACACATGCTTATTCAGATGTACACATTATAAAATCTGTGTCAGTCACACACAGATGAGATGTGTGTATGTAAATACGATAGCTTATAGCTTCATCACCCAAAAAGGTGCATCCTCTAATTTATTCAATTTTTTTACCGGGCACAATGGTTGCCCACACAATTACTATATACACAGTATTAGAATGAAACTAACACATCACTATTTTATACAAATAGCATTACGTAGTATAGCACATAATACACACCTCACCCCTTTTCTACTACTACTCTCCAGCTCTCATACTAATTGAACTAATATACATATAAAAAAGATTATCATATATAGTCTATAGAAGAAAAAGATATTGTCGATATATGTGCATATGTATGAATCATATTACACAAACAAACAAATAATCTAAATAACACCTAAAGTAAACTATCAAAAACAAACAAACAAAGTAAAAGAAAGGAAAAATGTCCGCTGAGAAACTTATGTACGCATCATGTGGTGGAATTGCACTGTATGCTCTTCAATTTTTAACAAATACTCCAGACACAAGAGCTATGTATGGAGTCAAAAACTGCACCGATAAACAATGGGCTGATAGTAGTGCTTCATGGTTTGGTATTGCATTGGCACAAAATGCTTACATGACAAGTGTTTACTTCAATACTGATGATGATACGAAAAAAGCAATTTTATCGATTACATCCGTTAACTTTGGCATGGCATTTTTACATTACATGTATCAAGTGTACTCCACAAAAAACCAAAAATTGGATTATGGTGCTATTATTTTCCAATTAGGTATGATGGCAGGGGCTGGGTACTATGCAAGTAAATAAATCGGACTTCAATTTCTTTGTTTGGTTGGTACAATATTGTATCACCATTCATAGTAAATTCAATTATTCAATGTTTATAAATCATCATTAGATTGATATAACACGTTATATATATGTATATATATAT
>JACLAC010008704.1_pt1 | contig 19009 bp, 11 predicted proteins | sample 8027881 | NCBI WGS metagenome assembly JACLAC01 (sample SAMN15725517, study PRJNA655200) | protist metagenome | isolation source: fluorescence activated cell sorting (FACS) single amplified genomes of... | place: Spain: Blaines Bay Microbial Observatory, Mediterranean Sea | collected 2016-01-19 | reverse complement strand
AAAGATCATAATTATGTATTACATGAGAATGAGTTTATAAGTAAGCATATTTTAGCCTATAAAGATTTACCGGATGAACAATTCGATGAATGGGTTATTGACGTATGTAAGTTGCATGAGCACACAGAAGAAGAATTAAAAAAATTTGGCATCCATAAAAGTAGTGCAGCTTTTCTCGGTGGTATTCCAGAAGAGGTACAGGAAAAAAGGAAAAGAGATAAAGCAAAAAAAGCTAAGAAAGATAGAGCAATTTTGGATAAAATTAAAAAAGATGAAGAAAATGCCAATCTATTGACTGAATTGAACCATTTAAAGGAAGATATGAATACAATAGTTCATCAACATGATCATCATGATAAAGATCCAAAAAATAATGTTAAAAAAAAGAAGAAAAAAAACAAAGCTTATGTAGTTGATGCCGAAATAGGAAAATTGCAAGATCAAATAAACAATTTTGATTTACTAGCAGATGATGAAGAGCTGGACGAGGGAGATGGGCATAAGCATCATCACCACCATCACCATAAAAGCAGTAAAGATGGCAAGCACCACCACCACCATCATCATCACCATCATCACCATCATCATAGTAAACATAAGAATAAAGACGGAAAAGAGGAGGAATCTGGCTCTGACGAAGATTAAATACAGAGATGTTCTCACCACGTATCTGCATGCCATTTGTCTTCATAAAAATTTATACATCATATTGAGTATTTATAAAAATTTTCAAAATAAATTTTTAGTCTTTTTCGTTCTTTGTGTTATTAGTATTTAGCTGTTTTACAGCGTTTTTGCCAAGATGATATCTGGTGTCCGCAGAGTGGCCCCTCCACATGATGATGCGATATTTGCGCAAATCTACTACCAATCTAATTCTACTATATATATATATATATATTGTAATTAATAGTATGATTGTGTATATGATATGTACATTTAAGATTTAAGAAGCCGCCATGTTATTATATTACAAAATAATTATTTTAAATACACCAGGTCCAAATCTACGTTTTCCTGTAGTAATACTATAGACTACTGGACTACTTCCTACGTAGTTAAGTTACCTGGTATAGTAGTTAGTAGTAATGTAGTAATGTAGTACTATTTGGTATTAATATTTAATCTGGCTGTAAAAAAAGTAAAAAGCACAAAAGGTAAAAGAGGAGTTATAAAATACCAGGTATAATATAAATAAGCAGTGAAAAACTACCGGTATATCAATACCTGGTGGTACGTAGTAAATAGTACTATAATAGCTCAAAAGTAGTAGTATTAAATAAATTAATTAATACTTACTATACTTTTGCCAATATTAAATTATAGAAACTTATAATAATACGAAAAGACTGAATAAAATGCAAATTTATCATCAACAAAGTGTTATCATATCGAACAAGACTTACAATAAACAAGAAGAACAAAAATAATGTCAACACTTAGAAGGAAATGCCAAACCCCATCCCAATCGCCGAAAAACGACAAATTGAAAAATGTAGGTTGTTGTATTTGTGGCAAAAGAACAATACAAACTTCACGGCAACCATTTCCAAAAAGCTGGCCTATGCATTTACGAGTATATGCAACTGACATTGCTCATAAAACTTGTATACAAATGACGAGAAAAGTTAAAACAGAGTACTCTGCTGGTTTAATACACAAAAGATGGGAAATGACTCCAGGATTAGGTAAAAAATATGATACCAAGGGAAAAAAAGTAAAGACTAATAAACATGTAAATATAATTAAGCCGGAACAGAACTACGGACGAAAACCTTTTACTCCCAACACTAAATATAAGGAAGATGGATCATACGTTGTATCGGCACGCTCACCATAAAACGTTATTTTACGCAATTGGTACAAATAGTGTTTGTAAACTTATTAGCTACAAGAACATATAAAAAAAAAATCTTTTAGAAAGATTTTACTCTTATGTCGTTTTTCACTACATGTACAGAGCCGAGTGTTTTGTGTCATACATGTATTTATTGAGAGATATGAAGTAAAAATCATTACACAGTATACGACACGAAGAATTTAGAGGGAGAGGAGAGAGAACCACCCACCACGAGATACTGAGAGTAGAGTTGTAAAAAACCGTTTTGTTATTTGAAGATATTTTGAAACCGTCTTACAAAAACTATATATAATATTAATATTTATATATATATATATATACATCATCAATTAAATTATATATACATCATCAGTGTACGAAGCTTATGCTCTTTAGTACGAGTATTAAAAGAACACCCTTTTGTATATTTTTTAATTTTTATTTATTTTTTGAAAAATACATTTTAATATCATATTATTTTATAAATAATTCAAATTTTAAAGATTTTCATTTTCTTTTTTTTATTCATCTATAATACCACCACAAACGGGATTTTTACAATTAGTGGTTGATGGAAGAGAAGTAAATTTATCATAAAACACACGCACTGCTAAATATCCAAAACATTCCGCTTCAACAGCATCCCCTCGCCAGCCTAATTTATCGACATTGATTATTTCCGTTGTGCATAATTCTTCTTTCAAGTGCTGCATCAAAGTTTGATTTTTCCTTCCACCACCGCAAATTAACCATTTTTTGGGTATATCTTCTTTGTCTAAAAAACGAACAGCTAGTGCGATGCAAGAAGCGGTAAAACGGGTTAAAGTTGCAGCACCATCTTCAACACTTAATTCTTCACTTGAAACATTTTCATATAAATTTTGGAATTCGTTTCGATCAAGTGATTTTGGTGGCATTTGGGAAAGATACCTCCCGTGTGCATGCAAAGCATGATTTATGATGTCTTCATGTATTTTTCCATCGCATGCAAATTCACCATTTTGGTCAAAATTTTTACTATTATTTGTTTTAAAGCGCACCCAATCATCGATTAAAGCATTGCCAGGACCACAATCAAATGCTAAAGGCGGCTTATCACCACTTCTAACAAATGTCACGTTAGAAACACCGCCAATATTAACAATTGCAGTTGGGACTATCAAGTTAGAAGCTTTGGCATTCCGATTGTTCATGGCCTTATTCTTGTAATTATTATCAAGCGAATCTCCAAATCTATAGTATGCAACTTTCGTTCTCTTGTTCATATTGGTTTGGTGATCATCTTTGCCGTTTAAATTAGATTTTAAGCGTGCAACATGATACAACGGTGCTAATGGTGCACCTTCACCACCAGCTTTCACATCTTGATAACGGAATTGAGATACAACTTTAATCCCCGATAATTTTGATAATAATTTTCCATCGCCTAGTTGCCATGTGAACCTACTTTCAGTTTGTGATTTATTGTCCGTTTTTGGATAATGAAATATGGTTTGTCCATGAAAACCGATTATTGAAACTTTTGTCTCGTCTCTTACATTCTGGTTATTATTGCTGTTATTTTGTTGTATTTTACTTAAATACTCTGGATTTTCTGCCATATTTTTCCTATGCTCTGCCAATAGATTATTTACTGCCTTGGCATGTAATTCTGTTAATTCTATTTCCAGTTTCTTTATTTCATCACTATTTCGATCATCTAATTGCTTTTGAGCACATTCTCTAGCAAAATTAATATCCGTTCTACACTTAATTGAAAGATCTAACAACCTTTCACGCAAGTTTTTGGGCATTTTGATTTCAATGCACGCACCTAAATCTATTATTTTCTCTCCATCAGTATATATAATTGATGCATCAATTCCATCAAGTGAAGTGCCTGACATCAAACCAATAGCTAATATTGGAGCACATGTTGTATCTGTTATTTTTCGTTTCTTCTCATGATCGTTCATTGTTTTACCCGGCGATTATATTTTTTTTTTTTGCATTTAATTTTTATTGTACTTTATATATTTTTCATGTGGGTTCGTGGCAGATGATTATTAATAAATATTAAATTCATTTAAATATATAATATAGTGCTATAAATAATTAATAATAATATAGCACTATATACAAAATAATATGATATCAAAATTAGACGACTAAGATAAAATATATAAAAAATACACAATACATATACTTTTTTCCTTTCTAAAATTTTTAATTACCAGTTGGTATTGCTGGTAAATTTGGATTTGTAACTTGAGAAGTAGCATCACCAGCTTTACTCCCCGTAACGACGCTAACAAAAATGGGTGCCATTACTAATGTAATCGTTGATAACAATTTTATCACAACATGTAAACTTGGCCCACTTGTATCTTTAAATGGGTCCCCGACAGTATCTCCTGTTACTGCAGCTTTATGAGCTTCACTGCCTTTGCCACCAAATGCCCCCGTCTCAATTAACTTCTTTGCATTGTCCCATGCGCCACCTGCATTGTTTAAAAATAAGGAGCATAAGACACCGCTAACAGTTGCAAACATTAAAAACGAACATATGGCTTTTGCTCCCATTAAAGGATCCTTCCCTTGAGTATCACCAAGGAAACGGAAAACAACGCCAACTATAATAGGAAAGATAACAACTAATAACCCAGGTTTAATCATTTTTCTTAAACTCGCTTTTGCTACAATTGTAACGCAACTGCGATAATCAGGCTGAACAGCACCAGTCAAAATCCCCGGTTCTTCTTCAAATTGTTTTCGCACTTCAACTACAACTTCCGCAGCCGTATCTCCAACTGCTCTTAACGTCATGCTGGTAAAATAAAATATTAACATAGCACCCAACATACCAGCGACAAAAATTTCAGGCACTGAAATATCAATGGGTCCTAAGGGCTCACCATTCCGCAACGAAGCAACTTCATCTTCAAAAGCAGAAAACAATAAAAAAGCAGCTAATGTAGCACTACAAACGGCAAACCCTTTCGTTGCTGCTTTAGTGGTATTGCCAACTGCATCCAGCTCATCCGTAATATCTCGAACACGAGCAGGCTGATCACTCATTTCAACTATGCCACCAGCATTATCAGCTATTGGACCGAAGAAATCCATCCCTAATACATACACTGCTGTCGAAAGCATACCCATCGTCGCCACAGCAGTGCCAAACAATCCACCGATAGCTTCTTTGTTTGGATCTTTTAAACCGGACAAATCCCCAGTCCAATATGATGCTAAAATTGCAATAGAAACAACAATTATTGGCATCGCAGTGCTTTCCATGCCAACACTGATACCCATGATAATATTAGTTGCATGGCCTGATGTACTTGCTTCGGCAATATCACGCACTGGACGATATTCAGTCGATGTGTAATACGTTGTAATAAATACAGATAAATAACCTGCGGCCATACCGTACCAACCACATAACATGAAATGCCACCATGCATCTGGAGCTTCCGGTGTTGACAAAAGCCATTTACAAGTAAAGGAAAAAGTGCCGAGGGAGAAAAAACCAGCAACGAAAAATCCACGTTTTAACACATCTAATGGGGTGCCAAGTTCGGCACTGCCATCGTGTAAGCCACCACGGCTACGGGAGCTTACCATGAAATATCCAAGACTACTAACAATTAGATCAAATGCATGAATAACTAATGGAAACATAACAAATCCTGTTCCGGTAACATTTGCTTGTGTTGCCATTGTACCACCTAAAATCATAGCCGAAATAATCTCTGCTGCAATTGATTCAAATAAATCTGCACCACGACCAGCACAATCACCAACGTTATCCCCAACTAAATCGGCAATTACAGCAGGATTTCTCGGATCATCCTCTGGCAAGGAAGCTTCTACTTTACCAACTAAATCAGCACCAACATCAGCTGCTTTTGTATAAATACCACCCCCTAATTGTGCAAACAAGGCAACGAATGATGCGCCAAACCCATAGCCAACCAGTAAAATTGGTACTTCATTCGAGTGTGATACGACATTATTTGCACCAACAAATAGATCTTCGTAAATTAAATACAAAAGCAATATGCCAGAAACGACCAATGCAACTACTACAATTGCTGCAATGATCCCGCCTTGCATTGCAACTTGGATCGCTTCCATGTAACTACGACGTGCTGCAGATGCAACACGGACATTTGTTCTAACTGATATCCATAGCCCAACATAACCTGCAAGACAACTGCATACGCAGCCAACCAGAAACGATACGGCAGTAATGAATGCCAATGTGAAAGATGTCATACCAGTATTGCCCTCTGGTACTGGCCGATATAAAAAACCAAAGAAAAGTAGAAATGAAACTATAATAGCTATGCCCCCAATTGCAGTATATTGCGTTTTAAAAAATCCTTGTGCACCTTGATAAATAAAACCAGCAACTTCTTGCATTCTACTAGTGCCGGTGTCTTTATCTAATAAGCTAAACGTCTGCAACAAGGCGAACGATAAAGCACCAAGACACAACGTCAATACAACTATGGCCTCTAAAGCTTCAATAGCTTCGGTAACAAGTATCAATACAATGATGGTGATAACTAATAGCATAATGCCAAAATTTTTACATTTTGTGGAATGATATTGACCGTTGGCTAATGGTGCAAAAACGTTGGTTGTTATTTGATTAACAGCATACGCGGAGGAGTTCGGATTTTTATTGGCACTAGCGGACTTTTTTCCACCACCACCATCAGTACCACCACGTCGAGGAGAATATTTTGCTGCTTCTAAGTCGACACGGACAACATTTTGTGACCTAGAGTGTAAATTACTAGAGTCGGATATATTACCTATTAAATTTACGTCATCTAATAAGTCTGCTTCGTCTTCATCTGAGGAATAATCCCTATATTTTTTTTTAAGTGCAGGAGATTGTTTTGCTTTTTTATACTTCGACATTTTAATATTTTTAATTTACTGTATACGTGATGTTAAAGTAATATGTATTTTTATGATGTTAGACCATTTGCAACGATTATAGTCTCTCTCTCTCTCTCTGTTTATATTTGAATTTTTTAGAATTTAAACTTTAATCACTCTGGCACTCTGATTTAACAGAGAGAAGAAGGATTTAATGGTGAATAATAATGAGGCGCTGCAAGGTTAAGGTGGAAATAAGAAGAAAATTCAAAATGTCAAAAGTACCTTTTAGTACTCTCTATACAAGTACAATCCTAACCCACGATAAAATAATTTCCTGTCAACCCTGACTTTGCACTACTAGCAAACATTGCTCTACGTGTTTCATTTTGTGCCATTTTTTCTATTGCTTTTTTTCTCACACCTGCTCTTTTTTTATTTCGTTCCTCTGGACTTAAACGACTACTTCCTATTTGATCTAGAATTGATGCTCTTTTCACATATTTTGGACGAGTTAGAATTTTGGCTTGTTGCTCCAATTTTTTTCTTACTTCGATTCGTGATTTTAATTGATCATAGCATTTAGAATAGTTATGAGTTTTTTGATTCAAAGCTAATGAAAATGGACTTTCCCCAACCGTATTTCTTATCGTATGATTTGCATTATATTCTTGACGTAATATTTTCACCAATTCATCATATCGATTTCTAACTGCGCCATGTAATGGTGTTTCACCAGCGAAATCTTGGGCATTAATCGACTCAACCGCTCCATTTTCTAACAGAAATTTCGTAAGTTCAATATTCCCTAATGTAGCACTTTCATGCAATGCCGTACGTGCTTCATTGTTTTTCGCATTAATAAATTCTTTTGTCAATCCATTATTAATTAATACTTTTACTGCTAAGGTAGACGATTTCAACGTAGCAAGGTGCAACGGCGTATGTAAGGTACAATTTAATACGTTTGGCTCTATACCTTGATCAATTAAAAATTTGCATGTTTTGTACATTCCATTTGCTGCTGCAGAATGCAACAATGTATCCCCTGCCGTATTTGTAATGAAAATGTTAGTGTTTGCACCATTTGAATTATCATCATCATTACTACTATCTCCTTCATTTCCTCCCAATGAAATTGACAGTAAAGCTTTCAAGGATTCAATATTACCTCTCATAGCAGCAATATGAAATGGACTGTAACCATGAATATTTGTTTTTAATGTAACAAACGTTTGCCGCACTAGTTGAGAAAGCAGAGGAAAATTCCGCTACATTGCAGCGAATGGTTGAAAGTATGTTTGCTAGCATTGATTCTGATGGAAGTGGTGCTATTACTGTAGATGAAATGGTTGGTGTTTTGTTTCCACGTGCACCAAAGGATGAATTAAAAGATATTCACATGTATTTGATGATGCCAGATACACCAAGATTTGAGGAAGATAAAGAAGGTGATGATTCTGATGAAGAAAAACCATTGGCGCCGGAAAATATCGAGGAACTAAGATTGTTATTCGATATGTATGACGAAGATGGTTCTGGTACTTTGGATCTGGAAGAGCTACGAAATGCAGTTAGTGGCAGTTTCCTATTCGATCAACCAGGCGCAGATAACATAAGTGCCGAAGCTAGTGCTGTCACTTCGACAGATTTTCAGCGTTACATTGAAGCAGCAGATACGGACGGCGATGGTATTATAGACTTCGAAGAATGGGTCGAGATGATGAGACACATTTATGATACCGGTGGAGATGATGACTCATCATATTTATACTAGGAGAGGAAAGAAAGTTCCACTTAAAATTACATGATTTAACGGAAAAATAAACGTAGGAGTAGAGAATACTCTCGTATTTTTTTTTATTTTAAAATATAAGATATTAAAATATAAAATCATTTACCATGTACATTTTGTACACACACATCATTTTTATTAATATTTTTTTATAAATTATACGAACGTAATTTAAATATATATAAAATGTTCTCTTACTCATATATATTATATAAATTTCTTTTACTCCCGTTCGTATATATCATTCGTATTATTTACGCATACGTACGAGTATAAATTTTATCCCCTTTTGATTTTTCAAAAATCGTCCATACCTCTACCCAGCTTTGTAAATGAAAAATTGTGGTTTGTTGGATTTTTAATATCATTTTGACTGACAGTATCAAGTAACCATGTATGATTCACAACATATATATCATGGCCTTGCTCATATGATTTTGCTGCACGCACGGACATTCCAACCTGTGGACAGATTAGGACGACTTTTTTTGGCCAATAATCTTGATCTACGTTGTCATCATAAGTGTCATTATTCATCTTTTTTGGTAGATCTTCCTCTTCAATGATTGTGGCTCCAGACAAATTACACAACTGAACCACTTTCTCTCTATCTAACCGGACTTGTTGAAAATTATGCCAAACGCATACTTTGTAACCATTTAATAGAGACCTAGAGCGGCTAGAATTAAAGTCTACCATGGATTCAAAATTGTTCAACGGGAACCGTTTCAAACGCGATCTACGAGCACCACCCATTGGTAATATCAAACCACGTGTAGGTAAGTCTTCGAGTTTTGGTGTTGGATCTTTATCCCCGCAGACAATTTCATATTGCTCCTCATCAACCCACTTGTTTTGCTTTAAACATTCGACGATCCAATCAATACTAATAATCCATGCTTGTACAGCAACACCATGAAAATATTTAATTGTTCGTCGACATTGAAGCGCTTTAATATTCGAACTTGCTTTTGTCGCAGTTCTGGTTATGACATGCGTGGTATGAATATCAACATCATTTTGAAGAGAAGGATTGTATTTTAATGCCCAACTTTTTGATAAAAAATCTTCAACTTGACCTTTTTGATCGTGAGATAGCATGGACGCAACAAAAACAGCCTTTTTAATGTAATTTGTATTGTTCCGATTACTGTGATCATTATCATTTGTTAGTACCATGTCTTCCTCTGGGTCATAGTCTTCATCACTATTATTCATATTTTTTGGATTAATACCATTCTTGTGTGCGCCTTTCGTTACCCGACGTCGTTTACTTTCGATAACATTTTTATCTAAAACACGCAACTCATGGCTTTCAACGTTTTTATTAGTAATAGTACTGCTATTATCACCGCCTCTGTTTCGTTTCTTTGTACTACTAATACTATGTTCATGATGGTTATTTTCATCACTAATATTTTCATCTTTACTTGAATTTGTTTTACCTTGCAGTTCTTTTAATTCATTTTCCTCTTTTTCAATTTGCTTTTTTAACTGATTCAAATCAATTAGATTTTCATCATCATCATCATCATCATCATCAGATGAGTTAGAATCACTTGAAGAAGAATCGTCGTCATCGTCGTTGTCATCATTATCATGATTATTAATGTTATTATTGCTCATCGGCGTTTCACTGAAAACCATATTTTGATTGTCGTTATGACTATTTAATGATTCTTGCATATCCATAGTTTCTTCTACAACAAATGTGCTTGCACGCTGGTTTAAATCAATATTTGGATCGTTATAGTGGTTGTCATCTTCATTATTATCATAATCGAAACTGCCTTGAACACGTTCGATTGTTGTATTTGTTGTCGTTGTACTGGTTGGAAATAAATGCTTAGACGGGCTTACACTACTTTGCGATGCTATAAGTGCAGGGTCTTCCATGTCCTTTTTGTTCAAAGATGATATACTAGCATTATCCTGCTCACTGTCGTTATCATTTATAGAGGTTTGTGAAACATTATCTTTGGAATTCTGTTTCAACAGCGATTCACTATATTTACTTTCGTCTTTATTGCCATTTTCTCCTGTAGCTTTTGGTACATCGTTATTTTTATTATTTGTTATTGGTTTATCACTATTATTATTATTATTATCTTTTTTATTTCCCTTATTATTCTTGTTATTATTAATCTTACTTGTGCATTTTTGGATGATGGCGTACATTTCATTTAACTTTTTAAATTCACTTAATATCTCTCCAAGTTTATGGCATTGACGTAAATCTTTTGGCACCAACGGTAGCTTACATACTGGACAAGAATTACCCACACGAAAATGTGAATATATACACTCCTCGCAATATTTATGGTCACATCCAGTCGATGGCATCATAGGGTCTTCAAATATTTCCCCACATATTTGACATAAAAAATCTTTCCGAAGCTCCTGCAGTGCATTAATCTTATCAACAGATAAGAGAGTTTTCGAGGAGGAAGCCATTATTGTAATTCTTCGTAAGTATTATTATTAATCCTGTACATATATTTCTACTTTGTTGTTGTCTATTTATAGTATGTAATATATATTGAATATAATTTTTTTTTTGAATTTTTTTTTATATATATTTTTTATTTTTTTTGCTAAGGCGTTGCTAAGTGGTAAGTGCGTAAGTATACCTGGTAAAGTATATGTTTCGGTTTGCACCTCTACAGTATCCTATAAAAATAGTACCAGGTATTATAGTCTAGTATTTTATTAGTAGGAAAAGCTTTTTGGTGGATGGTTAATGTTCTAATTTCACTAAATGTTCTTTCCTTCTTTTTTTTCCCGCGCTTGTGCCTAACCAGGGCTAACCCTAACCCTAAGCGTAGGACTAGCCAGGCATTGTGACATTTGGTACTCTATCTCTCTCTCGGCTATTATTAATGTACATACAGTAAATATAATTTAACAAGTATATAATATTTTAGTAGATCATCACAACTTTTAAGATATTTATCTCCAAACTCTCACCACTTTTATCAGAATAAAAGACATTCCAAAATTCAATACTACGAAAAAAGTTTTACAACCCGCTAGTTTCATTGCTTTTCAAACCACCTAGAGAATTTTTAATCATAGCTAATTTTTCCTCCGTTAAATGATTCTTCTTTAATCTACCACTGGGACCAAATTCCATTGCGGCAAAACGTCTCCCCATCATTTGATATCCATCTGCATTTGGATGCAATCCATCAGGCATCAACCCAGCATTAAAATCATCAATGTTGAACATATCTAATCCTGAGCGATAATATAAATTAGTATCTCCGTTTCTTTGTAAAATTTCAATGACTCGCTTCAAATGTCGCCTCATTTGTTCTAAAGATAAAAACATTTTCAATTTTTCATTTCGTTCAGGTTCCATTGCCAATGTTACGACATTTGCACTTAATTTTTCACGCCATGTACTATAAATTGGGGAAAGAACTACTATTGGTGTATTTGGATGCCCATCACGTATTGTGCGCAAAAATCCAATTGCGGCTTGTGAAAACCCACGTATTCCAAATGTTGCCATATTATGAGTATTGATACCAAGTTTCAAAGCTATAAAATCAGCTGGTAAATCACGTATGGTTCGAGCTACTGAATTATCCATATGGCATTGTCCACCAAATCCAAGATTTGTTAAATTAAAATCACATACTCTTGCACACGTACCTGGCCAACTTTTGCTTGGGGATCCACCAGTACCTCTTCCTCGTACAGATGTTGTTGCATCGCCTGCAATGGCATGTGTTATGGAACTACCATGCGTAATGAACTTTGGCCTTCCATCTTTTAATGGCTTTTGAATTTTTGAATGATTATTGATTAATATATCTTTCAAATAAATGCTATTTGTATGAGGTAACCATATTTCAACATCGTTCATATGATTACTTCCTTCTGAAATATATGGAGATAAGTCAAATTCAATTGTGTGAAAATCTTCATCAACTAAATCTGCCATGGTTAATTGCGAGACACGATATCTCTCTCTCATCATTTCTTTTCCATTATATTCCACACCATGAGCATTAATCACATTTTTACCGGTTGATATTTTTGTTGCTACAAATTGTTTATTTACATAACAGTCATAATCACATATGGAAGTATTGGACAAATTTTTTGCTATTACTCGAATTTTACTTGATGATGTTTTCAAATGAATCCTACTACCAGATAGATGAGCCGCCATAAATTGTAAGCCAATATCAAAAAAATCTTTCAATGTATAATCATATCGCCATGGTCTTAACATGTTTCCTGGTTGAATAATTTCGACAGATACAACACCACCAAAACGTATTAGTGACATGTCTCCATGTAATATGATTGGTTCCATCTTGTGCTGGACAGATCTATTATTTATTATTTTTCTTTGAGAAGAGGTATATAGTATATATATATATAGATAGATCTATTATTAATTATTATAGAGGTATAGTTATATCAATATACTATAAGAATGAAAATGTGGATTAATGCTTACGGTTTGCACTTATCACAGGTGTAGTAAATCCTTTTAATAACTTTTTAACTTTTGTTGCAAAAGAAGAAAATGAAAATCTATTATTGCAAGTAGTTGCAATAAATAATTGCACACACACAACAATAAATATAATAATAGCACAATTAGACTGACATTTTTTAAAGAAGTATTATACATGTCGTCTGGTACAGCAGTACAGCAGTACAGGAGTGCCTGGAGTGCTACAGCTGTGGAAATCCAATACCTGTACAATAGGTACTGGCTAAAAATGTTTCAGCATAAATATATATACCAGAATTAATAAAAAATGAATTAAGAATTGATACAGTAGGTATATTAGTAACAGCATTGTTCTTCAATAAAATAACAAAAGTGAAAGAAAGAATATATATAATACAGCCAAACATCGATTGACAGAAGCAATAAGTAAATAAAGAATAAGAAACATGATGAAAACGATATGCTCAATTTTGATAATGGCAACAATTATGTTCTGTGCAAATGCAAGACTTGGTCAGCAACGTTATGGAAATAATAGGCGTATGTTGTTTAAAAAATGGATATCAAATAAAAGAAGACGACTTGATAACCGCATGTTCTTACATAATATTGGAAGGCATCTGGAGGATGAAAAAGAAGCTAAAAAGCCATATGCTGATTTTTTAAGTGCTGTTACAAATACGATAACTGTTGTTGATGATATTGCAAACACTGCGAAGAATGTAATAAATTTATTTGCAACTACTTCGAGTGAAACTTTGACGAAAGAATTTACAAACAGGGGTTATGATATGCTTGATACGCAAACAATTGTTGTCATGAAAAAGAATATTCGAATTGAAAATTTCTTTGCTGTAATGAGCCATAGCTTAAAAGGTATGGGAATACCAAAAGAATACCAAGAAGGCATTAATGATTTAATAGAAACTGCTTTATATCTTGAACAAAATTCTTGGCATGAAAATGATGTGACATTCAGTACAGGATCTGGCGGCACAGCAAAGAACTTTCAAGTATTTACATATAGATCAGCTGGGGAAGATGGTTGTGAAGCTATGCAATTTGTATTAATTGGCTCTAAAGTTGCATTCGATTTAGCTCCAGATGTGTTTTTAATAACCCGTTCTACCTCCAAAATGGGAGGCGCATTTTCAGAGCAAAAGTTGGTATGGAAAAACAAAGAAAGACCATTAAATAATGATGACGATTTAAAATTTGTCAATACGTATTTTAGAACGTTATCACTATCCATGGTCCAAGAACTTCCTGGTATGTTTAATATTTCGCCAAACTTTGTTGTTCGTTGCCTAAGAGCACCACCAGTTCAAGTCGATCCATTTGGCAATGGCGGTGCTTTTGGTGGCGCATTTGATGAATATGAGAGTGGAGATGCATTTGATGAATATGATGAAGATAATTTTGAAGGTGGGTGGATGAGTCGAAGAAGAAGATTGCATTTTTAGGGTTGTTAATATTCTCACATAATGATATTAAAAGAGAATACCAAAAGGAAGGTAAATAGATATGGTATTATCAACTGGCAGTTGATGAAAAAATTGGACATCGTTTATCAAAAGACTATATTAATATAATACGCGTATCATTTTATATACGTATTAATCTTGGCTCAAACACTAGTATTCCCTGGAGAGTAGGAATTGTTGATGTGTGAGTGGGAAAAATAAAATATGAAAATATCCATACATACACCGTGTGTTATGCATATCATAATATCATACCATTTTGATTAATAACGTGAAATATTATTATTATTATTTTTCATCATCATTTCATGTTTCACATTTACATCAAAAATTTGATCCCATACGTTTCGACATAGTTGTTCGATTTCAAATTCATTTAAATTAAAGGTCTTCGCTACATTATAATATTCATTTGTCAATGTTGTATTAAACAAAACACTATCATCCGTATTGAAGGAAATTGGATAATTATTCTTTAACCATATGCCTAATTTCGGATGTTCAGATAAATCATTTAACTCAAGATTCATTGTATTACTAGTTGGACATATTTCAATAGGTATTTGCTTTTCAAATAATAACTTTTTCATATGAACTGGTTCTAAATGTAATCCATGTCCGAGTCGATCAGGTTGAAAATTTAATATATCTGTAACTTCCATCGGCTTGTAGACTTCCCCTGTATGTACAGATATCGGAATCCCATATGTCCTTGCTTTTTTCAATGCAGGCAAATATGTAGAAAAGTTTCCTAATTTCGGATTACCGCTTACTTCAATGCCGACTACACGATTTATATCCTTCTTATTATTTTTATTATTATCTCCATATCTAAAATATTTCTTTGCTAGTTCGACTGTTTCCATAGCATCTTCCAAGGATGCTGTACGGCTTATTGATAATAGTAAACGTGATTTAGTTACAATACTCGGATTCTTAGTTGTATTGTTTTTTCTTGCCTCTTTTTCATATTGAATCATACCTTTAATTGCTGCTTGTATATATTCATTTGGACCGGCTCCAATATCACGACGTGGTGTAGTTCTTATTTCACAATAAGCAACATTATCCTTTGCAAAATCTTCCAATGTTTCTTTCATAATACGTGTTATTGTATCAGCTCTAACAACTACTTTGTAAATGATATCAAAAATTCTAAAACATTCGTCTAATGTTCGTTCAGTATCTTGAATGATTTCTACACCAGACGCATTTGGATTATTTTTTATTGCAATTTCAACCAATTCATTCAAAGTTGAAATTCGTATTGAACCATTTAAATGCGCATGCAACTCGCACTTTGGCAGTTTATGGCAAAATTCATACGTAATGGGCATGATTAGTTTCTATCTCTGAAAAAAAAATTTCTCTTTCGTTTTCCTTTTTTCTTGCAAAAAATGAATATCTAGTATAACCTGGATAAGTACAAATAATATATAATTTGCACATTTCAATTTAAAATTATAATTTATATATTATTATTAATTTGGCACTTCTTTGATGAAATTTAAGTATATATTATGAGGCCATAGAATTTAAATTACCTGGTACTACCAAGTAGTACGGGTATTAATAGCTAGGCTACTATTACTATACTTTCGATTTTCAATATAAAAATAATAAAATGCTACTACTTTTTAATACACTACCAGGTAGTATAATAAGTATAGACGACATCTCCCAGATCTCTCACTCACATCTCCTAGAAAGTTCTGCAATTTATGTGTCACAATTTACTGTACTTATGCACTTATTATACATACTGTATGTTAATGTGCACTAATATATAATATCACCGTTATGATTTTTATCTTTTATGTGTGCACTATTATATATACTGTAATATGGGCATGGGCATGCATGCTGGCATGGGTGCACACATTTTTAATTTTATAATACACCGTATAAATAAATATGTACGTAATACATATTACACAAAAATATTATACATATATGTGAGCAACATACATTCATATTATATATATATATATATATATATATAGATATACTACATCGCATCATCAATCAAATAAAAAACAAAACGTCAACATGTCCTATTTCTTTTGGAGTAAAAAAGTATCACCATTAAAACAAATTAATGCTGAACAATTACGAAATTTAACGGAATGTCTAATCAAATATTGCCAGGACCATGGTAATAAAATACATAGTGGAACATTTGTTTTATGTACTGGTCAAACTAATTTATTAGAAGCGGTTGAACAAACATATACAGGAAATGTAACGTTCAAATCTTCAATTGAAGTTCCTGTTAATGAAAATGATAATGATGAAAAACAAAAAAATAATAAAAGTATTTATTTTATAGAAGAAGAGAAAATTGGTATTGACAATGATGAGACGAAGGAAGGGCATCTTACTAATAATGGAAAACGTATTATACCTAAATGGAAACGTAAAAGGATGGAAGCAATAAAAGCGAAGAAACAACTTAAATTACCAAGCAAATGCAAAGAAAGATATTTGAAATTTCAGACACCAATTACATTGATGGCTAAACGCGAATTATTACGAAAGCCAAAAGTACATGCACGAAATCCAATTAGTAGATGGTATGAAAATCGCTATGCTTCGTATAATCAACCTCCTAGAATGGTATTATTGCCATATGAAGCTACCGTATTGCCAGAGGAAGATGTTATCGAAATCAATCCAGATAATTTAGAAGATGAAGATATGACAGAAAATGAATTGTTACTTTCAATTATTCATAGCATAGTCAATGATGTTATTAAAGAAAATCCAATTGCACCAACTAAAAAGAAAAATGTATATTTAAATAAGGATACAGAAACAGGTAAAATGTATTCATTTCATCAAAAGAAAGGTAAACAATTAATGCAAGAACAATTATTAAAGGATCAAAATTTGAATCAAGAACAGTTAAAGGAAATGGATGTTTTTGAACTAGAAATGCAAGTCAAGCGTTTAACTGGCAAAGCACCAGTATATAAAGGCGTAAAGAAATTAGAAAAATTGGCAGAAAAGAAACGAAAGCAAATTTTAATAAAAGAAATAAATTCGAATCTTTCATCACGAAATGTTACATTTTATAATGATATAATTATGAAAAGGACCAAAGAAATAGAAGAAGAAATTGCAAAGTATAATAAACAATTATTAATAGACGTGATAGGTATTTATATAAACTCGTTTTACATCAACAAAAAATGGCATTTAGCAATAAAGTTACATTCCCGTAGACAACATGAATCCAAAGTATCCAAAAAATTTGTTGCTGCAGAGATGTTATTTAATCGTATTGAGAAAGTACCAGAAGAGGCATATGATTATTTTTGCTTTTTGATGTTAGAAGTACGAAATTTAAAATTTCATATAGACAAAATGATAAATGGTTTCGAAAATAAATTGTTATCCTTGGGGTGGAATAAATGGGTAGAGGCATTTAAATTAGAGAAAATACAAGAGGAAGAGAATATGACATTGAAACAACGTTTAGCTGAAAAAATTAAAACATATTTTCATGGACAAGGACCAATTGGTTCCCATTCATACACACCGGAAGAAATTTTAAAGATCTATCCATTTGCAAAATATAAGTATACATATAAAATGTATAATGAAATTAATAGCTTATCAAAAATACATGGAAAGCAATTTTATGATGGATTATTTTCAGATTTAAAAAAATATGGACACAAGGACTATCAAAAACCATATTTTGAATATCGTCTTGGTCGTGAATATTATATAAATACAGAAGAAACGATACAAGTTTTAAAATCTTCAAAAATAGCATTGCCAATTGTTATGGCAAAATTGAAGAAGAAAATGTTTTGTGCTATATGTTGTGAACGTAAGAAGCGTGGCTCCATTGCTGCAAGTAAAAATAAAAATGCTGTAACAGACTTTGCAAATGAACATTGTCCAGGACCAATTGCAACATTGGTGGAAAAAACGTATATATTTCTAGCATTTCTATATTGGGTCATAACAAATTGTTGGAAAACACCTTTTTTTATTCATGGTTATTGCATTGGATTATGCTTCTCCGATAGAGATTGGCGACGTACAAGACGTCAAATTCATCGTGTAGAAAAATTAGAAAAGGAAAGAGTTGCGTTTAACAACGTAACAGCTGAAAAGCGAAGGATAAAGCGATTGGAAATCAAGGAGCAACAACGAAATAATGAATTGAAAACAATGGAAGAGGGTGATGTGGTAGTAGGGGAAGGTAAAGCAGAATAAATAAACATGGATAAAATATCAAATACGGTTCGTATTAAATTAAGAAATATATGATATACACATAGTATAATTTTCTCGGTGCTTTTTCATTTTTACACTACCACACTTCTAAAAAAGAGGAGTAAAATTTTGCTTTTGATATAATTTTTTTTGTTGATTGTGTGTGTGTGTGTGTGTGCGTAAAAAATTAGTGCCTTTCCTTTTAAATGAAAATATTCCTTCATATATGAATAATATATATGTATCATTAATATATATGAGTAAGAGAACATTTTATGTATGATGTATCATTATTTAATACTCGTAAATAT
>JACLAC010011363.1_pt1 | contig 19015 bp, 15 predicted proteins | sample 8027881 | NCBI WGS metagenome assembly JACLAC01 (sample SAMN15725517, study PRJNA655200) | protist metagenome | isolation source: fluorescence activated cell sorting (FACS) single amplified genomes of... | place: Spain: Blaines Bay Microbial Observatory, Mediterranean Sea | collected 2016-01-19 | reverse complement strand
CGGTCCATTTCAAGGCTTGTTAAAGTTCAGAAATTGTTTGTCTCTTTCGATGCAGGTGGTGGTGAAGGCGAGAATATTGCAGGTGCCATGTTGTACCGCACGCGGCAAAGTGCCAAGCCGTCCAAAGAAAACCCAAACTTTACGGAAAGAATCATGATTCCACTCGCCATACCGGAGAACCCGCTCTTTGCGCCGTCGTTGAATTTGACCGTACTGGATGCGCAATTCGGGGGACACAGCATTCGTACAATCGGCACCGCCACAATCGATCTCACCAAGAAGATAAATGCACTTCTGGACTATGAAAGTTTAATGGCACAAGAAAAAACTATTGTGAATGCCGTTGAGAAAGAAGAAGAAAATGCAGAGGGGGTTAGCCAGAAAGGTTTTAGTTTTTTCTCGTCTTTTAATTTTTCATCGCCAACGCAGGGTAACCCGTTCATTGCCACTGCTGATCAGCCTCATGGAAAAGACCACGACGATACAAAGATGATTGCAGAAAAGAACACGCGCAGATCATCGATGCGACATGCATCGATGTGTAATGCAGAAATGGCTGCATATGGATTCATGAAGGATCGCTACATATGCTTCCAGGAATTGGAACTGGAACTAGGAAGCCTCCCCTTTGAGCAATACGATATATGCCAGTCTTCCGGCCAAGAAATATTCTGTGAAAAATATCCCATTGGTATATTCAAAGGCATGGTGCGTGTTGTGCGAAACGAATCAGATCTCAAGCAGGTAGGGTCCGGGTCGTTAGTCGTAAATGAGGCGTTGTTGAAGCCAAGAGACTTTGTAGTGCGTCTGTACGTGCTGGAAGGAAGAAATCTACGTGAAGATGAGATTACCAATGGCATCGCAGGCAATATTGATCCCTACCTCAAGATCAAACTGGGAAAGAGGGTTATTGATGAGCGAAACAATTATATTAAAAACAATGCAAACCCTAAATTCTATCGATGTTATGAGTTATTCACATCGCTGCCCGGTGAAAGTCAGCTAACTGTTGAAGTTTACGATCGTGATTTATTTAATGATGGCATTGTGGGAAAGACCACTATTGATCTCGAAGATCGGATCTTTGATCGCCGTTGGCTTGAAAACGATTTTATTAGTGACAAAGATACATCCAAAACAAGGAAACATCATCCACATTCAAATCTCAAGCCACTGGAATGGCGCAGTCTTTGGTCTCCAACTTGCTCTTCCCGGGAACAGGGAAAACTAAGCTTGTGGGTAGATATTTTGACACCTGAAGAGGCTCGCAAGACACCAAAAACTGATGTTTCGCTGCCATTGCCAGAAGAATACGAAGTGAGGGTTGTATTCTGGAAGACTAAGAAGGTACCCAGTGCAGACATACTTGAAGATATGTCAGATTTGCGCATCAAAACCTTGATGGAAGGCTCGCTGTCTCCTCAACAGCAAAAACAATACCAGACAAAAGTTGCTCTCGCCGCCGCGGCAGCTGCAAACGAAGCAGATACAAACGGCATTGGGGTTAATAATAATATCCTTCTGGGCGGGATGCGAAAGATGGGGTCTGACATCACAGAAGGTATCACTGGCACGTGGGAAGATATGAAAGATGCCCTTGGGGTGGATGGGGGTGCAAGTTCTGCTCCCATCCCGCAGTATACAGATACGCATTGGAGGTGCCAGGAGGGAAAGGGGTCATTCAATTGGCGTTGTAAATTTAATATACTCAATACGGCAAAATTTCCCCGGTTACACATCGAGTTGTGGGACAGAGACATCTTGAAATACAACGACAAGATTGGCGGTTGCACCATTGACTTAAAGGATGAAATCACGGCCGCACATATGACCAAGCGTGCTATTCAAAAATTTCCATATACGGCCGATGAACGACGGGCCAAAGCTCGCAGAAGAAAATTCGAACGAGATGGCATTTCAAAGAGTATGCTAGGGTTTGTTGGAGAGGCTGGCAAGGGAATCGTAAATGCAGTAGGTAGAGGCTTACGAGCTCTTTCGGGTGAAAATGAGGAGGTGAATAATAACAGCGATGAGGAGGAAGGTGAAGGTACCGAGGAGTCGAAATGTGCGGATGAAGTCGCCACAACCTCATCTTGGTTCAACACCAACAAGAAGTCAAACGACTTCGATTATCACTTATTGCCAGGTGGCGAAGACGGCGACTGCGACTATGGGAGTTTTGACCACGGCGAAATTATGAAAGAAAATGATAAACCGACATCAACATCAACAAATATTCGCAGGAGATATAAAAGTAGTGAATATGACGAAGATGACGGTAATGATGGTGATGATGAGAGCAATCGTGAAAGTAAGCCGAAGAGAAAATCAAAACCAAAAAAGAGTAAATCTGAAAAAAAGAGGGATGATGCAAGAAAAATGATCAAACAGATCAAGACTATGGGGGGAATAGATTTTGACCCAGATAATGCTGAATGGGTGCAATGCTTTAAAGGTGGTGATGCCAGCGCAGAAAAGGCCGGATCTGTTCTTGTGACCATTGAAATTCTTCCGATTGCCCTGGCGGATGCGCAGCCAAATGGAAGTGGCCGAGATGACCCCAATATGTTTCCCTTCCTTCCACCACCGTCCGGTAGGCTGAAGCTTGGCTTGTCTGTTTTAATGAATCCATTTCTGTTGTTCAAAGAACTGTGTGGAGCGCAGCTGGCGACGCGAATTTGTGTATTTTTGTGGTGCGCGGTGCTGATGATCATTGTAGGAATATATGGCCCATTTATTCAAACCGGTCTCACAGCGCTCAACCTTCTGCTGCCACCTCCGTTTCCCTCTATCATTCTTGGTTCTGTAGCGGGATGTGTGGCTTTGACATTCCTTTATACCAAATACGGCAATCCATGTCGACGGAAAAAGAAGAAAATAAAAACGGATGCAGAAATCGAAGAAGATGACTCCGATTAAATCAATAATCACCTAGCCGTTTTGTAATTAAAATTTAAGAGTCGTCAGGGTTCCATTATCTCAAGGGTCACGAGAGATGCCTCCCGAGATGTCCCCCGACTTTCTTCTTTTATATCTTGTAGCAGCCTTAATATCTTAACGAAGGGTGGTCGAGCTTTTTGTGACTGTTCAAGGCAGTCTGTCATGAGTTCTCGGGCTACAAGCGGTATATTTGTCATTTCAGAGCGGAAATTTTCTGACGAGCGGCTGTGAATCGCGAGAGGTCGCAGGCCTTCGTTTGCGACTTGATGTGCTAGTACAAAAGGGTTCAATTGCAGTCCTTCATATGGTGCTTCACGAAAAGCCACTTCAAATAAAAGAATCCCAAAACTATATACATCAGAACTTTCATCATACTGTTGCCCTTTGACAATTTCAGGAGCCATGTGCGATGGCGTTCCTGTTTGGGTCATGGTATTCCAGTCCTCCAGCTGCTTGCTTGACCCAAAATCCCCCAATTTGACGTCCAAGTTTTCAGTGCATAGACAATTTTCTGCCTTGAGATCTCGGTGCAATATTGGCGGGTCAAAGGAATGTAAGAACGCCATCCCCGATACCACGTCAGCGAGCATTTGCCATTTGTTTGGATGAGAATCCCACTGCCAATCCAGGGGATATTTATCCCGGCTTAACAATACCGTTTTCAAATCGCCCTTTTCCATCAACTCGCAAATAATGCACAGATTCGGGCTTGAAATGCAGGCTGCAACGAATTGTACAATCTTTGGGTGCCGTAGCCGCATCATGTATGCAATTTCGTCGTGAAAGTCCAAGACGGTAGCTTCGTCGTTGACTTTGTTTCGTGAAATTCGTTTCACGGCAACGGAAAGGCCACGAAAAGTTGCAGAAGCTACTTCTCCAAATGCCCCTCTCCCAATAATCTTTTTAAATTTTATCTCGTCCGGCGTCGCAAGCATATTTCCGAATTCAAGGCTTTCAAGAACGGGGCCTTGAAATTGCTTCTCGATCATGATAGTTTCTGCCTCCGTGGGGTTCTCATAAATGTCAAGCTTTGTTTGCAAAATATCCTTTTCTTCTTCGATTTCTTCCAATTTCGTAGTTGCCCTTCGATACATTGATTTTTGGCGCTTTAGAGCCTGCTTTTTTTCATACAATCGAAGAAACTGTTGCCGCATTTGAAACTCATTGTCCGCAAGCGCGATCAAGGAGAACAAAGTGGCGAACCCAATCTGGAAAGAAAGAAAAGAGGACATGAGCTATTTGATACAGGTGTACAAGATACAGTTATACAGTACGAAATAATACCATCAGGAATCCATTTGTGCAGTGGGTCAGTAATGGAGGGTGGATAATCAGCTTTGTTATCCATGTAATAAAAATTAAAGCCAGTGACGGAAGCATGTACATCACTTTAAATCGAAGGTAGGGGAGAATTCCCAGAATTTCAATACAATAAATTAAACTGGATTCATATATGATTCTTGAAACCGCATTCGTTTGGTAGGCAGCGTAGAATGGCATCACGCGCGTTGCAGCATCTGGATGAAGATTGTAAATCATTTTCACGATACCCTCGCTGCAGGATGAGGATGTCAAGTTGAATGACGTAGCAATGCATTGATTATCTAGCGACGTGATCTCAGATTCTAGATACGAATAATCAAAAGCTACTAGTGCTACGTTGATAAGCGTAATCATAAACACAGTGAAAATTCGTTCTTTCTGCTCAAAGCCGCGACACATTCTACCATGCTCGCTGAGATATGATAAAAGCATGCTCAATGCAAGCAGGATTCCCATGCCAATACAAGTTAGGCCATATATTCTGCCCCGTATCAAATGCCGTGTGATGTTGAGAATTCCTTTAACGAAGAATCCGAACGAAGTTACGATGTAAACGAGCCGAAGCCTGAACCTTGTCAGAATGGTCACGTATACGTTGTAAATATCTTCGAGAGAATCGTCGGAAAATGCCCAGAGGCCTTGTCTGGGGCTTGTCGCAAGCACCACGCGTATTTTCTCGACAGGTTTTAAATGACCGGCGTTATCTTTGATGGTGAGTAACATGCTTGACACACGCCGTATCTACAAGCACCGATACAACATGTTACAAAGAAAGTAATCCATCGGTCAAACGTGGGTGGTCAGGGTAGAAAGAAGCAGGGGGTTGGTACCACTGGAAAAAATAGAAGGTTGAAGTACTTACTGCTGCTTCTTTCGCGAGCTGGCCGGGTATAATTGCTGTTCCTGCGACGCAGCCCATGGTATTTAACTATTCTGAAAACAAAGGGGGGTATTCAATCCATCATGGTGCTGTAACCAATATACGAGTACTCGTACGGTACTTGTACCTTGACTAACTACACTGAATACAGAAAGGTACCTGCCGTACATATGTAACATACTGGCAGTACGGGTAGTATTACAGCTACTTCAAATTGACAAAGTACAGTACGAGTACGCGAGTACGTAGCTCGCCGTACGGGTGAGTACTTCATACGCCGTACCTGTATTTGGCCAGTACAGATATAAATTTACTGTACAGTACCTGTACTCGGTACCCGTACTCGTGTACTCGTAAGGAGATCTAATAAACGGTGTGGAACATTTATTAGACTAATAAATACTCCGTATGGCGCCGGATACTCGGGATTCAAATACCGTTCTATAATACCGTTATATTTACCGAACGACCGAATGTTCCACGCCGTACGTAGTTCCACGCCGTAGCTCCTACGGGTAATAAATGTTTGAATTTAATTTTTTCCCTTTCCTTGTGTACCTATGTTTGTTCCTGTTATTGATGGTTGTTTCACATCCTTTTGCCCACATCTTTGCTCCTTCATTAATTTCGCTTATTCGCCTTACTGGCCAGTAGTCACTTACGGTATGGAAATGATTGAAATGATTGGGAAAAATATATTTCATGACAAAATCATGGTTTTAAAATCATGATTTCATGGCATTATATTTGACTTAAAATCTGACTATAAATTTAATTTCACACGTTACAACGGCAGATCTGATACTTTTTAAGGGATAAGTCAATTATATAAATATCATGATTTTTGTCATGGAAACTTTTTATCATGAATTGGCGATACCCGTAGCCTATTTGTCGCTCGCTCAAGCGCTCAAGGAATGGCCGCATACCTGAACAGTACGGCGTGCTCGTGGTGGTAGCCTCTCTGTACTCGTACAGGTACCTGTACACAATGAACCGACCGAGAGAAGAAGAGGGCACGGGTGACCTGGGCAGAGGTGGGAGTAGTAGTAGCAGCAGCTGTTCCAGCACAGTCAGAGGGAAAGCGAGGCCTGGGCATTCGCCGATCGAGATTCTGCTTTCCCGGTCCTTCGTACTCGACCAAATCTTTCTGTTTCTCGAAGGTACTGTACTGTATCATTTGATAGTTGTCATAATAGTTGTTACTATACTACTCACCCACTCACTCACTCACTCACTCTCGGTTGTCGTGCAGGACCAACGGTTGCCCAAGCTGCACGGGTCTGCAAATGTTTTCAACAACGGATCGCCCCCTCGGATGCATCCAATAGTCCTGCCGCCAACAAGGGCGTCTTCGCCACCTCGGAATTCTTATGGTTTACGCTCATTCAACAAGATTTCACTAAACCAGGAGTATTGTTCGATGGTCTCGGTTTTGCTGTTGACCACGTAAATGAAACGGCGAAGGTACATGAAGCCAAAGGAACTACTCGGGCTGCTTCGGCAACAGACCATGACGCTGGTTTGTCCATCAGTGCTGCACCCTGTGCACCTCCTCCCCTTATTCGGAGAAGCAGTGGAAGCCTCGAAAAGCCCAAGTTCGAAGGCCAATTCAACAAAAATAAAGCGCTATATCGAAGGATGTGGCTCTCTATGGGTAACGCAGGTGCGGCGTATATGACGCCGCACTGGTATCAGGTGACAGGTAACGCAGACGAAGAATACAGGCGAAGGGGGCCTCCCCCAGCTCGCCAAGGAAGCGATGGGTGCAGCCTTCCTCTAGTCATGAAGTCAGGATCATCCCAGAAAGTGGACTGTTTCTGTATTTACGGAGGTTGGACAGTTGGTTATGGGATGAGTGCAGGTCTGGCTATCTTGTGCCCACGGCAAGACAGGCACTGGCATCTCGAAAAGCAGGCGGAGGAACAAGAGAATCAGGCAAAAATGAAAGAGTCTTCTTGTTGCTCTTCTTCTTCTGCTGCTTCTTTCCCATCTGAAATTGAAGGAATACAGCAGTCGTATGAATGGATAAATATCGATCAGATTCCCGGAAGGCGCGGGCGGCCCACGTATGGACATACTCTGACGCTCATTAGTGATGGGGGAGACATATTCAGCGAGAAAGGGGAATGGAATGGGAAAGAAAAAGAAAATGAGGCTGGCCAAAACGTCTTCTCCGCCTGTGAAATTGCCATGTTTGTGTATGGGGGTGTTACGATGGGTGGCTACAGAGGGGAAACAAATCGCCTTTCGGTCATTCGCGTGCGTTCCTTTGACGATTTTGCCTCTTTCAGCGGGTGTGTTGAGGGGAGTGATGCAATTACTCCTCGACGGTTCGACTGGGTTGATAAAAATCACCCTGACGGAATGCAAAATGGAACAGCACGAGCGTATCATAGTGCTGTCTACGTGGACCGCAAATGTTGTCAGCAAGATGGTGTGCATCCCAACCATTGTGGGAAGCTCTACATCTTTGGAGGGTTTAATGAAGAAGGTGCCATGGGTGAATTGGAGTGCTACGACCTGCGTAACGATGAGTGGTCAATCCCGATAAGTGGGACGGAAGGGGCAGACGCGCCATGCGCTCGATTTGGGCACTCATGTAGTTATGTCCCTTCGTGTGGATCGCTGTTTGTTGTGGGTGGGTCGACGGGGTCTTCCAACTATAAAGGACACACGGATGGTGACGAGTTGGACGATGTATGGTGCTTGGACCTTCGATCATCAGGTGAGTATAAGCCATGTTTCTTCATTTCTCATACTTACACATTCATCGTAATTTATTTCATGTCTTCACTGGTACCATCAGATCTCGGTTGGAGACGTATACAGAATCATTTGCCTGCGAACATCGTCGCGGATACGCGGTGTAAGTTCTCGCCATTGCAACGGTGTCACTCTGCCCTGGTTGTAAGGTCGGGTGGGTTTCGACATGATAAATTGCTGTTCTTCGGCGGAGGAGCGCCTGGCCAAGTGACCAACGCTCTCCACCTGTTTGACACGAACTCGCACCGGTGGGAGTTCGTCCATTTATCTGATGAAGGGAATGCGCATTGTCCGTGTCCCCGCCAGAACCAAAGTGCCGCCATGATGGCCTGCGGGAGCAAGTGCGTGTTCTTCGGTGGAGCGCTGGCCCGCCCGTATGGTCGCGAGGAGCTGGGAGACGCCTTCATTCTTGATCTGGACGGATGCCAGTCGATCAACCCGCAAGCGATTCAGGAGTGTTCTCGCACCACGTCTGACATCCATACCCAACAGACCTATTTTGAGGATGATTCAGATGATGGCGAATACGGTGAAGATGAGATCTTTACAAGTAGTGGTCTATTTGCGTTACTCGCGGCACAACAAGGTTCGCAGAACATGGGGTTCCTACAAGCACTGATGCAAATGGCGGCCGCGAGGCGTCAAAACATTGCTCATTCTCAAACGGAAGAGGGCCAAATGGAGGATGGAAATGAAAACGAAGGAGGAGAAGCGGAGGAAGAAGACGGTGGAGAAGGAGACGGAGACGAAGAAATCGAAGACGGGGCCAATCCATGATGGAAATGTAGAGCGAGTGCCATAGGGGGGAAGGGGGAAGTCGAAGCACTCCTTCATCGAGCGTGCTTTTTTATTTACTATGGGGCTGCTTAGGTTTTACATTGTAGATTGTGGTCTATATTAACTGTATGTAATTCCGTGCCGGTAATGCAGCCTATCGTTTGTACTGTGTACTCTAGTGTCCCGAGAAATTGTACCGTACGTACTGGGTCGGATGATTATACCGTTGTATGTAAAAATAATATACCGTTGATATAAAAAAAATCGATCAGATTCTCCCCTTATTTCTTTCTCCCTTTTTTCCCCTCATTTCTTTCCCATTTTTTTTTGTTTTCCAATATTTTTAAGGTTTCTTTGGCCGTTACATGTACTTCATTTCATTCAGGAATTATCATATCCCATAATATCAGGAAGAATCTCGCGGACTGTACTCGTCGGCCACTCGTCGGCCGGTTTTACAAGTGAGGCCGCCGTGGGGGATTTTCAGTCAAAATATCTTGGGGGGGGGGCACCCTGGGTACAGTAAGGGGGTGAAAATTATGGAAACCTTGGCTGAAGTTTGTACCAGAGTCTTGTTTCTCTCAAATATTACTGTATAAGCCGGATCCCCTCATATATTTATGGGCTTATGAGAAGGACACACACAGCGCAGTGGGGGATTTGGAAATGGGCAAAAAATATGGGGGCCCCACTTCCCCCATATTTTTACTGTAGATTCTGATGGCTGAGCGACGCGCCATGATGGAGGTCGGTAGCATCGTACTTACACCTTATGGGCAAGGGCAAGTGCTCGCTCTGCGAAAGGGCGTGCAAGGACAAGGACAAGCAGGGAGTGGTGATGAAGAGGAGAAAGGAGAAGGGACGACCATACACGACCACGGGGTGCTTCCTTCTCAAATTACCCCCGTTGTTGCAGCCCAGGAAGATATTTGGGTGACCGTCAAGTTCGAATGGTCGATTGCATATTTGAATTCAACCACTGTCACCGCACTGCCTTTCTCATCGTAAGTTTGTTGTCTTGAAAATACTTAAATTTTATTGCAAAACCATGTGCCGGTGATTATTAATGATATGTCATATGCTTCCCAAATAGTGGCGCATTGGAAAAGCCATCCATCAAATCCGGCGAAAAGGATAATAAGAAGGTGCCGAAAGATGACGTGGCTGCAATCTCAAACCTGTATGCACTCTCCCTGGGATACGTTGGATACACGGTGACGGATGGTTCCCTCCGCACCCTCGTGATGCTTTTCGCCAATAAAATGGGATTTAGCGCCATACAAATTGCTTTGATGTTTACCTGTTATGAAATTATGGGTGTAGTTACTAATCTGTTTGGGGGGGTGTTCGCCTCCAGATATGGTCTCAAAACAGCTATGCTCAGCGGCTTCGTGCTGCAGATGATTGGGCTCTCGTTACTCGCTTGTGTACAGGTTTTCTTTGGTGAATTAGAAACCGCATCTTCGGTAAGGAATCTACAGCCTGTTATGTGTTTGCCATTTGCCGTTGTCTATGCAGCAAACGCATCTCCACTCACCTGCCTGGGTGCCTGTTTTGCTAACCTTTAGGCCCAACGAATGCGGGCCACTATTTACATTACCTTTGTACAAACGTTATGCGGTACAGCAAAAGATTTGGTGAAAATTGCGGGCAAATCTGTTACTAAACTCACAACTGCATCCGGAGAGGACTACCAAGGGCGATTGTTCCGTCTCGTATCGTACTTGACAGGCGCTAAAAACTCGGTCAAAGCTCTTGGATATTTCATTGGCGCGTTCTTTGTCTGGCTTCCCGGCCTAGGATACGAGCTTGGCCTCGTCATCGTGATTCTCTTTCTTCTTCCGTTTGCCGTAATGGTTGTATTTTATGTAGATAATGGTCTGGGCATCGCTAAGAAGAGAAAAAAGGGCATTCCAAAATGCTCTGACATCTTGAAGAAAAATCATCAAGTCAACACGCTCAGTGCCGCACGATTTTGGCTATTTGGTTCTCGGGACGTATGGTTTGAGATCGCAACGCCGATCTTCATTCGAAACGTCTGCGGATGGAGCGAAGCGTCTGTGGGACTTCTCATGGCAATGTACATCTTTGTGTATGGCACTTTACAGACGGCCACTCCGCGGGTGATCCTCGGCCCGATGGGCTGCATGCCTCCACGGCCTGGTGTGGTCTGGAAATGGACACTTGCGCTCGGCCTCATTCCAGTCGTGGTTGGTACGAGCCTCTACCCGCTATTTACTAGCAAAGGAAGCCCTGGCGGGAGCCACAGCGAAGGCATCCAGACGGCTATGGCTGTCGTCGTGTTGATCGGCTTGGTCTGTTTTGCCGTTCTGATGGCCGTGAACAGTGCCGTCCATTCGTATCTGATTGTTGCATTCTGCAAGAAGGACAAGGTTGCTAAGACAATTGGTTTCTATTACATGGCCAATGCAGGCGGACGTCTGGTCGGAATACTCAGTTCCGGGTTTCTCTACGAAGCCTCTCGGGACACCTTTGGGATCTCCATTTGCATGTGGTAAGTGGACAAGCTGTGCGGTTAGCTTCAAAACTAACAACCATCCGTTTCTGTTTCTATCTCTATGCAAATTGTTATCACTCAATGTGCTATTCCATGATGCTGTTTGGACAATAGGGTTGCGGGGGTGTTTCTAGTGACGTCTTCATTTTTAGCAAACAAGTTGCATCCATTGCAGAGCGAACAAATGGGCGGGCTCGAAGCACTCGAAAAGGGGACGGTTAATAAACAGGATAAATAGTAGACATATAAATAGACTAGAAATATACGTTTACACCAAGCGAGTACTATTATAATAACTCGGCATTTAGTTTTTGATACATTTCTTTGTTTACTTATTATTTCGTTTCGGCTGACGAAGTGTTTGTCGGCTCGCTCAGTGGTGCCGTTCTGATGCCGTCTACTCGTACTTGATAAACTATTATTCCAGAAATATTACTTCTAATATTTGGGTATGGTTGAATTGTTTGGAAGTTACTTCAATTTTTATTTTTAACAATTAATCATATACTATCTGAAGTTCCTTGGGCGGGGGTGGAGGGCTAACTACTAATCATTTAGTATTCTTCCTCGTCTTCTTCGCCTTCTCCTTCGGCGGTCTCGGCGGCAACTTCTTCGTAGTCCTTCTCAAGGGCGGCAAGATCCTCACGGGCCTCGGAGAATTCACCTTCCTCCATACCTTCACCGACGTAGTGGTGGACAAAGGCACGCTTGGCGTACATCAGATCGAACTTGTGGTCAAGACGTCCAGATACCTCACCAATCGCTGTGGTATTGGAGATCATGATGACGGAGCGCTGTACCTTGGCAAGATCACCACCCGGCACGACGGTGGGCGGCTGGTTGTTGATACCGATCTTGAAGATGGTTGGGCACCAGTCAACGAACTGGATAGTGCGCTTGCTCTTGACGGTGGCAATGGCGGCGTTGACATCCTTGGGGACGACATCACCACGGTACATAAGAACACAGGCCATGTACTTTCCGTGGCGGGGATCACACTTAACCATCATGTTGGCAGGCTCGAATACAGAGTTGGTGATCTCAGCAACCGAGAGCTGTTCGTGGTAGGCCTTCTCGGCGGCGATCACGGGGGCGAACGAGCAGAGGGGGAAGTGGATACGCGGGTACGGCACCAAGTTGGTTTGGAACTCGGTCATGTCAACGGACAGAGCACCGTCGAAACGGAGCGAGGCCGTGATGGAAGAGATTCCCTGGGCAACCAAACGGTTAAGATTGGTGTAGGTCGGGCGCTCGATGTCGAGGTTGCGACGGCAGATGTCGTACAAGGCTTCGTTGTCGACCATGAAGGCAACGTCGGAGTGTTCCATCATGGCGTGCGAGCACAAGACGGCGTTGTACGGTTCCACGACAGCGGTGGCCACCTGCGGGGACGGGTAGACAGCGAATTCAACCTTGGACTTTTTGCCGTAGTCAACGGACAAGCGCTCCAAGAGCAGGGCACCAAAACCGGCACCGGTTCCACCTCCGAAGGAGTGGAAGATCATAAAGGCCTGGAGACCCGTGCAGTTATCCGCGAGCTTGCGGATACGGTCAAGGACCAAGTCGACGACTTCCTTTCCAACGGTGTAGTGTCCGCGGGCGTAGTTGTTGGCGGCATCTTCCTTTCCGGAGATGAGCTGCTCAGGGTGGAACAGCGAGCGGTAGGTACCCGTGCGGATCTCGTCGATCACGGTGGGCTCCAAGTCCAAGAAGACGGCGCGGGGTACGTACTTGCCGGCACCGGTCTCACTGTAGAAAGTGTTGTAGGAGTCGTCGTCGTCCATGGCAAATCCGCCCTCACCATCATCGGCGGCGCTGGTGGGCTTCTGGCCGTTCGGCTGAATGCCGTGCTCGAGGCAGAAGAGCTCCCAGCAAGCATTACCAATCTGAACACCGGCCTGGCCGAGGTGTACCAAGATAACTTCACGCATGTTTTGTTTTTGGGGTGGTGGTGGTAGTTAAAAAAATATATATATTCTTTTTCTGTTGGAAAGAAAGAAAGAAAACAAGAGACAGGTAAGTCAGTGATGCCGTTCATGCAGCGACGAAAAAAGCAGGCGTGGATACATGAGGACGGGTGCGTTTTGCTGTTGTCATCGACGACATCGATACAGACATAAAATTCAAAGAAGGAAAATTGTCGTCTGCTTTGGGGAACATCAGGATTGAGAAGAACGAAGCCAAGGCAGGAAGTGAAGGTATCATCAATTTTAACTTCAAAAACACTTACGTTCTCAAGAAGCGGAAAAGCAAAGACGACGAATCCAAGATTGAGCACATCATGATTCCTCTCAAGCACAAGAGTTACATGAGGGTTTGGACTTCTAAAAAGGGTTTCTTCCGTGACAAAAATGAATGGTGCGAGGCAAAGTGGTGCGAATTGTCTCGCAACGGAGATGCCAAGACCATCTCTGTGTCTTGCCGGAAATCCCGCTTTAACGAGGAACCCGCCAACGGCTTTCCATTGGTACTCAAGGGCAAATGCACCCTCCAACCTTTCAAAGACGAAGAGGGAGTCCTTAGCATCTTCAGGGTCAAGTGCAATGAAGGGGGCGAAGGAACGACCTTCGATGTGGACAAGGTGGGAGATTCGTTTGATGGCAAAGAACAATGCGATTCTGAGGAGGGCTACCATTGTTTCCAAGCGTCTGCTATCAAGGACGGTGCTCTGAAGAGCGTCGGCTGGGGGCCATGGAAAGAGACTTTACTCTCTGAATCAGACTCTGAGGTAAATATTGTTTGATTGTGGTATTATTTTTTATCTCTACTGATACGCTTTCTTTTGGGGGAACAGTACAATTGGGATGATGCGCACACGACCCGTGAAGCGCATTCGCATCTGAAGCTGCATGTGGGCAAAGATATTGAGGAAAAGGGATCGTGGATCCAAAAGGCGGCAACATGGGGATCACGTAAACTTTTGAATGCCCAGTTTATCCATAAGTACGCGAACAAGATCGTCAAAAGGTCGGTTGTAGATGTAGCACCAACAGAGGCAATGTTTGACAATGTGGCAATTACCAATTTGCTTGCGTTAAGCAAATTCAAAGGCTTCGAAGTGAAGGTACCTTTCCGCATAAAACAGACTGATGCACAGAAAGGAGGCGAAACTGTGAACTTCAAGGTATTGCCCTCGCACTTAAAAACGGACGAAGATACCATTTGGTCCCCACTTTACATGGCTTTCATGGAGGCTGGCTTGGGTTCGGACATGTCGGCGCTGCTGCATATGCTAGGCGATCGCTCGGAACTTGGCTTTACGGATACGCAAAGTAGTGCATGGGAGCACCCCTTACCAGGAAAGGACGGAAAGCCCATTAAGCTGAAGTCAAAGGAGGCACTCAAGTGCCACTTGGATGATCTCAAACCAAAGACTAAGGACGGGCAGTTGCGATTTATGACAAGAGATTATCTCACAATGGATATCAAGGCACTGTTGCACAAGACATTTATATGGTTAACGGCGGCGGAGGTAATCGAATGCCACGACAAGACCTTGGTTGAAAAGGTACACAAAGAGCATGAGGCTGCCGTTAAGCGTGAAAGAGAGCTAAGTTCCGTTGCGTGGGTCTAAGGCATGAGCCGAGATGAACATTTGAAATATAAATTTTTAATAGTGTGCTTTACTTTTTGTTTGAGAAATGCGCCATCCACTCCAGAAGGATGCACGCTTAACTGTTGGCTGTTGCTTATTATGAGTTTATAGCCTTATATAGTTTTGGTTGAAGAGAATTGCATCGTGAACGGCGAATGCTCGCTTCTTCTAGTCACGTCGTCGGCTGCCAATTCAGCCTAAGCTCAAAAAGACGAGTGAGGTGGAGGGAAGAGAAGGGAGCAAACAAGAGAATCAGTATTGAAATGATAATGCAAATGGGCATGGATTAATCGCGCACCTTGTATCTCGCCAGATCTTGCTCGTACATATCTTTGTACTTTTTCTTTCCCTCTTCTGACATACTTTTCCACATGCGACCCAACTCCTTCGTGTGGTCGCTGCTTTGAGCATTTATCATTCTCGTCTTCACTATTGGTCGATTTTCTTTGCAAAACAGAATGAAGCATGTCCGGGGCTTTTTCGGTAGTATCTTTTTGCGATGAACAAACATGACATTTTGTAGGGCACGATGCTGCAGTTTCACCATGTTGTAGCTTGCCATAAACTTTGACAGTCCCTCATCGTCTAATTCCTTCCACATCCTATTGAGCTCAGCTTTCAATTCTTCAGTTTCAATGTATGTGTCTATCAGGTGGTCTCTCCATTGTAAGCAAATGGGTTGCATGCTCCGAAAATGCATAACATTTTTTCGTGCCTTTTTTGCGTAAAGTACACTAAAAAATACAAGAGGGGTCTCTAAGCATTGGCTCATGTATGAGAGAAGACTGTCCTGCTTCGTAGATATGGAGTCCTCGGAATTCTTTCGCTTCCTCCCTCGACTACGTTGAGCTGTGTTGGCATTTTTTGACGGTTTGATTGCACATAAGACCGAATTGCAGGTTGGGCACTGCCGGCATGCAGATTTTACCTATTCGATTCATCAAACAAAAAGTAACGTGAGACTACATGTACAGTGAAAGGCATGGCGAAGTGGAGCAACACAATAGCGCGTTTACAGTCGAAAATCGATGAGCACTGAACAGGTACTCGTACAGTACTGTACCTTTTCACCACATTTCAAGCAAACCTTTCGCCCTTTTCCAATTGTCTCTTGCATTGGTTTTGCAGTCGCGTAGATCTTCGTCGATACTTTGAAAACATACTGACATATAGGGCACGCCTTTGTTGGCGACCCAACGGCAAAATTACAAGAAGGGCATTTTTTTCTCCCCTTTCCGACCTTGATTTGTCCCTGAATCGCTTCCATGCTGGGCACTGTGCAAATACTGTTTGGAAGCAAACTGGGTTGGTGCACGAGCGAGACAGAAAGGAATTGAAGTGCATGTGCGTTTAAGCGGGTGCATGCTTACCTTATATTTGTGGGCAATATGTAAGGGAGTTCAAATGATTTGTCCCGGCAAACACAGGTGAAATGAAAAGACACGGATAGTATGGCTTAGCGAGCGTGTAGTCCTTGCTACAGGTACAGTTTGCAAACAGATACTCGTACACTCGTACAGTGGTGTGGTACGAGTACTCGTACTGGCCAGTACTGGCAGTAGTGCTAGCAGCCGCCAGCAAGGTGTTGCAATGCGCGAAGGCAGCCAGTGCCAAGAATTCAGAATTCCTCTTTTATCATAATTTATTTTGAATTATTATGCCGCCCCTTTAAGTCCGTACAGTACTCAGTACAAGTAGACTACAAGTACAGTAGGTACATGTACGTACGAGTATATACTGTACTCGTACGTACAGTATACCGGTACTCGCAATGGCGGTTGGTAAATGTCACTTGTGCATTCTTGCAGTCACGTAAAAAAAGAAGAGCAGAATTCTGGTGATATTTAACGGTAATTGGAGGAAAGTCAGAAAGATCTCGCCGTCAGAAATCAAAAAGGTTTTGACTTGATCGCCAACGGCTAACGACAAAAAATGAAAACATTATAAGTAAGTCTGAAGCTTCATTGTAGAGCGAACAAATGGGCGGGCTCGAAGCATTCGAAAAAGGGAAATGTTAGTCTACTAATAGTTGGGCATGGTTGAATTGTTTGGAAGTTGCTTCAATTTTTATTTAAGAATTAATCATATTGTATCCTATCTGAAGTTCCTTGGGCGGGGGTGGGGGCTAACTATAATAATCATTTAGTAGTCTTCCTCGTCTTCTTCGCCTTCTCCTTCGGCGGTCTCGGCGGCAACTTCTTCGTTGTCCTTCTCAAGGGCGGCAAGATCCTCACGGGCCTCGGGCAATTCACCTTCCTCCATACCTTCATCGGCGTAGTGTTGGACAAAGGCACGCTTGGAGTACATCGGATCGAACTTGTGGTCAAGTCCAGATACCAGCATTGCCATTTCGTCGTCTTCATCGTCTCGATCTCCTTCTCCTTCTGAGCCGACTTCGAGAATAGAAAAGTTAATTTCTCCCATATTTATTCCACTGATGGAATTTCCATCGGCATCGGCTAATCCGCTAGCCATGCTCTTTTCACGGAGCTTCTTTTGGTTCCGAACAAGAATAAATAAACGCAGTGCCTATTGGAAACATAGGACAGAAACAAGACAAAAAAGGGGTTAGTGATTCCATGCACTGCACGTGTGAAAGTAGGTGCTCTATTTCACACCCAAATTTTTTTTTCAAAACGATGGTTGTTATTTATGAAAAGATGGGCCCACCTGTACAGAATATCGCACTGCTATAAGAACGCTGTCGATAACCCCTTCAACCTCCTCGCCTTCGTTTGCCGGCTCTATCAGCATGGTAAATAGTGAAATGACGCAGACCGTTAAGACCACCGCATCAAATATGTTGGAGCACCGTTGCCAGTACTGCTTACACTTTACAGCTGCCATACGCACACCCACCTCGCAACAAAGAAGCATAGTGATGACAACCTGCGTCGTCGAAATACACGGTAATGATTGTTATTTGTTACGTATGTCAAAGCATGAACGTAGCAAAAAGGTGAGAAAAGCAGGTTCGAACGTCGTTTCGTGTCAATGGTGGTTAAAGTAAAAGCACTTTTTGGATGGTATTTAGGATAAGCAACAAGACCGCTCGATCGCTTGACTGCTTGTCTGCATACTGTACAATTTTTCGATTTTTGACTCACCTCAATCATGATAAATATAGGGTTGTAGGCATGGGAAATTGGGGCGATCAACTGATACCACCAACACAAACAGAGAAGCAGACGTTGGTGAGAAAATTTGGCAGTTGATGCGATTCGTTTCGTTATAGAGAGAGGCGTGGTCTTTTGACTGCATGGCAGTCTCGCCTTTTTCACTTACCATCCATACAAATGTAATGAGGTTCAATGCTATCATAAGCACGTACAAGTAAATGTACGCGTTCGAATAATATATCCGATTAGCCAGCACGGATGCAATGTCCACATGGCTTTGTGCACTGACGCGCGCACGCCGGGTCGATTCGAAATCCATGGATGGCTGTTCTCGCGCTGCCCTGCCCGTCTATTGCACTCGTTCTCCTTGTCTGCTATTTGTCCACAGTATTCCGCTCACGCGTGCACATATGACACGCACTGCATTGCATAAAAATTCTGGTACGTCGCCGCTAGGTCTACTAGTCTTGTCGTATGTCAGTCAGTCACATTTGAAACATACACTCCTCATCATCATCATCGGTCGGCTGCTTACATATATTACAGTACACATGCATTCGTCATCATACAGTAACCTTAGTATACATCACGCCCACCACCATCGTACGGAGGTATGTAAGGTACAGTATACTGTACTCGTACAGTACGTACTCGTACTGAGTACTGATGAGTGCCATTAGTCGTGTTTACAGGTACGTACTCGTATTCACTGTACTCGTACGGAGTTTACGTACTACAGGTAGTACACTAGTCATACTCAGTACTGATTACGTACTTGATGAGTACTGTAAGGTTACTCGAGTCACTCGAGTCCAAGTATAACGTACGGCGTACTGTACTCGTACTGAGTACGGTACTGAGTACGAGTACCCCAATTGTACCGTACTGCAAGTACCTGTACGAGTACTGTACTTGTACTGTACATACCTGTACGTACTCGTATACGGTATTTACAGGTAGTACGAATTGGCCAGGTACGATACGCTCATGGAAACCGTTATAAAATAATACCGTTCTGAAAACCTAACTGCAGAGGATAGATATGTGACAGCTGACACATGAAAAAGCTTACCAAGTTGCATTTGACTGCCTGGACA
>JACLAC010015954.1_pt1 | contig 19027 bp, 17 predicted proteins | sample 8027881 | NCBI WGS metagenome assembly JACLAC01 (sample SAMN15725517, study PRJNA655200) | protist metagenome | isolation source: fluorescence activated cell sorting (FACS) single amplified genomes of... | place: Spain: Blaines Bay Microbial Observatory, Mediterranean Sea | collected 2016-01-19 | reverse complement strand
GAGAAATAACTCTTCCCAGCCGTTTCCTAGGTTCCAATTAAGGCTCCAGGTTGCCACTGCCAAGTCACACCAAACGTCTGCGACACCAAGCTCACCTAAGTCGACAAAACCTTGTAAACAATTGTTCTGAAATAAAATATTGGGAACACAATAGTCTCCATGGCAGACGACATCATTGGTTGAAGAAGGTTGTTGTACCTGCAAGAAGTTCAGCGCTTCGTCAAGGCTGAGATGTTGAAACTCAGGATGAAAATGCTTTTCTGGTTGAATTAATCCCAGTTGAGCTCTCTTGGTGACATGCTCCAGTGCAGGCTCTATTCGGAAATCAAAGGGACAGTTGGAGACGGGGGCGTGGTCGTGAAAATAGCGTAAGGCCTTCGCCAGAAGGGAAACCAATAGCTCTGGGTTAGCTTTTAGATCGGGTTCTGTGCCGGTTGTTCCCGCGATTCCTTCACTCAGTAACCACGCTGGATCAGCATCCAGATCAAAATCAATGATCTTGGGAACTGGTAAAAAAGCTTTAGCCCATTGCAGACGTTCCAATTCATCTGCAATCGAAGGATAAGCATACCTTTGAACCATTTTCAAATATCTCGTCGCACCGTTGGGGTGGCTTAGTCGATAAGTGCAAGCATGATCAAAAGGAGCCCAAGCTACCGTAGCGGTCCAGTTTTGCAGAGAGCTTTCTAAGCTCTCTGGGATAGGAAAAGATGGGCTGAATGTGGATTGGTGTTGCATTGCGTCATGAAGAGATCAATATAGTGTTTTGTTGCAAAATTTCATATTTGCGTAGCTCTAAGATTTTTCGGAAACCTCCTCTCCAATGAGTACCTTCCCGATAATTCCCACAGACCTTCCTTGAACGTTTTTTCAGTGGCTAAATGGAAATAAAGACAGAACTAGTGCTGGATTCCAGCCAGCATGAGATGGATCGTAATAACCGAATGCTGCTTTTAGTTAATGCGGGTCTCTTCATAGTAATCGGCTCCATCATCAGTCGCTTGCATGTGCTGCAGGCCTGGATGGGTGTTAACTACGAAGAGTTTGCTTGGGTTCTATTCTGTTTCAGTTGCGGTTCCATTTTGAGTAACCTAATCGTCGGCCGTCTGATTCCATTGTTTGGCGTCAAGAGGATGCTGATGCTCACGATGATTTGCATCATTGTTGCCCTGATTAGTTTTTTGGAAAAGCCAGCTTATACTACCTTGCTTGGCCTTTGGATGCTGCTTAGTTTTGGCTTTGGAGGCAGCATGGTCGTGGTGATGTCCCAGGCAGGCATTGTTCAAGCCCAGCAAGGCAAATCCTGGATGTCATTCTTTCAGGGGGTTAGTGGGATCGGGGTGATTGGAGGAATGGGAGTCGGCTTGCTCTCCAATTCCATGTTGTTCCCAATTGACAGCCATTTCCCTCTCGTGGGGTTGGCAATGCTCACACTCCTAGTGATCACGATCTTCGGATACATTCCCTATGAAACGGAGCAGGACCAAGAGGGAGCCAAGTTTAAGTTATCCACTCCTTTGATTTTACTCGCCTGCACCAACTTCGCTGTAATTCTGGCGATCAGCCAATTTCTCTCCTGGTCAGGTGTGATGCTTCGGGATGAATTTCAGTTTTCTGATGATCTGGCAACTCTTGGTTCTTTTGGCTTTATCCTCACTGAAACAGGGATCCGCTTCTACGGAGATATCTTGAGCAAACGTTTTGGGAAGATCCCTTTGCTGATTAATACTGGCTTGCTCACCTGTCTCTTTCTGTTCTCCATTTACCTAATTCAGCATCCAGTCTGGGCCTTGATCGGTTTTGTCTGTGTCGGCCTGGTGTCTGGAATCATTCAGCCGATTGTTTTTGGGCTTTCTGCAGAACAAAAAGGCAGCATGGCTCGAAACATGGCCTTTATTCTCTTGTTCCAGTCAATCGCTTTTTTAGCTGGGCCGATGATTACTGGCTCGATTGCTCAAAATGTGGGCCTCTTTGAAATCTATCTTTTCTGTAGTTGTGTTAGCGCATTGATTGTGCTGCTTGGGGTTTCCTTGGGTCGATTACAAAAGGTTCAAATCCCTATGCCTTAATTGACTTACGAGTGTGTGAATTAAGGACTGATACTTGGCTGAGGAATCTTAATGACGATCATCAGTAAAGTGCCAACCAACATGATTCCTGCCAAGCTCATAAAGGCCCAAGGAATGGAGTACTCTGCCACCAAAGCAATTCCCCACATTCCACCGGCTACATACAGTCGAGAACCAAGATTCATGATCGACAAAACCGTTGCGTGCCGATGCACAGGAAAAAGTTTTAAAGTTTGATCCGCTAGCAATACTTGCTGCACCCCCACCACGGAACGGATCCAGAGAAAAAAGAAAGCCACCATCCAGGCGTCGGCACTCCAACTAAGCAGAGCATAGCCAACTCCCAGAAACAGGCAGGTGCCCGCCAGAATTCGAGCAATTCCGAAGCGATTTTGTAATACATGAACCTGCTTTAGGACTAGCCCTTCGATGGCCATTCCAGCGGCTGTCAAGAGGCCAAGCAAGGCCACTTCACCTCCCCGCTCTTCAAAAAAGGGCTGAATCATGATCAGCAGCGAGTCAGCAAACGGCTGCGTTGCACAAAATAGCAAGATCATCACAATCAGAGTTCCTGAGAGTGATGAGATTTCAGAGAATCCAATTCGATCAAGCCAAGTAAAGTTTGAAGCTCTCTTTTGAGTTTCCTCACCCTCCTCAAAATGAATACTCTCCATACAAGGCAAGGAGATCATTCCTAGCAGCGCCAGACCTACACAGAAGACGGTCAAGGCAATCAGGATATAAAAACTTTCAGGCCCCCAGATCCCCACGATTAGTGTCCCTCCAAGAAAGGCAATGAAATTTGCTGTGGATTTGGCAAAACCAAAATAGCCAAGTGCTTCACTGTAGCGTTCAGACTGTTTTTGTCGGTCTAGCAATTCATGGAGATACGCTTCGAGACAGCCAGAATGTAATGCCCAGTGAATCCCTCCGATGAGGGAAGCCAAAGCGAAGTGAAAGAACTGGGTGCCTTGTAGGAAAATGATTTCTCCAAGCAATTGTAGCAGCAGACCGATGACCAGTATCTTTTTCTTGGAAAGATGGTCCGCTAACAATCCACCTGGAATTTCAAACAAGAGGTTGCTGAGTAGCAGCAGAATCGAAAGTTCAGAAATCTGAACGAGGTTGAGTCCCTTGTCTTGAAGATAAAGAACGTAGAAAGGCAGATAGAAGTAGAGATTACTGAAAAGCAGGAGCAAGGCTAGACGGGCTGGGGCAGAGAAACCAAAGGGCAGAAGATATTGATGGATTTGACTTAGGATTCCGGTTTTACCCATAAAATCACGTAATCCCCATGTGAAATATAACTGAACCAGTCAACCGTACAGATCAAGGAGCGAGAGTCATCCTTTACTCTGATTTGGAAGGTTGCAATCGTGTTGTCTCCTTCTGCTTTGACCACAGTTTTTTCCACTGTTCCGATGGGTTTTATATAGCTAACACAGGTTTGAACTGCACCATCAACGATCGGCTCGTCAATGCCCTTTGTCATCCAGTAGGTGACAACGGCTAGGGCGAAGAGAAAAAGGCCCAGGAAGGAGATGCGGGTGACAGACACTTGATGTAGGTGCAGTGTAGGAGAGATTAAGAATTAGTCTCGTTTGAAGTTCAATTCCAGGCGAACTCCGTTAGGGTCATGGATGAAGATCTGGCGAACAGGGGAGCTAGGCACATCCATCAGTTTAAAGGTGACAGACTTTTGTTCCAGCCTCTCTTTCATTTCGTCGTAACCCTTTGCAATCCAAGCAACGTGATCAATTGCACCTGTTGGGCCTGGTTTCGAATCCGTTTCTACAAGATGGATTACTGGATGGCCACCTGCGTAAAGCCAGGCTCCCGGAAAATCAAATGGGGGGCGATCGCCATTCTCAAATCCTAGGACATCCTCATAAAAATGGATGGTTTCCTCCAGTTCTGAGGTTTCTATATTCACATGGTCCAGTCCAGAGATCATTCCAACTCCATTATCAAAAAGGTTTTATAGAATTAGTACTTAGTGGCTGGTGACCAATTCACCAAGGCTGTGCTCCCAGCAGTCGCTTGCCAAGTTCTGTCAGTTCTGCTTTTGGGCCAAAGTCAGACTCATTTCGGGGTCCAGCCGTACCACTGATTTTATTACCTGATTTTTCAGGTCGAATTTGGTTGGCAAAGGATTCCAGCCGGATTTCTAATAGCTCAGTATGCTCTGGCTCTGCTGGACACATCGAGAGATACTGGGCAAACCTTGGAACTGTAGAACGATTAGGGCTGGTTCCATGGGCCATTCGGGTATCCCAGATCAAAAGGTCGCCAGCTTTGCTTGGGACATTGATCACTTCGAAATCAACTTTTTCCTCCAACATTCTGGAACGTCCTTTTGGCTGTTCCTCCAACCAACTCTCCAACTGCTTGAAAAGATCCGGAATAATCTGGAGCCCTCCCTTACCAGTGTCATTGTCATTTAAACTCAGCACACCCTGAATGTTGCGTGTAGCGAGTAATTGATCCAACTCAACATCCCAATGCAGAAAGCACCAAAATCCCAGCCATTCTGATTGGGAAGGTTCATATTCACTCGATCAATGGTCACCCATAGTTTTTCGGTACCCCAAAGATCGCAAAACACATCATAGACCTTGGGAAACTGACGATTATTCCAGATCGCCTGATGATGGTACAACTCGGTCATTCCTGCAATGCTTTTTGGAGTCGGATCCTCTGCAGATCTGGGTGTAATACTGTACCACGAATCCGGGTTGTCCCGCTCAACTCCCAGAAAATCACAGGTCACCTCGATCAATTCCTCGCATTGCTCTTTGGGGACTAAATCCCGGATGACTAAATAACCGTTTTCTTGCCAGAATTTCCAATCATCCCAACTAAGTACTCGAAAAGTATGGTCTGGCGAATATTCTGGAAAGACTCGTGGAGATTCGTACCGTGTTCCGGCACTGTAACGAATTTCAGGCGTCATGCTTGGTTCCTAGAGTTATCCAACTGCAAAGGTTTCTTCTTTAGAGGTCGGCTTGGGACAATTTAGGTAAAAGAGTTCATCTAGATATTCTCAAAGCCCAAAAAATCCGCACTGTATCTTATTGTTTGTTACAGTTCACAGGTTTACTTTTAAAAGTGATTTTGGATTCATTTACACATCAAGTTTGGGGGACTTATAAATGATAGCATCAAATTTAGGAGAGATCTTCTACCAGGAGAGAGAACCGAGGAGGCGTTGACCAAGTTCTGTTAGTGTTGGCTTTGGACCAAAGCATGCTTCTATGTTTGAGCCAGGCATACCACATTTTCTTGGCCCTATGCGGTTGTCAAATGATTCGAGTCTAATCTCTAGCAATTCCCCATCTTCTGGCTCAGCAGGGCACATTGAAATATACTGGGCAAATCTTGGCTGGTTTGAACTATTAGGGCTTGTACCATGAGCCATTCTACTGTCCCAAATCACCAAATCTCCAGCTTTGCTTAAAACGTTAACAACATCAAATTCCAACTTTTCTCTAATAATTCTTGATCGATCCTTCGATTGGCACTTAAGCCAATCGTCCAACTGTTTATAGAGATCTGGGACAATTTGAAGCCCCCCCATATCAATATCATTGTCGTTCAAACTAAGTACACCTTGGATATTGCGAACATGATCTCTATTGGCAAGGTCAATGTCCCAATGTAAGAAGCCATCGTTTTGCCACCCATCTCGATTGGGAAGATTCATATTTACTCTATCAATCGTTACCCAGAGTTCTTCGGTACCCCATAAATCTACGAATGCATCATATAGTCTAGGATATTGTCGGTTGTTCCACATTGCCTGATGGTGATACAACTCTGTCATCCCCTGAAGACTTTTTAGAGTGAGGTTTTTTTCTGACCTCGGTGACATCAAATACCAGGATTCTGGTTGTTCTTTTTTAACCCCGAGGAACTCACATATAACATCAATTAAATCTTTACATTGTTGCTTGGGAATCAGATTCGGAATTACCAAATAGCCGTTCTCTTGCCAGCATTGCCATTCAGCCCAACTTAAAACTCGAAAATTCTTGTCATCAACATATTCAGGAAAAGTGCGGGGTGTCTCGTAACAAGTCCCTGCATTGTAGCGACGTTCTCTAGCCATTGTACTCAAAATCTTTCAACCGACAGCAAATGTTTCTTCAAATTTGATAGGCTTTGGACCGTTCGTGGAAAATAACTCTTCTCCAGATTCACGAGTCCTTGTTCCACTTACAAGAAGTCCTGGACGACCCACACTTTGCCCTTCTGTTTGCTTATTTTCAGGATTTCGGTAACCAACACGTACGAGCTTACGAGCTGATGCTGTCGTATTGATGTATGAGCCATGAATTGTATTTATGTTGAAAAGTACGACATCTCCCTTTTTCGCAGGAACAGGAACCGTATCTACCAATGAAAAATCATTTGTTGGAAGATGGGGAGTACAGGGTTTCCCATCAGGGAAATTTACAATGTGTGCGAGAGGACCTTGCTTGTGCGAACCCTCTAAAAATCTTATTTCTCCATTTTCATGACGTGTATCATCTAGGTGAATCAGCGCATCAATGAAACGCTCATCTTTGTGTTTGTAAAAAGCCCAGTCTTGGTGCATTGGGAAAGGATGGCCTGTCTGGGGAGGCTTGATGTGCATAGTACTGTGATGCAACTCTACATCTGGTCCAATTAATTCTGCAATCACTGATACCAACTTAGGCTTCAGGACAGCCTGCAGCCAGTTGCTTGAATAGTATTGCAGGTCATGCATTGCAATTAATTTACTTCGGCTATCTGTAGAAGCATCCATGTAAGTTTTTCGCCATGGACCACTCCAACCCGGAGTATTTTCAGCCCAAGTATCCATCATCCAAATTAGATCTGAGGTTAAGTTTTTTACTTCCTCAGGAGAGAAAACATCGGTTAAGTGAAGATAACCTTTCTCCCAGAAAAAATTGTTGTGATCCATTATTCTCATTCCAGTCAAATTATTAGGTGCCGAATAAATTGCTTGTGGGTACCGAAAAAACTCCATCTGACTACTTATTATAGTAAGACTTCTTTTCCGGTTTTCTCACTCAAGTAAACTGCATTCAAAATTTTCATTACTTGGAGGGAATGTTCAGCTGGTACTGGAACAGGCTGATCTTTGATGATTGCCTCGGAGAATTCGATGCATTCTTGTGCATGGGGTTCTACACTTTTCGGGAGTGGTTTCAGTATACTATTTGAGTGTGATTTGGAGTTGGGGTCTGAAGTGAGTTTTTGAAGGCTGGGCCAATGTAATCCACCTTTTTTACCATATAGCCAAACTTGCATGTCTTCGAATTCACCTGCTTCATGATGGAGCATCCAAGATACCTCAAGCATGAGCACAGCACCGTTTTCGAAACGAATAAAAGCTGCAGCCAATTCCTCAACATCCATGACATCATGGTTATAGACTCCCATTTTGCTGAATGCACTATGGTCTTTAGCCAGTTCTGTCCTGGCTACACCAGTAACTGATTTTGGCTCTGGGTTGCCCATAAACCAGAGAGTTAGATCAAGAACATGAACGCCAATATCTATGCAAGCCCCTCCGCCGGAATGCTTACTCATTAAAAAACCGTCTCGGACTGGCAGAGCATTTCTACGCAGCATCCATGATCTAGCGTGGTAGATGTGTCCTATAGATTGGGCCTGCTCCTTGATAAGTTTAGAACCATCTCTAAATCGAAAATGCTGAGCACACATCAGCTTTTTCCCACTGCGATCTCTTGCTTCAATCATTTTTTCTATTTCAGGAGCAGTTGGGGCAAGTGGTTTTTCACAAATAACATGTTTACCTGCGTTGAGAGCCGCAACTGTTAAATCACAGTGATAAGAGTTTGGGGTACATACGTCCACGATATCAATTTCAGCATCATTGATTAGATCAACAGGGTCTTGATAAAGTTTTGGAATTTCATGATCTTTGCCCCATTTTTCCAGTGTGGGACCATGAATATCTGCAGAGGCAACAACTTGAGTGTAAGGACTCTGTTTCCAGCCTGGCATGTGCGTCCGGGCTATCCCTCCAACCCCGATGACACCAACCCGTAAATCATTCATAATGCCTCCTTTTGCTTAAGAATATGGTTCAACATTGACCCATTTGCGAGTCGCAGCAGCTTCATAAATGGCTTCCATAACTGTACTTCGATAAGCGGCTTCTTTAGGAGTTACTAAATTAGTTTTCTCACCACTATTGACAGAATCTAGAAACAAATCAAAAGCATGTGGGAGACTATCAGGCACATCTTTGAAAGGTGTGCTAGCGTTTGCATCTTTGATATCGTCACTGACCAAGTACAAATCATCTCTAATGACATAGGCATAAGCTTTCGTTCCACTCACTTCAGCAGTCAATGGCATTGCAAGGTCGACCCAACCAGCTGCAATACTTGCAACAACACCACTCTTGAATTTCAGCAGAGCTTCACCACTCTCATCACAATTAGGATATCTTCCAACCGGGCTTGAAAAAGTAGCAGCTACTGCTTCTAAATCGTTCATAAACCAAAGCAGTATATCAAGAACGTGTGTTCCTAAATCACCGAAGGCACCAACCCCAGCTTGTTCCATGTCTGTCATCCAAAGCCATCCCTCGAAACCTTCCTTTAAATTTTTAGCATGATAATTGTTGAGTCGAATTCTGCTTATTGATCCGAAAGAATTTGAATCAATAAGTTGTTTAATTTTCCTGTAGGCTGATCTACTACGATTGAAATAGCCCGTTTGGAACAATACACCAGATTCAGTCAATGCTTTTTCCATCCTCTTAGAGTCACCTTTACCCATACCTAACGGTTTTTCAACAAAACAGTGTTTGCCTGCCTGAGCCACTTTTTCCAGGATTTGTTCGTGCCGATTTGTTTCAGCACAAACAATTACAGCGTCCAAGGCATCTAGTTTAAGAAGTTCATCAACCGAAGAACAAATTTGACAACCAAGCTTTTGTGCATTTAGATTTGCTCTCTCCGAGTCATGGTCCCACACACCTACGACATTGAAATCCTTTCTGGTCAGTAATCTTCGTACGAAATCAGGGGTGTGTATGTGTGCAGCACCCAGTAATGCTATTTTTTTCACTACTCTCCTTCAAAAGACAGTTATTGATTAATTGAAGCAACTAGTTTGTGCATTCCTGACCAGTCCGCCCACATGTCACAAATGCCATCTTTTGATCGCTCCCAAGGATTGCTATCTGATCCCAAATCAAGCCATTCCCCTAACAGTCCCCTATCAGGATGATCTGTATAACCATCTGAGACAATATTGGGCTGCCTTGTTTTGTTTCTGATTCGAAATATTACCGTTTTTCTTGACTCATGGCCTTTTTCGTTCCTTGTACCAGTATGAGGTAAATGAAAGGTGCTGATGCAAGCATCTCCTGGTTCCATCAATATTGGTGTTGGCTTTGGCCACTGCCTCCCGTCTGGTGTTTTTTCTGAAGAGCTATCCAAAAAATAAGCTTGGACAGCATCAGGAAGATACTTTATTCCGCATCTGTTGGGGGCATGATAATCAAGCCTTGGCCAATCGGGACCCTCTGGCCCAATCTGACCAGTTTGGTCTCTCTGCCAACGAAAAAATTCCTCTGTTTTATGATGCGCTCCTGGTAAAACCGCAGTTTGGCCCCAACCCTCCTCTGTCTGGGGAGAAAGACAAACACAAATAAGAGCTGTAAAGCTACCCAGGCTAAGTGTTTTCTCTGGATCTTGGAACAGAGGAACCAAATTATGGCCGATTACCTCAGCACTGTGGCCGAGATCTCCTTTTGGTCCAGAACGTATGTATTTTTCGTAAATTTGTTTGTAACTGCCCGTTTGAGTATTCTGTGGGACATTAATCGAACACAAACCGTCCATATGAAGAAATGAACCAAAGTAAGGAGTGTCTTCGTCTCTGTAACCTATGTTATTGATTTTACTGCTTGGGTCGGTTTGTTCCTTGACAGCTACATGACAGGAGGTGGGTGGATCGAAAGGGCCTATGACTTCATCAAGGATTGATTTGAGATGAGATCTGTTTATCAGATAGGTCATTCTTTGATCATAGCCCAAACGCTTGTCAAAATCATGATCGTGCGTTTTTAATGCGTCTAGTGCTCCTGAGAGGATTTTGTGAGGAATAACATTTTTCAGAATTACGTATCCATCTCTGTGTAAGGATTGTTTTTCCTCAAAACTAAGAATTCTTTCGTATTCCATGTTCCCTCCCTGTATTTTGATAAGAACGAATGAAACCAGAAGAAGCTGGCTAAGAGAGACTGATTTATGTTCTTGGTATCTGCTTAATCATATAGGTGACATGAAACATTGTGTTGTGAACCCACTGCTAGAGGCTTAAGAATCGGTGCTTTTGAAACGCACATATCTGTCTTTTGGGGACAACGACCTATATAGCGACAACCAATTGCATCACTAAATCGGGTCTCTTCCTCATCCGGAACATCTATCTGCTCTCCCCAGTTTTCATCTGGGTCCGGGGCAGGGACTGAGTCAATTAATAATTGAACGTAAGGATGTTTGGGCTGATCAATAACAGCCACGGTATCCCCTGATTCAACTACATTTCCCTGGTATAAAATAAAAATCCGGTCACCAATCTGGTAGGCGGTGCTTAAATCGTGTGTGATGTAAAGGAAGGAAATCCCTTGTTGATCTCGCATTTTGAGCATTACATCTAGAATAGCTGCTCTAAGTGAAGCATCAACCATCGAAACTGGTTCGTCCGCGACAATAATGCGAGGTTTAATCATATAGGCTCGAGCCATCATCATTCTTTGACGCTGACCTCCGCTAAGTTGATGAGGATACTTCTCCAAAACCTCTTCTCCTCTCAGTCCCACAATATTCAGAGCTTCTTCAATCAAGTCACGACCTTCTTGATTGCCTTTTGCCAACTGGAAGTGCTTGATGGCCATTTTGAAGATATGATGGATACGGTAAAACGGGTTGTAAACGCCAAAAGGGTCCTGGAAAACTGCTTGAACACTTTTCCGGTAGTCATATAGCTCAGCCGACGACATCTTATCAACATCCTTGCCTCGAAATCGGATTGAACCACTGGAAAGTGAGGTGAAGCCTAAAACCAGATTTGCAATTGTGGATTTCCCACTTCCACTCTCACCCGCAATCGTTGTAATTGATGCAGGTGAGGCTTCTAGATTCATCGAAAATTGATTCAATGCACAAAGCTGCTTTTCTTTACCGAAGAGCCCTCTTGAAATTTTGTAGAGTTTGGTTGCATTTTCAATTTCAAGCAGCGACATGATCTTCATCCTCAATAAGATGGCAAGCTACCTGATGACCTTCTTTTAGATTTCGCCATGAAGGTGATTTCGCTCGACAGGTTTCATTAGCTGAAGGGCAGCGTAGTTGATAGATGCAGCCCGGTGGAGGGTTACGTGGATCATGAGTAATTCCCTCAACTAATTTGAGTGGCTTTCGCTCTTTAAGAGATGGAATTGAATCAATCAAGACTTTAGAGTAGGGGTGCCGAGGATTACTAAAAAATTCTTTGATGGGTGATATTTCAACAATATTGCCTGCATACATAACAGCTATTCGGTCAACCATTTGGGCCATCAGGCCCATATCATGACCAATCATGATCATAGACACCCCCATCTCACGCTGCACATTTTTCAATGTTTGTGCAACGATGCGCTGCACAACAACATCAAGGGCACTAGTAGACTCATCGGCAATGACAAGACTGGGATTGAGTGCAATTCCAATTGCAATGCAGACTCGCTGTTTCATCCCTCCTGATAGCTCATGCGGAAACATCTTAACCACCCTAAGTGGTAATCCAACTTTGCGGAGCAGTCCATCGATTCTATGACTTAATTCAGTACTATTAAGTAATTTTTCGTGCGTTACTATCAAATCTTTAATTTGTGCACCAATATTCATTGTTGGGTTCAACGAGTTCATTGCCCCTTGAGGAATTAAAGATAATTTAGTTGCTCTAATTTTTCTAAATTCTTCTTCATTTAATTGACTTACAGTTATGCCATCAACATCAATTTTACCACTAACTATTTTACCAGGATGTTGGACAAGTCTTAGTATTCCATATGCTGCAGTTGATTTGCCACAACCTGATTCTCCAACTACGCCCAAGCACTCTCCTTTATAGACATCAAAGCTGACCCCATCTACTGCTTTGACATCTCCAGTAGGAGTATCATAATAAACCTTGAGATCTTTAACTTGGAGGGTTTTTTCAGTAGATTTTACCATAATTAAGAGGCTTTTCTGAGGCGAGGATTTGAAACTTCATCAAGGCCGACATTTATCATTAGTAGACCCATAAATATCAGAATCAAAGTCAGTGTGGGAAGTCCCCACCACCACCACATGTCTCTAAGAATAGCGGCGGCTTCTAGCGAGAAGAAAATTGTCACACCCAAAGTAGGCATTCTTGTTGGACCAAGTCCTAAAACCTCCAAGCCGATGGCTGTCAGAATCGCCCCAGATGTGTTTCCAATAAAACTTGCTGCGAGGTAGGGTATGAGATTAGGTAACATTTCTTTGAACATTATATCTCGTTCAGGTGCTCCTGATAACTTTGCCATTTTGACATAGCCGCTTTCACGCATAGTTAACACTTGTGCTCTAATATATCTGGTTGGGCCAGGCCATGTGAAAAGTGCAATCATTGCCGCCATCGTATTCACTTCAACCCTAAATAATGATTGAACAACAATGAGGACGGCTAAAGCGGGTATTGTAGTAGTTGTGTCGGCCATCAAACGAACAAAATCATCCCACAGTCCCCCGTAAAAGCCCGCGGTAAATCCGAGAATTATCCCGATCAACATTCCAATGCCGGCCGCTATGAAACCAATACTCATTGTTGCTGGTGTCCCCACCAGCATCACAGCCAACATGTCTCTGCCTGAATTTGTCGTGCCTAGAGGGTGTTCAATTACTCCCTCCTGCTTTCTCATGTTTTCAAAACCATAAGGAGGAAGATTGAGAGGCGCACTTCGTGTTGCAGCCATCTCTGTGTCCCAGTAGATATTTCCAATTAACGTTGATAATAATAATGAACCGATGACAAAAAGCCCACAAATTAATGGGGTATTAAGCCAAGGATTATTAATACTTTTTCTATTGAGCATTTTATCAGTTTTTTTGGAATGTTATTCGAGGATCTATAAGAGGATAGATTAAATCCAATATTAGAACTGAAGTAGCAGTGATGAGAATTAAAATGAAGGACGTTCCCTGAATAACAGTGTAATCAACATCTTTGATAGCGTTTACAATTACACTTCCCATCCCTCTATAAGCAAAAGCAGCTTCTACAAGAATTTGGCCTGCTACAATAGTTCCGATTGTGAAAGCTAAAGCAGTTATCTGAGGGAGAATCGCATTTCTTACTTGATATCGATAAAGGAGATAGAATGGCTTCAAACCCTTAGCTTGGCCAAACGTCATGTAATCTTCTCCTTCAACTGTAACCATCATACCCCTCATCCCAATGGTCCAAAACCCAAAAGTGACGAGTACCACAGAGAGAGCCGGTAGAGTTCCGTAGTGGATTACACTGCTAAAAAATTCTATAGTCCAAGCTGGTTCTAAACCACGCTCATAAGAGCCAGTAAATGGAAATATATCAAAATTAAAAGCGAAAATATAAATTAGAATTAGAGCACACAAAATACCAGGTATTGATGTAAAAATCATTGAGGCTGAAATCGCAAGTTTTGCATATATTGGTGTTTTTTTCCAAGATAACAAAGCACCAAACAAATTTCCAATAAAGAAATATAACACTAATGAAATTGACATTAATCCAATTGACCAAGGAAGCGCTCGTCCAACAATTTCTTTAACTGGAGTTGGAAACATAGCAAGTGAAACTCCTAGGTCTAATGAGACTAATCCGCCTAAGTAACGTCCGTATTGAACATAAATTGGATCATTAAGACCAAATCTTTCTTTAAACCCTTCAACAATTTTTTCTGAATTTTCAACATACCCTGCACTTTCACTCATTCTGGAAATCATTGACTGAATTGGATCTCCGGGAGCTAATCTTGGAATGATAAAAATAACACTGGATGCAAGCCATACTGTCATTAAAAAAATTCCAAATCTTCTCAAGGCGTACTGAAGTGTAAGACCACCCATAAATCCATTTCTAGAGTAAAAAGCCAGGTCGGAAGACCTGGCTCAGGTTAATAATTATTTGGCAGGCTTCAAATTATGAATAATTTGGTGCGTGCTTTGCCACCATGTTGCCGGGTGGTTGTAATTATTTTCAGCAGTTGGCCAACCAGTCCAGTAAGTTGTGTCGAATGGAATCAACTTACGAGCTTGTGTGATTGGGATAAATGGCAGTTCCTCGTACCATAAGCGATAGGCATCCACAACCATGTCAACCATACCAGATGCATTCAATGGCATGGCTCCCATCTTGTCTACGATCTCCGTAAATTCTTTACTCTTTGGGGTATCCCACCTCACATAATTATTACCCCCCGGAGAAGTTGTACCTACAGGCTTAAGGTATTTTGCTGTAAATCGGTTCAATGACGCATAGGGCTCATTAATTGATCCGCAAGAATGCCAATCCATTGAACCCATAAAATTACCTGTGTATCTGTCATTATCCCAGGTTGCACCCGCAATTGGCCGATGCTCCGCCTTGATGCCAGCATCAAGGAACTGCTCTACGACAACGTCCGCAATTCGACGTTTTTCAATAAAGCCCTCATGGGTTTTAATAACAAATTCTAAAGTCTTTCCACCTTTTTGGTAGAACCCATCCGACCCTTTTTCCCAGCCTTTCGATTCAATTATCTTTTGTGCAATGTGTGGACTTGCATTCAGGCGCATTCCCATGCCAGCTGCAACAACCGCATCTATGTATGGAAATAATCCCCCATAATGTACAAAAAGAGTCATCGAAGGAATGGTTGTGCCTTCATATGCAACGCGAACAATCTCCTCCCGGTCAATAATATAATTTAGCGCCCAGCGCATTGCAGGATCATCCCAAGGCTCTGCTTGAGTATTTATTGAAAGCTGACGTGCACAAGGATCTAACCAACTGTATGGTAAATCACTAAACCAAGCTTGCATATTCTCGTTACGTGCTTGCATTGCCTCAAAAGCACCCAGAGTGACATCCATTACACTGTCTAATTCACCCTTTGCAGCTAGCATCGAACGGTTCTCTTCAGTTGCAGTTACCGCCCAAATTAATCTCTCTGGAGCCGGAAGAGGTAACCCCTGACTTACACCCCACCAGTTGTCATTTCGATCATAAATGAACTCTGTTTCTGATGCACTTTTTAGAGTGTATGCACCTGAACCTAAAGGCCATCCTTTTTCTTTATCATAAAACTTGAATGTGAAGGGGTCTTGGCCTTTCCAAACATGCTCTGGAATGATGATTACCCCACCGTAAATTTTTACCGAAAAGTAATCCAGTTGGAAACGAGCATTGGGCTCTGTAAGGTTAAATACAACAGTATGCTTATCCTGTTTTTTAACGGACTTGACCCATTGTTGCATTGAAGCAGCATCGCGCAAAGATTGCGTACCATCATCAAGTAACATTTGGATTGTGTAAACTACGTCATCTGCATCTAGATCTTCTCCATCAGACCATTTGATGCCTTTCCTTAGCTTCAATGTCCAAACATCAAGTGAACTGTTTGAAGTAAAACTTTCACCCATCCAAGGATCAATCTCACCAGTTTCATAATTGAGTATGAACAATGGTTCAAAGACCGCTTGGTGAATCCCATTACTTCTTGTTGTACCTGGGACTAAATTATTGAAATTGTACGGCTGTGCTACCTTACCACCGTCAATGTCAAAAATTACTGTTTTATTTCTGGCCTTACTATGACCACCAGCTTGCACCCCGCTCACTGCAATTGCAGCTACACTCAATGCCACTAATGCTAGTTTTTTAAACATATCGACCTCACATAGGAAGTGGAAATTGGTTCGTTATTAAAGATGATCAAAGAGTTTACTTCATAGGCATCCTTTTTAATGGGTTTAGGAAAATTGTGAGAGCTTGAAGGTCTTAATCTCAAAGGGGTTGAGGGTCAAATTCAATTCTCCTCCAACAGCTTCACCAGAGTCATTCCACTCAATCAAATCAGTAGCTTGTATCTTTAGATTGGGATCAATCAAGCGAAGGGTTGCCTCACTTTTCCTGCCTTTTCGCTCAACAACACGCAGAACGAGACAGTCTTCTTTTTCTGCTTTCTTGAGCACCTCTAGCCCAACATCTGCACTTTCCACGATTACAGGGAGGTTGAATTGGTGAAATCGGTTTGCCTTGCAAGGACAAAGGAGCTTGATTGAGCTGTTGGGCCTGCTCAATAACATCGGATTGCTGAAAGGGACTGTTGTGTGGATAGAGCACATAACAGAACTGATGTGTCCCCAGATCTGCGTCAGGGTCAGGGTGTGTTGGGGCCCTGAGGAGATGTAGGTCCAGGATGTTTTCATGGAGTTTGTGTCCATACTTACAATCATTGAGTAGGGCTACTCCCTTCTGTTGGTCTAGCAAATCAACATATTTCTGAGCAGCTACCTCAAAACGGGCCATGTCCCATGTCGTATTGCGATGTAGGACGCTGAACATGTCCATATTGGATATCGCAGGTGGCTGAGACCGTCTGCACATTGACAGGAAAAGAAGTCCGGAGCATGCGATGACACTCCTGCCAGTCAACATTTGTGTCAAATTCCAATGCTTTTGAATTGGTCCGCAAGCTGATCTTTTGGTCAATCCTTGAATTGCCAATCTTTAGTTGGAAGCGCAGGGATTGGCTAACTGGACCGGCTGCAAGAGATTGCCAAGTTTCACTTTGCGCAGTCTCGACTGCCATATCTTCGTAGGAAATATCAATTTCCCAAGCGTCCCAGTTGTGGGGTCGGTCCTCATACAAGGTCAGTACATTGCCAACGGCACCATCTGCCAAAATAGATTCCCCCGTCTCAAGGTCTAACCAGCAACCAGTTGTGCGTGTTGATTGAACTCGTAACGTACCAACTGGTTTTCAATAATCAATGAATCAGCTCTCTTGGCTTGCTGGGTTGCATTACTTAATCGGAGAGTCTTAATTTCCTGAGGAGCAAGCTTCACCAGTGCTGTAAACTTGCCATCCGTATCCTGCTGAACGGGAAGGTCATTACCATGCTCATCCTGCAGTCCTCCTTTCCAATCCGTAGGCAATTCGATCTGGCGCTCATAGGCTACATTTAATGTGTTGATCAGGGTGATTGCGTCCTTGTCTTGATCTAATAAAAGTTTTGCAGATTCACTTCTTAAACGATCACAGGTTTCTAAAGCATCTTGATGCTCTTGTTCTGTTACCTCATAGACCCAATGGATACTGGAGCCCGGAAGGATGTCGTGAAACTGATTGATCAGCAGAGTTTTCCAAATCTTGTCCAACTCTTGCTGAGGGTAGTCTTTGAGTGACCCCAATGACAGGAGATATTCGGTAGCTCTGAGACTTTGCTCGAGCATTCGGTTATTGCGCTTGGTTCTCGCTTGAGTCGTCAGGGTGCCACGATGCAATTCCAGATAGAGCTCTCCGCTCCAAACAGGAAGTTCTGCTGCTTTTTCAGAAATTCGCTCAAAGAACTGATCTGCTCGTCCAAAACTGACCTTGGGCACTCCCTCCAGATTTTTTTGTCTTAGACCGCGTTCAATCATTTCTGCGGTCGGGCCTCCTCCTCCATCCCCAACTCCGAATAGGCACATCATTTCGTCAAGTACACCTTTCTCGACAAAATTCCGCTCAGTTTTTTGTAGATCGTAAGGTTGAAGCTGGCTGTTAAAGGTGTCTTCAGGTGGAAAATGAGTGAGTACTTCTGTTCCATCAATTCCACGCCATCGGAAGGTTGAGTAGGGGAAACGATTGAACTGGCTCCAACTCATCTTTTGTGTGAGAAAGTGTTCCAAGCCACCTAACTTGAGAATTTGAGGCATCGATGCGGAATAGCCAAAAACGTCTGGGATCCAACAGTTATTCACATCTACCCCAAATTCATCCATGAAGAAGTTCTTACCATGAAGAATCTGGCGAACCATGGATTCACCACTGATCAGATTACAGTCAGGTTCGATCCACATCCCTCCCTGAAGTTCCCAGCGACCCCCAGCAACAGCCTCACGAATTTTCTCATAAAGTTCAGGGTAGTGGTCTTTAACAAATTGATAGTGTTGTGGCTGGGAAGCCCCGAAAACATATTCGGGATATCTTTCCATCAAATCCAATTGGCTGGCAAATGTACGAGCAGATTTTCGGATTGTTTCCCGAACAGGCCAAAGCCAACCCGTGTCGATGTGGGCATGTCCTACAGCATTGATTGTGGGGGAACTCGCATTGGCAGATTGTTGTAGTGGAGGCCGCAACATTTCCCGGCACTGGCCAACGTTCGCTTCAGCATCCTTGAAGATATTTGTAACCTTGACCAACCCTTCTAAGATTCGAGCATAACGTGTACTGCTGTCAGGCACAGAGTCCAAGAGTCCAATCAACACTTCCATATCCAGCCATAAATCATAGAGATCACGCTTGAATCGAGCGAGCCTCATCCGGTTGACTATTCCTCGGTAACTGCCATGCCGACTGATTGTATCTCCGGGTCGAAGGGTAGCAGCCGTTGAGACCACTTGATTGCCGGTGGCTTCGATGGTGTTTCTACCACGCTCAGGATCACGAGGTCGATGGATGCCCATGATTGAATTTGCAGCGGCCTCTACCCAAAGTTCTATTTGAGGATTCTTCAGAACTGGTGCTGCCAGTCGAAAGTTATGTCTTGTGATTCTGCCAAAGACACTTCCATTCGTGAGTCCTTGTAGAGGAATTCCTTCTGGTGAAAAGACGAGAGCTTCTCCATTGAAATCTAGGTGGGCAACCACTTCATCATTTGCCCAATGCTCAGGGATCTTCCCCA
>JACLAC010006662.1_pt1 | contig 19029 bp, 8 predicted proteins | sample 8027881 | NCBI WGS metagenome assembly JACLAC01 (sample SAMN15725517, study PRJNA655200) | protist metagenome | isolation source: fluorescence activated cell sorting (FACS) single amplified genomes of... | place: Spain: Blaines Bay Microbial Observatory, Mediterranean Sea | collected 2016-01-19 | reverse complement strand
CCCCGGCGCCTTCGGATGGCTTAACTTTGACCCACTCTGCTTCCGCAGGATCTACCCAATCCTCCAAGTCACGCAACTTCTTTCCCCGATGTTTGACGAAGCTAAAGACACAAGGATACACCTTTCCATCTTGTACCATCGGTCTGTGAGCATTCACAACGACGTCAAGGCTTTCAAGGAAGCAAAAACAAAATTCTGGCCGAGTTATTACTTCTTTTGGGACTTCCCATGGAAGGACAATAATGCCGTACTTTGCCTTGGCGAGCTCTTTTATGTGGTATATGATATCCCGCGCAATAGCTTCGACATCTTTTTCTAATGCAGTGTAGACGGCAGCAGCAACTTTTCCCAATTCAGCCTTATTTTTCTTGAATATTTTCGCGGCTCTGGAAGCATGCATGTTTATGGTACGCTGCTGTTTGTTAAACTCTCGAGCAATATTCTTGTCGCCAAAGGCTCTCTGGTTTTTACTGGCAACATTTATTTCGCGCTGACACGACAATCGCACGGCCTCCTTGAACAAATCATAGGACTCAATAAACCGTCCCTCCAGAGAATCTGCAGTGGCTGCTTGTTTTTCCTCCTTCAAGATATCACAGACAAGCCTTTTCATACCGTCGGAATCCATTACCAACTTCTGCTCTTGAACTGCTTCCTGGTCGTCCCTATCCACGGCCACGGTTGGCGTTTCGTTAGCATAATGGTCCCACAAATCGCAAATCGTTTTTTTATACCCCGGCTCGACCTCCTTTACATGACCGGACCGTGCATAAGCCCTGATATCTTTTAACAAAGCGTCTTTGCCAAGTTCCAGGTCAGCAGCCGCTCGAAATATCGTTTGGCGAGTATTTAGGTTTACCAGTTTGTTCCCGTCGACCTCACTCCATATTTCCTCATCATAGTCTCCAGTAAGACTAGAGCGATCTACTAAACCTTCAAACGTATACTTACGAACAGAAATTTGATTACTTTCTTTGGACCAATTCTTTTCGTACTGTTCGAAGTATTCAAAAAGGCCGCCAACACCAGAGGGTCCTTTTTTGAGGTTGCGGGATGACATAAGGTTGCGGGATTGCGACACGGTACGTGCGTCTGTGTTTTGCGTTAACCGAGTTGGTACTGCATGCCTTCGAAGTGGTACCAACTTCTTAATTTGTCCATATTAATACAGCAACTTGTAAGGCATAGGAGTGAAATTAAAATATATTTGTCGGGTAGGGTCCGCCATTGAAGTAAACATTAAAACTTCAAAAACACGGTTAGTAAGAGGAGGAGTATAAAATAATTCTTCTTCTCTTCTTTTTCAGCAGGTGAGGTGACGACGACGACGATGAAGAAGAGAAGAAGAGGAAGATTAAAATTACACGAAGAAGAAGAACGAAAGAAGAATTGTAATGTAATGTCCAATAATAGCTGTTTTTTGTTGGTACCCGTACTACTGTTGCAGGTGAGGTGGTACAGGTACCAACCGTACGGAGTATTTCTAGCAGTTTCGAGTTTCTTCACGTGCTACCTCTGTACCGTACGGTACCGTATATAATAAGGGTTTAATACCTGGATTAACACTACCCGAATCTGTAACTGTACTCCTGTACCCGTACAGGTATTATTCGGTGCCAGGTACGTACCTGTACCGTACCTGCACCGATGAACAATGAACGGAATACCTGGTTTTAATTCCTACCGGTTGTGTTTGTAATTTACTTCTTCTTAGTAATATTTCGAATTGGTTTTTATATTTTAACTAGGCGAAAAATACTTTGGCGATCACTTTACAAACGTTGACTCATTTATTAATCTTCTTTTGCAGTTTCTTGTAGTCGGCAATGAGCCGTCGCTGGTTTGGACCAATTGGCTTGGGACTTTCTTCAGGAGTAAACTCGACGGTCACGTGAGTAGCTTCAAATATGTGTCCAAAAAGTTTTAAATATTCAGGGTTGTCTTTTATAGTTTCAACAAACTCGTTTCTGTCCAGAGAGTGGCTGCTGTCTGCATCAAATTTCTGCACCAATTCAATAAGGGTCGATCTATCATTATCTATTCCTGAATGGGCTTCAACTATCATTCGCACCAATTCTATTGGGTCAATTGTTCCACTCCCATCGTAATCGTACAGATCAAAATAAAAGATCACCTTTTCTTCTGTTGACACATCCATTATCTGGGAAACTCCGTTAAACAGCTCCCGTACCTCTATCTTAGTCTCGTCGCCTTCTTGTTTAATTTTGGTAGCTCCGATTTTGTCGAACACACTCAATAAAAATTCCACTGCCTTTTCCGAACAGGAAAATGCATCTCTGATCATCTTTCGAAATTCGCCACGGTACACCACATGATCATTCGAAGAGGACCAGCGCGGTTCTTTTCGCTTTTGTACCCAATATTGACGCATGTGTTCTAGGTCTATATTGGAATTGTCCGTTTCTAATCGAAGAACTGATAGGGTTGAGTTCATATCCCTCGGCAAATGTCTGGAAATTGCCGTTAGCAATGGCTTAGAACCTAATATAACTTTAACAAATTCGCCCTTTCCAATTTCTCCATCAAAATCTAAATCTAAGGAATGCATGATTTGTAAAGTAAACTGGGCCTCCGCCCTCAACTGGTCACTAGCGTATTCCAGCGCCTTGAGAAACTCTTGAATATCAATTGTGCCACTGCCGTCGAGGTCAAGAACGTCGAACAGCAAACGTAACTTTTCATTAACCGTGCCCGATAGAAGATTAGACAGGCCAAGCACAAATTCTTGAAATTCAATGAACCCGCTGTTATCAACGTCGTAAGAGTCGAATAGTCTCTTCATAAGCGCCTTTTCCAGTTCGGGAAACCTTACGGTCATAATCTTCATAAAATGCCTCTCGGATAGTTTTCCCTTATTCTCCCACGCGTATTTTCCAAATTCAGAAGCAAGCTCCGAGACTCCGCTTAGTGGCAGGCCTGTAATTAAAGCCAGGCTCCGCACTATTTTTCTACTGCATACAGTTGAAATCATTTTTCTTCGGTCCATTGCCATTCTGGTCTCTGCTTTCAGGACAACTTCATTTATTTCGTTTCTGTTTCGATGGTGGCCCTTTCCAGCTTTTTCAGACTTTTTCGATTGCAGAGGACGGTTACCTCTTAAAGACCTTTTCCCTTTGATCGACACCCCAGACGCGCCCCCTTTTACATCAGACGCATTGTCCCTGCTCCGAGTTATCAATTTAGACAGCAGCATCGTTGCACTTCCATTTTCCTGAGCCCAAACCAAAAACTCTTCAATGGTGAGCTCGTTGTCATGATTTTTATCAAGTTCTTCAAATGTTGTTTGGGCCAATGCTTCTAATGCATCGTAGTCTGCAACCACGTCAATCGAACCTATTCGGTTCAAACCACGGCTTACTACGCGAGTCAACATTACCATTTCTACCCGGGATATTGTTGTAGAGTGGTCAAAGTCAAAGAACTGAAAACACCGCGACAGTTTTTCTTCTGTTGTGGCATTGCAGAACAGAACTAGGACCACGAACACCTCAAGCGCGTAAACTTTGTTTGCGCCCTCGGGGTCGAAGAGGCTGTACTGCTCAATGGGCAACGTAAGGAATTCGCCTGAAACGATCGTGTCGTAGTCCGTAAATGCCTCCCAAAATTCACTTCGTGTCATTGATAGATCGCCATGTTTATTAGCCCCATCTTTGGCATATGTGAACCGTTTGTACGCCTTGTCAACGTCGATAATTTCCCACTTTAAAAATTCTCCAAGGTCATGTGCATGTACCAGCTCCGGCAGTGCGTGCGCGTTTCCCATTGTTTGTTTGTATTGTTTGGATACTATTCAAAAAAACCTTGTTGTGTTTACAACAATACGAATTGATTTTGTCGACTTTAACGATTGGCCGAATGCATAAACACAATACTTTTCGGCAGGAGATTTAAATTGCCCGGCCTTTAGAATTACGTGCTCGAAGTCTGCATATTGCATGCAGTATGCGAACCGGTACGTAGTTCGTCATTAACAAGCCGCTGCTGAAAGAAAAAGAAGAAGAAGAGAGAAACGCGATTATTTTAATTTATTATAGTATACTACTACTATTTCGTACCCCGGTACCAGGTACCAGGTACCGGTACCTGTACCTGAGGAACCGGGTACCAGCTACCAGGTACCGTACCAGGCTCCGCTGTCTGTATGTATTATTATGATAATTTCAAGGAGACGTCAACGGACAAATATAAGTACTATAATTACATAGGAAAATTACAATACAAAATTACACTATCGCTTCATTACTGTGCCAGTTATTTCCGCCACCTTCGCCAAAGAGGTTTACGCGATACAAATATCGCTCGACTTCTTCAGCGGTTTCCAAACAGTCCACCCTGTCCATATCTGTCATCGACGGAGGCCAGATATCTGAGATCAAAGCGATGCGGGGTGCATTACCACGGTGAGCCACCGAGTGGATATAGCTGTCATCGAATGCTAAGACTTTTCCTTCTTGCCACGTGCGAGTTTCGTTACCGACAGTAATTGAAGCTTCGTCAGACACCTGCAAGCCCAAGTGCAACCGAATGCGGGTGTTTGTTGGACCCGCATGGGGCTTGATGATAGTGCCAGGCTGCAACACCGAAATTTTTGTTGCACCCTTCACGTGGCTGACTATATCTGGTATCTTCTCTAAAATCGAAGTTGTAATTGGCAAAATATTACAGTTCTTTTCAAACTTTCTTCCCATGTGATACAAATTCAACTCGGTCCACTTTCCATTCACAGTTAAATTTTCAGTGTCGTCGATGCCTTCGCTACCGATCAGCCCGCTCTCAAATGCCCCAAGAACCTCTTTCTTAATGATTTCAAAGTTTTTCTCGAGCAGAGTGATAGCTGATGAGCCTTCTTTGGTAATGTCGCCAGTATCATGCCAAGGGTGCGACGGCACCCCATGAAGATAGTGCGACGGCGTTTGTTCGTAGTGAGACAATACCCCCAGCGAAATAGCTTTGTTGGCATATTTATGAGACACCCTAACTGCATTCTTGATGATTCTACCTTTATCTCGCTTCAATAAAGTGATCAACTCAGAATACGCCTTGTAATTTTGGGGGTCTATTTCAATTGCAGTTTTAAAGTAACGGACGGCGCTTTTGAGTTTTTTTGCATAAATCGCATTGCGGCCGCGCCAGAGCCACCCGTCGTATTTCTTCTTATGAATTTGCGTGAACCGGGCCAAGTGTCGACTGGCAGTCACAAAGTCCCTATGGCCTATTTGCAACATTCCTAGATTAAAATGAAGCAGTGCACTCTTATGCTTCGGTTTCAAGTCCTGTGCCCGCAACAGGACTTTTTCAGCATCTTCTTGTGCCCCTATTGCATACATCAGCAAGCCGGCAGAGTTGACAGCATCAAATTGATTCAATTTTTTTGAAGCTTCTTGGTGCCAATGTTTCGCCCATTTCACTACTATAGAGGAAACGTGACTGTACAATCCTGGATCTGCCAAATGGATTCGTTTTGCATCGGAGAAAATGGAGAGCCCACGTTCGACATCTGCATCCCTGTAAAACAATATATCTCCCAGTAGGTTGTAGGCCAGGGGCAAATATTGAAATCTTGAGTCCAGGAGCTCTTTCTTTTTTTCTACGGCGCTTCGTAAAGGCTTGGTGCCACTATCCTCCATTAGTATGCTTGCCACCCGGGTGTGGTCGTGCACTAATTCTTCAAGGTACTTAACGGCAACGTCGTGCTGCGCTAATCTGTAACACACACTTGCCATGTTGAAGCGCGCCGCCTGAATGGACGGGGCAGACGCCGGAGAAAACGCCTGCTTCAACACATCTTCATAAATCGCCTTCGCAGCGTACAAATCATTGCTGCGAAACAGTTCCAATGCCCTGTCCAATTTTTCTTTCATGCGTTCCACTGATCTTGCCTCCTCGTCAGGTTCAAACCCGCCAGATCCACTGCCAAATGCGAGGTCGACCGAAGACTCATTCTTTCGCTTGCTTTCCCCGCCTTCTGGTATTTTGCTAGATTCTTTTCCAGAGGAAGCCGAGGGGCTAACCTTTTCCGCATCTTTGCAGACCTTAGACTCCCGCGGCAAATAAGCTTGTCTCCTGGGCCGATCAGAGCCAGCGTCCACGTGAATAGAGCCCTCGCGATTGTACCCATCCACATGGCTGTATTTGCCAGGCCCAGTTACCCAAGCATGGTACGTCTCGGGACTCAGCCTCGGGACCTCCGTGATCACCTGTTGAAAGGCAAACCGGTACGGCACCGTGTTTCCTAGTGCCACAAGATCACCCACGTACACTTCTGCATATAGCATGTGATTGTTGTGTTGACTCGTTCCGATAACCTGCAACGAGTCTCCGTCAAAAACTGCGCCGAGAAATGTTTTATCCCGTTTCTTGGAAAGGCTTCGCCCGGGCCAGAACATTTTTGTAACTCCACGGACTGGCGCATTTGTGAGCGAATTGTTGCCCCAGTCGCCCGCCTTTTCACGTTCTGACGATGCCCATGCAATGTCGAGCCCCCCTTTATTGTTAACTACCATGCAAACGGCCATAGATGGGTGAATTGCGTACGTTCGGACGGACTTGCTATCCCCACAATACGAAAGCAGCCAGTTGGGAACAGGAAGATCTTCTTGGACTTTGGCGTAAGCTATTTCCGTTAAATTTTTGTCTCTCCAAAATCTTGCCTCGTGAAAGACTGCGCTGCACTCCCACGGCACTTCGCGCAACGTTAGCGGCTGGTTGCCTTGTAAAAAGTAAACTCGGCAGCCCCTCCCACTCTCCGTAAAGGGGTTCGGAACAGTTATGTACATGTGCGAAAGCACGGTCGACCCAAAAGCGAGCAGGCAAAACCCGCGAAGAAGCAAACCAGTCCAAGTCATCCCTTGGCAAAAACAGCAACCGTAACCATGCAATTAAAAGAGCGCTGTGCGGCGTGAAACCGTTTGACGCCAGCCGTGCAGTTCTATAAAAAAAACCTCAGCTGGTGTTGACGTAATAGCTTGTTTAACATCATCCAGTATAGCTTGTAGTAGTAATAGTAAAAAATAGTGAAGTTTTTTTAAAATAGAGAGCGTTGCATCGGTTTTTTGTTATTAATAATATAATTAAATCGTCGTGGTAATGAGCCAAAGAAAAAAAAAAGATGAAAGACGACGACGGGATCTATGGATGATGGGATGCAATGATGCAATCTGACGAAGAAGCCTTATCATACAATAGTATTATGTAATAATAGGATATTTTTGTAATGTAATCATGTGTAATAACTATAAAATATATTTTTATTGTACTTCTCCGTCCTATCTCGCTCCTCAATAAAAAATGATGATCTAAAATAGACACGATAAAAAAAGATAATGAATATAATACTTACTCCGGGTTCCCTTCTTCCCTTCTTCCCTTCTTCCTGTACAGAACGGTACCGTACCGTAGTAGAATTATCCTCTATCTATCCTCCCCCCGCCCTGCCTATTCATAGACTAAAATAATTTGACAAGATAAAATTGTCTTTCTCTCGCTCAAACACTATTTAGATCATCGGCTGAAGTGAGAGTTGCAAACGTAAATATAATTTATAAATCAATTTTTGAACTCTTTATTCCAATAATACCCCCACGCGTTTGAAGACAAGCTTAAAATCTAATACGGCATTAAAGCGAGAGATTAAACCAAGGGCCGCACCGTACTTAACTTGCGAAGGGGGAGCAAGCACCGTTAGGACAAGTGAGGCGAGAGAAAAATGTCGATGTTCGGAAAGTTTCGCGACAAGTTTCAAACGCTTAAAGCGGACCTGAAGGAGAAAGCTGAACACAGGGCTCCGAAGGATTTAATGGCGCCATTGCAAGTAGATATGGAGAAAATTGAGGAGATGAATTCGAAAAATAGGCTGTTTGGGAGAGAGAGAGAACGCTCCCGTTCGGGCTCGAGAGTCTTGGCAGATATGGCAGTGAAGACCGGCCGCGGCACTACCATACGAAGCGACCGCCAAGTTATGGACGATTTAGAGCCGTCCTTTTTTGACGTCTCGTTCGATGCAAAAGGGTACACACTAGATGAAATGACGGTAGCAATACCAAGTTCGTCTATTCTGGACCCGAACGGGTCAGGAGGCCAGAAACACCCCACCGCGGAAGGAAACCCGTTTTCGCCCACCAACGGCCAAGGGGCGAGCGAATCGGTGGACCCTTTTTCCGTTGGCACAGATGCCGCTGACCCGGTTAATGCTATCGCCAAAGGCAACCCATTTTTGAATAACAGTACCGCCGCCTCTGGGTCTTCGTCTGGTTTGCAGGAGCAGAAAGCTCATTCCCCAGTAGGTAAACTCCGTAGTGACAGCGCCAGGGAGAAAACGGATATGTACCTGATGGAACAGATTAGCCAAAATGACAGGACGAAGGATATTATAAGCCGAAGATTGATGGGGGAGATAACGCTGAACTATGATAAAATTATCAAAAGTATGCAGCACGTCAACGAAATTGATATGGACGTTACACGTGCTAGTATATCAGTGAAGGCCGCACGTACCAAGTTGAAATTCGCAAAAGACACAGTTGTCCAGGCAGGCTTGAAGTTGGCCCGAGAAAGGAGGAAAAAGCATCGGATGAGCCAACTTCGTGCTGCAGTGCGCCTTATCAAGGGCTTGTCGAACATTGGGAATGAGGTTTCGGAGGCGGTAGAAAAACTTGAGTTTGTGCGAGCAGAATCGACACTTAAATCCTCAACAGAAATACTGTTGGGGAAGGGGGCAGTACAGTTTTCATTGTTGGATGAGATGCGGCAGAGGCAGTATCACACTCGAAAGTGGTTGCGGCGGCAGGTTGACAAAGAGTTAGAAAGCGTAGTTTTGAAGTTTAACGGGGATAAATACGGAGATATTTTGTGGTCGTACCACATTTCAGACTTGCACTCGAAAGCTATCACCGATTCGAAGGGAATAGAAGATGAATTGAGCTTGGACGCCGTGCAAGAAAACTACGCGTTTGTTTCAAAGTACCGTTTGAAAGGCCCAGTAGAGTCGAACAAGGGGATCGCGGGGATGGCGGAGAGGATTCAAAGGATTTTTTTGAATGCTACTGAAACCACCTTGCGCAGATCGGTCGACCCAACTCTATCTGGGCCCGTGGAAAGACGGCTGTCGTTCGCTGCAAACTTGGGTGGAAGCCATCAGAATGATAACAGTGAGAATGAACTCGAATATATTGCTGCGTGTGAAAAGCTAACCCCTTCAAAATTTGTCGACAGTTTGAGGAAAAGCTTGCTGGAGTTGACCGAATATTTGCATTCACATTTCTTGTGTACGCAGTGGCACCGCGACGCCTACTCTGCTCTGAATGCCGACGCAAAATATCTGCACCGCCCAAATCGCACCCAAGATGAAATTGGGTGGGAAAATGCAAGCGGAAAAAACAGCCCTGTACCAAAAGGCGTGGACCGCAACGGAACAGACGAAGGCGACACCAGGAAGCCACCGTCGACAAGCCATTGCCATTTAGTCGCCCGGGGATTGGCAATTTCCAGACATGTCATTTGGGACGCTATGCAAGAACGAATAGCGTTCTTTGTGTCTTCGGTGCCTATCGTTTGCCCATCGTTTAAGTTAGAGCATGTTGTCGATGTCTATTTATTGCTGCAAAAGATCGAAGAAATCGGGAAGGACTTTCTTGACGCGACAAACAGAGTGGGCGATGAAAGCAAGAACACACTGGCGGCATGCAGAAAAGAATTCCTAGACCGCTATATGACAGCAATGGAGAAAGATATTTTTAGCACTCTAGACAATTTTCTCGCACGGGAGAACTGGGAACGCCTGCATATATCACTGGAAGACCTTGGCGGAATGAACGCCTTGGTGTTGCGGCATAGCTCAAACAAGGGATCGTTGCGCAGAGAGCAGATTGTCCCCAGCAAACAGAATGCATTTGAGCTGTTTCTAGAAAACGGGAGTCCGATATTGAGCGTGGCGCCAAAGGACGCGGGCGAAGACGTTGTCAGTGCAATCCCCAACGGAGAAAATGGCAAAACGGCAGTAGACGAAAACAATGAATACAAATATGAGCCGCTGTCGAATGATGAACGGGTGTTAACATCTACGTCTGTTAACGGATTTGCAAAATTTACAGGTGCATGCATGCAAGTTATGGAGAAACTTCCCACTCTTGCGTATCGGGCATTTACTTCCGCCTTTCTAAGTTTAAATTATTACATGCATGCCGTCATCAATCTTTTCTTGCCATCGAATATTTTGGTAGAAATGATGAAATCAAATTTACCAAACGATGACATGAATGGTGTAGCTTGGCGCTTTGGCAACCTCAGGGAGACCACCAAGAAGATATCAACGCAACTGCGGGATGCATCGGATACAAAAAATGATTCTGGAAAGATTTCATCATCGTCTTCTAGACGGGTAGAAAGGTCCGCTTCGCTGAACAATGAAATCGAAGGCAATGAAAATAGTTTGTTTGGGCTGGAGAAGTGTTGCTCTGCCTCAGAATCATTATTCTTTTTAATGGAAGTGTTGGAGTTTTTGCGACCGCGATTCGTGAAATGTCTCGGACAGGAATATCGGAGTAAATGCGATGAATTATATGCCAATAACCGCCTTGCCATAGAGGAACTGCGGGTACTGATGTATGATGTAGCGGCTAGAAGGGTGCTTCCGCGAGAAACAGTCCTTTCCATGGTAGAGGGATTAAAGTGGGACAAGAAAGAGCTGCCGGAGACGTATTACCCGTACGTGACCAAGCTCTTAGAAAAGGTTGGTATGGCTTCAGGACAAATTCAGTCACTGGTGCCAGCACATTTACACAAGAGTGTTTGGCTTAGTGTTGTTGACGTATTGATGGAACATTTGTTGGAAGCATTGTCAAGGGTTAAAAAATGCAACGGCAATGGCCGGGCTCAAATGGCGCTTGATTTGGCAACACTCTACCGTGGACTAGAGCAAATTTCCCAAGACACGTCCGGGTCCAATCGGCGTCATATTTTGGGATCGTTTATAAAGGCTTACTATTTCGATAGCGCTCCCGATTTCGTTTCATGGATGGAGTCTGGGTTGGCGAAAGGCGGCGAGTTCTTTTCGGACAGCATACTGGCCCGACGGCATTTTTTGAGTCTGATTACATTAGAAAAAAGCCCTTTGTCGAAACTTGCCAAGAAAAAGCGCAACGAACTGAAAACAACAGTCGAGACGGTTTGGATGAAGGCGATAATCGCCAGGCAGTCGGAATCCGGCGAAAATGAACGAAGTGGATCACAAAAATGAATCAAACGGTCTCAAAAATATATTTTACGAGAACCTTAATGATAAGTTTAAAAACAAGAGGAAGATTGGCTGTTATTTAGGTACCTATAATCAAAATCAATGTACTGCGAACTGATCTCTAATATTCATACTGTTGTGATTTTTAGTAATCAAAATATACCCTAAATAAGTTTATAAAAAGAATTAAACCAAAATGCATGATACGTTTACCCGATGGTCTCACAAGTAAACTTAATTTTTTCGTGTTAATTTACTTAAAAATAACAGCCAATTTTCTTGTTTAAACTTTTACGAATTAAGAATGAAAAGGAAATATAAATTTATTTTCTGTTCTCCCTGCATTTTCTCGTGCTTACCAATGCGCACACCATGTTTCGTCCCCGGTGTACTCTTTTGGAGGTGTGTATCGCAGCTTTTTGCGAAAATGTTTCGTCGGGTCCTTTTTATCGAAATCAGGAACCCAAATTGCACTCTCAGGTTGATACTTTCTGAGCCGTAACGCAACGAAGTCGACGTCTTTGAAGAATGGATGCTGCTTTATCGCCTGTGCGCCACGCCCAGAACCCAGCCGTTCGGCCTCGCGCACTTTTGTTAACTGTAAAATTAAATCTGCTGCGTCGGCATACTCATCTTTGAGGTGCTCAACCAGCCGCTGTTTCTTTGGTAACTTCCAAGTTACAATTTTTTTGAATAGACTAATTTGGTCTTTATCCTTGCCTTTATCAGAGAACATAGAGTACCCATTTATTTTTTCATAGAGGAAGACTCCAGCAGCCCAAAAGTCAGCCGGGTGACCGTAGCCCATTCTACGGATAATTTCTGGAGCCATGTAGTCAGGTGTACCGAGAAAAGTATACGTTCTTTGTCCAGGTTTCAAAATTTTTGCAAACCCAAAATCCACTAACTTGACCCAACCGGCCTGATCAACAAGAACATTTTCTGGCTTCAGATCTCGGTAAATAATGTTATTGTCGTGCATATGGCCTAATGCATCAACAATAGAGGCTATGTAGAAGCGCACTTGGTCCAAAGGCAACGACGGAAAACGCTTTTCGCCCAAGCGAAAGAGTTCTCCACCCGGAAGAAGGTCCAATATTAAGAACAAGCAATAGTTGTCTTGAAAGTAAGCCCTCGTTTGTAAGATAAACGGGTGATTGATACTTTTCAGAAAGCGCAGCTCAAGGTTAACACAAGCTTGTTGGTGGGTTTCAGCAACCAAACATTTGGACATGGTCTTCATCGCAAAATGTTCTTTACTTCGTTTGTGCTGGACTAAAAATACCTGTCCAAGCATGCCGCGTCCTATTTGTTTTTGAAGATCAAAATTTCTCTCAAACGAATCCCCATCGTGCGTTTCTCGCATGATAGCGTCACCAGACGTGCGCCCTAGCGATGCGTCGTCGTCGTCATCGTCAGCTCTTCCGCCCGCGCACCATGGCAAGAAGGACTCTTGTGACCCCCCGTTATCATCTTTCAAGCGTTCCTGCTCCCGTTCGATTGCATTTAAATTTCCAAAGCTGTTCAAGAAGGATTCTTCATCTGTTGAAATCTCTTGCAAAAGATCAACAAAGGATTTCTGGGTTATGTGAAAGCAAAGCATACCTTCATCACCTTCTTGTGCAACATACTCGTGCTCCTTGTTCGGTATCTTATCAATCATTAGGGCCGCATTTCCAAAACAATTCCCGACTGACTTTGTTTCAATCAATTCATCGCCATACTTCATCAGAGCGGAGCCTTTGTACACGACATAAAAATCGTCAGACACGTTCTTATTGTCCTCTAGAGAGACGATAATATCGTGGTGCCGATACGTTTTTAACTCAAAGCGTTGGCACAATCTCCGAAGTTGCTGGTCACCCATGTTTTTAACTTTTTTAATTTCTGGAGTATCCAGCTTTCTTAGCATTTGGATCAACACCGTCCTTAGGTCGTGCATGTGATGACCGATTTGGAACGTAAAACATGGTGAATCAAGTTCATCTGGCCAAAACAAGACGACCCTTTGCCTGGCTGAACATCTTGTGGCCTGCAGAAATGTCGCGTTGTCCCACCTTTAACTTCTTCAAAGGTTCCATCGACAACTATGTAGCAGAATTTGTGCAGTTGCCCTTGGCCTACAATTTCTTCGCCTTTGACCGCGTCCTGTTTTGTCATTGTTGAAAGAATCTGTTCCCTGGAATCTGCATCCAGCATGGAAAAAGGGAATGTTGTTAAGAAGAGATCATTGATTACGATCTTTATGTCTTCAGGCATGTTTTCACCGTCGGCGCTGCGCAGAATAATTTCCCGTGCATTTGGAGTAAAATCAAGTATGTTGCAACGCTCATGTGTGCTTTCGCGATCTGTTACAAATTTCCCCAGTTCTTGCGGAAGGTTCACAGTGCCACGGTACCGACGCTTTTGCCGATTAACTGCACTTGCATTTTCTGTGTCCACGCAGTCAAACATGGAAGCTTCATTGCCCATTTTGCAAAGTGATGGTTCCAAAACTCTCTTCGTGCACGATTTTGACGTTAGCAAAAGTGTTGCTCGTCTTCTTTTCTTTTATAAGACCTAAAATTCCTGGAGTGGGGAATGGTTTGCCCTCTGTGAATTATCTTTTCTTAAAGTTTGTTACACCAAACACATTCTTTCAGCAATATGTAAAATACAAAATTATCTATACGATATAATATATATTTGGTACCTATAATATATTATATCTTTATTTATAATATTTATTAAAAAATATAAATATGAGGAGTTCGTTGGTGTGTATGCTTTTGTCTTATATAATTTTATATTAATATATATTAATATGATGATGATAGTAAAACAACACTTTAGATTTAGTATAGGTAGAGATAACACAGCATTGAGAAAAATGAAAGATCCAAAATTTGTTTCTCTTAAAAAGAATTCCTACTGACTACATAGTCGTCTACTAAACATATTAATACATCAATTGTTCTGTAGATGACTACCGGTAAAATATTATAGCCACCTTTTTAGTGGTTTTGAGTTTTATTATTTTGTTTTCTATAAGTACGAGTAATAGTCGTCTGTCTGTTGTCTACATTTTAATGAATTAAGGTTTAGTAAGTAAAGTCTATAAAATTATTAAGGGTTAATATTAGAGTTAACCTATCGTAAAACCAACATTTCACCGATTGTGAAAAGTACAATCTTCTCTCATAGCTTCTTCTCTCATAGCTAGAAATTCTGGTATTGATGATGATGGGAGTTACGATTTTATGAAGTAAAAATAGATGCCTTTAAAATCATACATCATGCTTTTTAAATACATTGGAACAATGAGGAAAAAGGATTTACTGATCAATAGATGGACTCCATGCACAATCCGAATCGGTAGCTGGATTAGCAATGCTGTCAAATAACCTTTTTCCGAAAAAAGAAAATGTTTCTTGTAAATTGACCACAGTCGTCGAGTTTTTCTGTTATTTCTAAAATGTTTTTACGCACACAAAAATTTAAGAACTCTCTCGCTCACCATCGGTACGGTCAATTTTACGACACAAGAGCCCGACCCTTTGAAGGCCGCCACGATGTACGGACAGCGTGCTCAACAACACCCCAACGCTGACACCAATGTTCAACGAATCGATAGCGTCGGAATTTTGTCCCGGAATGTGCATCAAAAAGTCGCATTCTTTTTTCACGTTCGTTCTCAGACCAGATCCTTCGTTCCCAAATACAACGATCGTAGGTTCTTGTAGCCCGGTGGATCCATTGCCTGTAAGTTCTACCAAGTGTTCTGCGGCATCATTGCCGTCCCCAGCGCCGTCCTCTATTGCCGTGTAGTATTTTTTGTCGTTATGGTCAGGTTCCAATGCAGTCCCAAACACACGAAAGCCAGCTTGTCTCCCCTCCCGCAAGAATTTTGGGGTGTTCGAAGTCCGTGGCATGCTAAGAAGCCTTCCAGAATCGGCCCAAAATTCAAGGGTCCCGGCACTCGACTTGCCAACACTGGGGTTTAAAGGACAGCTATTCTTTTCACACAATACAATGTAATCGCAATCAAAGAACAGTGCACTCCGCAGCGCACTGCCGACATTAAATGGGTCTTGGACCTCGTCGAAGACCAAAATCAATGGTTTTTTCTGCCGGTCGGAATTTTCGTATTTTTCTACTATTTCGGACAAGGTGCGGGGGTAGCATGGTTTAATACTCAACGGGGAACAGTCTAAAAGCACGCCTTGGTGATTTCTGTTCTCAACAACCTCGTTAAGCACCATCTTGGAAGCGTCATTCACTGGCACCCCTAGCTGTTGCGCCATAGCTCTGATTTCCATTAGTCTAGCGTTGCGTTTCTCTTCCTTTGGCGATGCTTTCGTTTTTGAGTCTTTGTCCTGAAGGTATAGGCCGTAAAACTGAGACCTAGAAGAGTTGTACTTGAGGGCCATTTGAACCGAGTTGATTCCGAAAAGTTGCTCCCCTTTCAAGTCCAAGGCCTTTTTTTTTTTTGTCAAGTGTTTCTGTTTGTACCGCTTTTCACCGAACCGTTTTTGGCGAGGCGGCGCCCCCCGCCTCTCTTTGCGAAACGTTTCCTGGGTCTGGAACGTGGACGCCGGGCTTTCGTCGTAAACGTTTTTGCCTACGACAAAAGATGAGCTACTGCCGTTACCACGTGCTTTGACAGTTGGGGCAAATGCGGGGTCCCTATTATTTTGCTGTATATCTTCTACAGTTTTCAAAAAATCAGCTTTACTCTGACCGCTCGAACAGCTTGCACCACCCACTTTGGACGATAGCGCGCGCACAAAAAAACGCCGAGGGTGTAAAAGAACTGCCCTGGTAATAAACAGCATTCGAACAAGTAAGAACGAAAATGGACCTTCACAACCAACTTCGAAAACCAACCAATCACAACCAACTAAACCACAGGTTTTCTTTACGATCTGTTCTATCAATTTACAGAAACCTTAGTGAATAGTTCGTTCTACTTCGTTTGTAATTCACTCCCTCTCTCTCTATATATAATATACATATAATAATGTATTTTGAAAAGAGAAAATATACATACACTGACGACTTTTATATCATTATTAATTATTATGGTATTAATTAAGAGAAGCGAAGCCGCACCACCACATCAAATTGCCGCTTGCTTTTTCTAATTTAGTCGTCTCTAATTTATTCTACCAAGGAGGAGGGGGACTAAGGAGCTCTAAATCGTCCTTAAACCTTTCCTGTTCCACAAATCAACTACGAGTAGTCTGTATTTACTTCTTGCTGCAAGACTATTATTAGAGAAATGAAAAAGAAATAAATTTGACTAAATTATATTATAGAAAAAGCGGCAACAATATTATATTATATTATTAATAGTTAATAAAAATGCCTTAAACTTTTTTAAAGTTTCCAACAATCTGGTTTAAACGTGAGGATGAATTAAACAATAATTACTTCTCTAATTTTACAATATTAAGGAAAATAGATACATTTTATAATATCGTAGTTCCGATCGTTTCTTCCTGCTGGTCATTTTACTCCATGCTATTTCATTGCTAACATTTTGTTAAAATAATTAAAAAAGAAAAAACAGTTAAAAAATTTATTCGTTGTTGGATGCTTCCCTGACATTTTGTTTCACCAAGGTTTCATATGCAAGTAGAGTCATTTGTTCCCTGCGCCTCAATTCTACCAATAATTTTTTACGGCCCAGATTTTCCGAAGTTTGGGCAGAAGTGGCATCTTGCGCAGCACCACCATTGTTGGCTTTGGCGATGGCCTTCTTGATCTCCTCCTCAAGGGCGAGGTCTTTTGTGACCGTCGTCTCGTACCGTAAACGCACGGAACTTACTAGCTTTGCCGAAAGCTCATATGCTCGTTTCTCATTGTCAATATTCCAAACAGTGCGGGCCGTTTCTGTCTGATTATTCAAAGCTAATATTTTCCCCGTGTTGTACTCCTCGACAGATGACACGGATAATATTCTCATGAGAGTGTGGAATTTGCCCGGGAAGTGCGTTCTCGCAGCCTCGATACTGCTCCCCCTGAACTTGAAATCGACGGTCCCTGTACTGGCCAATTCGATGCTATACAATCGCAATAATTCCAGTTTCTTTTCACGAAACGTTTGAGCGTCAAAATTTAGTCTTGCATGAGACGAGAAGCAATCGTAGTCCGGGTCAGGGTCTAGAAACCCATAGTTTAACAGGAAATCGATATTGCAATATTCCATCTTCGCCTTCGGCGCGTAATTTTGAAAAATCTCTTCGCCCGCTTTGTATTCTTTCGCAGCCTGGAAACCTTGGCCGATGCGGATGAAACCTTCGGTGTTATCGTCATAGCCGACGGCTATTTCCATCGGCGTGGTACTGTTGGACCTGTGATTCACCATATCCGCGAGCGGCACGAGCGTGCACCCGCCTGTGTCCTTCGGGTGTAGACCGCCACCCCAAGAGCGCGTACCCACAACATGGTTGGCCCAGGCAAATTGCTCCTGCAAGTGCTCTACACTTTGGATACTATACGAGCTGTTGCGCATAAACGGAAACAGTAACCCACGCACAAATTTCTCTCCATTCTGCTGGTTTCTCACGCGTTTCTCCCATATATGGTTCCCCGACTGAAGCGTTGGAAACACCCGTTTTAAATCAGCATTCCAATATGTAGGCAAGTAAGAAAATTGTCCTAACCGTGGCAAACTGTTGAGATATGGGGAAATGGCAGTCCGCTCCCGGTTGTAAAAATTTTCAAACGTCAAATACAAGGCTAGGAGAGCACAATCGTCCCCATAAAAATTATGGGCAGCCTTCAGCCTTAGGAAAAAATCCGAAAATGCGGGGTTTGACACGGGGTCCAAGACAAATCCTCGATGGATCAAGACTTCGTGGGGTATTACCATCATGAACGCCGCCTTTTCAATATCCCTAAGGGTATACACCCCCCGGGGACCAACAGCCGGGGTTTTCATAGTTAAGCCATTAACAGCTCCACCACTCGTTCGTACCCATTCCAGCAGCTCTTCCTCTTCTGGCGTTATCCCTACTGTTACATTTGCAGCCAGAATAGCACGGAAAAAAATACCACACAAGCACGCAATACCAAATAAACATAGGAAGAAAAAACGGGCCATGTATCTATATACAACCCTCTACAACATGCATTAAAGAACAAAAAAAAGAAACGAAACAGAACAGAATAAAACACAAAATCACACACACTCGAACCGCCACGAATAATAGGCATGTAAGAAAACGACTATAGTAAATTTTAGTGTCATAAATGTCAACTTTTACTTTGAATATAATTGTCAAATAGACAGACAGAAGAGACGATTATCATAATAATATATACACTTCGTCATACCAAAAGGTAGAAGAGGAGAGAGGAGAGAAGAGAGAAGACGACTATTTTTTTTCATCATCTTCTTCTTCTTTTTTTTTCGCGCAAAACAACAACAAACAACAAACACAAAAAAAGAAAAAAAAAAGAAGAAAAACAAATTTTTTTTGATTATATTATTATACTACGACAAAGAAGAAGATGAGTGAGTGTTGAAGCGCTATGCTTCGTTGTGTTCAAGTACTTTTCTTCCTTTAAACTTTTTCATTTTTTTTCAATTAAAAAATTATTATTATTAGTCTAGTTAGGGTTAGTTCGTAATATTATAGTAGTAGTTACTAGTCTATAGAATATAATATTGGATCAATTAAATAAGATTATCAGATTATCACAGAAGAGAAAAGGAATTGTATTTTAATCACTCCTCCCTCCCTATTCTCCTTCTCTTCTCCTTCTCCTTCTTCTCCCTCCGATTTCAAATA
>JACLAC010010077.1_pt1 | contig 19036 bp, 13 predicted proteins | sample 8027881 | NCBI WGS metagenome assembly JACLAC01 (sample SAMN15725517, study PRJNA655200) | protist metagenome | isolation source: fluorescence activated cell sorting (FACS) single amplified genomes of... | place: Spain: Blaines Bay Microbial Observatory, Mediterranean Sea | collected 2016-01-19 | reverse complement strand
AAGTAAGTAGTAAGTAGTAAGTAGTGCGGCCGACACGCTGTGCAGGTCGCTTCAGGTCCTTGACTTGTGCTTGAGTCGAGTAACATCAATTATCAGGATTGTCTTTGCCATAGCCATAGTAGGCAACCTACCGAATGCACACGAGGCAGCAGTGCACGCGCGGCATACCATTCGAAAGTCCGTGCGAAGCTTTATAAGGTGTTTTAATTAAGTCTTTGATAACAAGTCGATGGAGGAAAGAAAGGCCAAGAATGCAAGGCCATGATGCATTGGCACTCAACATGAGAAAGAGATGAACGGACGGGGGCTAGGCCCTCAATCTCTGTCGCTCTTAGGCCCCCCTGAGTGAGGGTATGGGGAGCTGAATGCACCATGTCCGGTCGGCAACCCAAGAGTAAAGGCCGGCGGGGCAAGAAGGCTAGCGGTGCTAAAGGTGCTAAAGGTACTAAAGGTAGTACTAAAGGGAAGCTACCTGAAACAACTACAGCACCTGCGTCTACTGCTAAGGCGAAGGATGAAGAGACCAATGGCGGTCCCCCTCACAGTGCAGAAGAAGCACCTTCTCCTGTTGCTGATGACGACATGGATGATGATCAGGCCGAAGTGGAGGAGGAGATGGACACAGGGGATGACGAAGCCGACGATCCCTCTTCTCGCACATCATCCCAACCTTCATCACCATCGTTGAGCTCTTTCGTACCGCCCATCGACGGGCACAAGATTGGTAGCGCGACGGCCAAGATTACCGTTAGTCGCAGCACTCCGCGCCGTCAGAAGAAATCGCGGAAGGGCACCTCTGGCCGTGGAGTAAGCCACATGGGCGCCAAGGCTGCTGTCGAAACGTCCGAGGTTTTCGACGCGGTGCCGCCCACGCTCAAGGCCTCGCAGACGGACCGTATCATCGCGCCACCTGCGACGGTTGACGGCGACAACGATAGCGACTACAGCTTGTCCGACGATTCGGATGTCGAGGACGCAGAGGACGGCCAACAGTCAGCAGCATCTCCGTCAAAGCCCCCGCACCACCCGCCGCCAGCTGTGGCCGCACCGGCTTCCACATCTCCCTCGCCCACGGGCAGCGGTAGTGAGCCTTCTTCGCCCAGGAAATCGGATCGAGGGCGGCGTGTGCGCCGTGAATCGCTCAAGGGACTCAACTCCAAGATCAGGAGGCACCACCATCAGCACGAGCCGTCGTCATCTCACGATAGCAGCAGCAATGGCAGCAGCAGCTACAGCAGCCACGACGTGACCCAGCCGGTAGCGCCGGCGATGATGTCTGCGGCTCTCAAGCATGATGGAGATACGCACGAATCGTACATGCAAAGGGCCATGGAGACCGTGATCCTCTCCATGGGCGAGATCCGCGATGCCATCGGCGTGACTCGCGAAGCCGTCCGCGTGGCACGCCAAGAATCTCGCAAGGACCGCGCCGTGCTCAAGGCCCTGATCCAGTACACGCAGGAGACGCGGTCCATCCTGCTCGAGGAACTGAGCGAGGCCCGTGCCGAGAGGAAGAAGCAGACGGCGCTCTTTGCCAAGGTGCTGGAGATGGAGAGCCGCAAACGGATGTCGGACAAGGCCCGTTTCATCAAGGGCGTCTCGGCATTCAGCCGCCAGTTCCTCACCTGACCCTGCCGATGACACTGACGCTGCGCTGAGCACTCTTTTGTTCTTGTACATAGTGCTACAGCTATATACAGCTATATACAGCTATACAGTCAGTACATAGCCATTTGCACATTTGATGTACTGTAGGGCGAGGCTATCCCTTAGCGTTCGCTTGTAGCTAAGCTATAAGCTCTGTTGATCGACTTGGTTAATTGATTAATTTATGACTTATGAGAAATGAAGCGCCAGTCAATAAATTATGGGAATTGTAGTTAAATGACTTTGACAATTTCAATTTAATTTCAACAAGGAATCATGAACCAATCTTGGTTATGTCCGTTTATCATTCATTGCACAATGCACAGAGTGCAGTGCATCAGAGCCATCCTTTTGCCATAGTCAATTACCCATACATGCTTGCTACATTGGCCTTTGTAGCTGCCTGTAGAGGCATTTGAAGATGAGCTTTAATCGAGACCGATCCGATTGATTGAGTTGATTTGGTGATGTTAGTGGCTTCGAAAACCAACTTCATATATGGGAAGTCGAAACGGATTATAGGCTAATAAGATAGAAGAGAAAGCGTTCTTTCTATTGGTGAAATAGCTGGGGTCGGGTGGCCTTTGTAGCTGTCTGTAGATGCATTTGAAGAGCGGCTTTGTGCCGGCGACTCGTGGCTGATTGATCATCTATCTTATCTACCTATCTATCTATCCAATTCGCGAAGGTCTTTCTCTATGTCTTCCTCATCACCACCAAGCCACTGTTGCTGTTCGCACGCCCGTGTGTCTCTTGCCTTGTCTGTTTTCGTCTCTGTCTGTGTCTTCGCATCATTATCGCCATGGTCATCGTCATCTGTGGACTTCAATTAGGTACCTACCCATCTCTCTCTATGCTTACTGCTGCTGTTGGTGCAATTTCTATTTAGTATATTCACATTTCGATCGTAGATTCTTATATTGTTTCTTACCAATCTGTTCCTGGGTGTTCGTTAGTTGGTTTAAATTAACCTACTATTGGTCCTAGGACATGTCAACCGATATCTGTAGCCATTATCGTCGTCACCAGCACCAGTTTACAACATGCATGACACTCACACTCGCGCCGTTCTCCATCCACGTCTCCACAGCTCTCCACCTCGGTCGATCAACTTATCCGCGAGGTTGTCTACCTTAACAGCGCAGATGACGACCTGAGCACCATTTTCCCCAAGGGCTTCCATGCCGATCTGCAGACTCTTCTCTCCAAGATCATCAAGCGGCATCTGAAGGAGTGGCGGGCGGCCGCCTTGGAGAACCAGATTGGGGCGCCCACCCTCGTGGACTTCGATTGGTGCGTCGACATCAAGACATCGTCCAGCATGCTGTCCAGAATGCAGGTGCCCACAGTGATGGTCAACCTTAAGATCCAATCGCCGCCAAAGAAGCTGGGAGTTATGTCGGGCACTCGCGACATCCACTTTGAGCTGAGCAAGCAGGCCCTTAATACGATGCTCGATGGACTGGGCAAGATCAGGGACCAGCTGGACTCTGTAAAGTGAAATGAAGAACACATTTATTACGACTGTAAAGCAGCTAGTGAGATGGGCTTCACACACATATACATATAGATAATCATAGAGGGGCATCGGGCGACTCGTTAGCCTGCAGAGGCAGCCGGCCAATGTAGTCATCGCAGGCACAGCAGCAACGCCAAAGGTGGTCCGCGTCGCGCGTCGGCTCGTCCTGGATCATGTCCTGGCTCAGCTCGATGAGCTCCTCCATCGTGTTCTTGTCCGTGATGGAACGCCAAGCACCGACGTGGATGAGCGAGAGCAGCATCTGGATGCTGACAAAGGGGATGAAAAAGACAACGATCATAGAGAAATAGGCCTTGTCTGTATCATCCATATCGTTGATGAGACTCTCCCACGACGAGATGCCCTGCGACGAGATGAACATCGACGACATGCTCACCATGTAGATGAACACGGTGAAGTTGGCAATATGGACAGGCTGAGAGATGTAGGTGCGGTGCCAGAATTTCTTGTTGATCTTGCGGTTGAGCAGTGACTCGCGCATATGGTTCCATTGCGACTGCAAAACAAAAACAAACAAACGTCGTCAGCATACAGGAGACGTATTAAGCAAGCAAAAAAAAAATTGAAAAAATAAATAAATAACGACGCACCACAATAAGCATGCAACCAGTAACCAGACAAAACAGCATGACACCACTGCGCGATCCTTCGGACCAAGCCACGAACAGGAAGATATAATAGGGGAATTGCAGGGACCAAGTAATGTGGAGGAGGCGCCGGAAACCCCACAGGTTGCGCACACCCAGCATGTAGCGCGAGATCCAGTTCCATATGCCCATACTAAAGGAGCCATGGGTCGAGGTTGCGTCCTCGTCGGCCCAAAATTGGCGCTGAACGTGCTCATCGCGATCAACGGTGTACTTGAAGCCAACGTAGCCCAGGTGCTCGTTGCTGACGGCGTTATACATAAATATGAGGGGCAGAAAGAATAACGTGGCAAACGTAAATGCCACAATCTCGCCATCGGCAAGGTCGGGGAAGATCTTGTCCCACAGCTTCAGGTCCTTGGACTGCAACATAAGGGAGAACATAGCGATAAAGCAGTACACCGACGTGATACCAGCCATGCGCAGGGGCATCGCAACGTTACCACGGTGCCAAAGGTATTTGCCCACACGTTTCTTGTTGCGCCAGTCCATCATGTACTTGATGGTGATACCAACCACAACGACGACAAAAATCGAGAGGAAAAAGATCGTCGCACTAACGCTGTCGTTGTCCTTCGTGTAGGCCAGGTAGCTGGAAAAGTGGGCAGGAGGGAGTCAGCTATAATGAATGGCAAATGAACCCAATGAAAAATAACAGCAATGAATAATCAGAACATACGAAAAGACGATAAGGGCGGCTTGTAGGAAGAAGGAGACAAGAGAGAGAGCGGGACCGGCGCTGACACTGGGGATATAACCTAGAGCACGTTGCCAAAAGTCGGCGATAACGTCTGGCGTATCATACTCCTCGTCCTCCATGATATCCACAAACACGGGCAGCAAGTCCTCTTTCTCCTTCTCCTTGGCGTCTTTGGCCTTCTCCTCGTCATCCGCATCATTTTCTTTCTCCTTCTTCTCGTCGTCGCTCGCGGGCTTAGGCTTGTCTCCGTCGTCCGTTTCGTCGGCGGCTTTCTTCTTATCAGAATCGGCCTGGTCGTCGGCGGCCTTCTTTTCGTCTGCGGCCTTCTTCTCATCCGCAGCCTTCTTTTCGTCTGCAGCCTTCTTTTCATCCGCAGCCTTCTTTTCGTCTGCAGCTTTCTTCTCATCCGCAGCCTTCTTTTCGTCGGCGGCCTTCTTTTCGTCCGCAGCCTTCTTTTCGTCTGCGGCCTTCTTCTCATCCGCAGCCTTCTTTTCGTCAGCAGCCTTCTTTTCGGCGGCGATCTTCGCGGCCTCATCTTCGTCCTTCTTGTCGTCGTCGTCGTCGTCGTCACTCACGGCAACGGCTCCATCGTGGGGATCTTCCACACCATCTCCAGTGGCATCGTCATCATCAACCAGCCCATCACCGTCGTCATCGTCATCATCAACCAGCCCATCACCGCCGTCGTCGTCATCGTCAATCAGCCCATCTCCGTTGGCATCAATGTTGTTCCCTTGGTCATCGTCATCGCCATCATCATCAGCGACGGCCATCTCGGGACCATCAACGTCAACCTTGACGTCTTCAGCATCGACATCAGCATCCTCCGGCTGCGCGTCGGGAACCAGCGGCATCTTGAAGCTTGTTAGTACTACCGCCTAAGAGGTGAGGGATATAGTCGATGAGTAGAAGGTCAGTCATCGATTGCCGAAGACATGGCTAAAAAAAAAAAGCACTTCTTCGACCAGTCGCATTCAAGGCAAGGCTAAGGCTACAGAGTATATATTAGAATGATAGACAAGTTAAAGTCATTGAGTGGGCTGTAGAGAAGAGCCAAACATTGTAGGTCGGTCGGTGCCTACTGGCAACCGCCAGTTCAAACTGGCAAGGCTGAAAGGGTTGCACTTCTCTTGCCCTATCCTTGCATCTATAGACCCCATTACGACAGGGATGCAACTTATATGAAAGCCACGTTCAAAAGTCTCTCTAATAAGCATAATCACATCTGTATCTGGAGTCAGCTGACTTGGATAGAGAGGGAGAGAAGAACCCTTTTAATAGTGTTTGCAGTTGCTCCACGTTTGGTTGGTTTGGTTCGATGCCAAAGGCAGCCTTCTCTAAACTGTAATCAGTCAAGTCACAAGCACATAAGATATTCAAGAACACGGTCTTTCGATTGGTGTGAGAATTGGGACAGACGGGGGTTTGCAGCGGCCTGCAGAGGCATTCGAAGATGCGCATACTCAAGATGCCAGCAACGCATCTTGCAAGTAACTAACTTACCGTAGTTACTTTCTATGAAACCACTGCAAACACACCAACTATCAGGCTAAGAGAGAGACCTGAGAGAGGTTTCACGGCAAGTCCTCAAATGAGCATCACAGCAGGGGTTTATCTCTAGCTATATTTACCTTTTTCTATCTGTTTGTTGAACTGGGCTTGTGCCTTGTGTGTCGTCTGATGACCCCTGACAGTGGTGAATCAACCCATTTGGACTATTTTTCTGACTCATGGACTCCAAGAGCGACTGAATCAAAATGGGTAAATCTAGAACGGTATGACTAGTTTGAAAGCCCCTCAGTCGATCACCCTGCTCCAAGCAATCAATCTCTGCACATGCACGTACGTGCACAAGCGCTCAAGCCGCCAAACTCGACAGGTAGTAGAAAGACTACCTACAAAACTACTTCGACCCGCCTTTAATAACATTTCACAAAAACCGATGATAAGGACCGATAAGGACCGGCGTTACCTTAATAATACAAAATTAATATTGGCGGATACGGGCATGCAAGCGCAAGCAAGCGCCCATGCATCACTCCTCATCGTTACTGGCACGCGGATCAAGCTTATCCTCAATCTTAGGTTTGGGAGGCGGGTCGGACGTATCCTCAATCTCAATCTCAGGCCCGTGCATGATATGCCCTGTGGGCCGCGGCATAACAGGTAGATGCTCAAGCAGACCAAGCTTGTGTCGCGCGGCCTAGAGTCAAATTAAGGCAACAACAAAAAGATGGTAAAGAAGGTCAGTCAAAGAAACAAAACAAAAAAAAAGAAAAAAAAAGGGGGAGCAAATAAGTGACATACAGTATCGGAGCAGACCCAGTTGAGCGCGTTATTGCTCGGCTGGAAGGTAATGTGGTCGCCAAAGCGGACCTCCTCTATGTCAAAGGTGCCGTCCATATAGAGCGAGGACTGGGGCATCAGAGAGACTAGCTCGATGTTCTCAAACATGCCACCGACCAGGGGCTGGTCGCCCTTGTTCAGAGACATGGGCCAGAGCTCTCGCACACGGAACTGGAGCCGCTGTTCCCAGAAGTGCTGCTCGCTGCCGCCAGCCGAGAGGATAGCACCGGTTGAACCGGCAGAGGTGGAGACCCAGATTCCGCTCGACTTCTGGTACTGCGTGTGCCCGTCCACCGTCAAGCTGTAGCGCATAGTGGAGGCGGGACTGCTAGACGCAAAGAGCACGTCGTTGAGCAGCGGGTGCGGCAGCATCCGGCCGTTGAGCAAGACGCGCATACGCCACAGGGGCCGCGTATTGCGCCACTCGTTGGGGTCGCGCGTCAGGTCGCTCAGAAAGCGGGGAAAAGTATCGGCCGTGGCCGCGCAGAAGAAGCCCATCGAGGAGGAGGGCGAACTGTTGACCCCGAGGATGGGGGTGAAGTCGCCATCAGCGATGCTGTGCGTTGCCGTCAGGAAGGTACCGTCACCACCCACCGAGACGACAAGGTCGGCCCACAGCACGTCCTCGCGGCTCATGTTGTCAACGCAACGCACGTGGGGGACTTCGTTGATCACGTGCGCCCGCACCTGGTTAAAACTGGCCATGTTCTCATTGTGCGCGGCGAGCACAGCGTCACTCGACAGCAGCTTGGTCGTCTGCAACACAGAGCCCAGGACACCGGAGCGGGCCAGTTCCAGCACGCTGCGCTTGCGGATCACTACCACGTTCTGCACTCGGTGAACCTTGGAATGCAGTTCGCCCTCCGCGTCCTTGGACCAGCCATAAGGAGGGGGCGAGTACCAGCGGCGGGCGAAGCGGGCCACCGAAACTGGCAAGACAGCTGAAGCAGAAGCAGAAGCTGAAGCTGAAGCCGAAGCTGAAGCAGACGCAGCATCAACAAAAGGCGCCAGACTAGCAGCCACTAATGGCCGCGCTAGTCGCCCAATCATAATAATGGGTTGAGCATTGACGGGGGTTAGGACCTTGAGGTTTGTCGTTTGAGTTGTACTCCCTCCTCACAGCTGGGTAAGCTGAAGCCACGAGCAGCTCAAGGTCAGGTCAGGAGCAAGCAAGCAAGTCACAAAGATAGGGAGATGCGTATTGGTCAAAACAGCTCAAGAAGCAGCCTTTCCCAGTGTTTTGGGCATGGACACTGGCTGCGCTACACACGTAGGTATAGGTATGTTCATAGGAACGCGTATGTACGAACGATGCTCTTCTGACCAATAATATCAACTTAACCACTGCTGGCACCTCCACTCTGAGGCCGACCCACAGACAGCAGTGTGTCTGTGATTTTTTTTTAAATGTGCGATGCGTGGGTGGGGGTGTCAACTAGTGTACTTCTAGGTAAGATTAGGAGAGATGGTCGTCGTGTTGGGTTGGGGTTTACTGTAGTTTCAGTTTCAGCCTGCTGAAATTTTGGGGATTACTCCCGAAAGAGGGTCGATTTTGCAATGGCATCAAGCGTGTTGATTGATGATGATGGACGAAAGAGTCATCTTCCCTTCTAAGATCAGCAAGCTTAAACGTGGACACCATGGACCAGTTCCAAATCCAGCCCTTCCTCCATGCCGATCGCGCGGAGCTCACCAACCTGGCCCGCTGCGCGGAGCAGGCTGAGCGCTACACTGTGAGTTGCTGTTTGCTGGTGTTTGTTGTTGTCTGTCCTTGTTCTTTCTCACTTCCTGTCGAGACGAACCTCTTGGAGCAGTCCAGGAGTGGCCTGCCCACCCCAATAGGAGGGAATGGCGCACCTGCATTCTCAGCCGTCTTCCCGCCTCTTACTCGGCCCCCCCTCTCCCCGTCAAGCTATCCTTTCCCCTGTCCTCCCTTCCCTTGTTTTGGCGATCCAATCTCCAAAAGAGCATCGGAACCCTCTCGATTACGTCCCCAATCCCCGTCCGTAGTTTTCTCTAGAGCCAGAGCCAGAGCTAAGGCAACACGCTCCCTCTCTTCGCCGAGAAGAATAAGCTTAACTCTGAGCGCGCAGTGATTGATGTCGGTTGGTATCTGTCGCTTCTCTGGTTAGGAGGTTGATTCTTTGAGGTCAAGCAGAAGGATGTCGATTTCCTGTCAATGCAATAAGCTCTTTTGACGAATCACACATCGCACTATTGGTAGTGGATGAGAGTGTTCTCTCTCTCTCTCTCTCTCTCTCTCTCTGTGTGTGTGTGTGTGTGTGTGTGTGTCTTTTGCCATTTAGATGAGGACGGCTTGCACCTGACCTCACCTCACCTCTTCCACATTGTACACTACTAACTTACCTAACCCACACACGCTGCAGGATATGTGCAAGTTCATGAAGTTGCTTGTTGAGGAGGTGATCCCGACGGAGCAGGATCTGTTCATGGCGCTGGATCAGGAGTCGCCCGAGCACAGGATTGGTCTGCTGGTCGAGGAGCGTAATCTACTCAGCGTCGCCTACAAGAACGTGATTGGTGCGCGCCGCGCCGGCTGGCGCATCTGCGAGAACAAAGACGGCAACTCGCCGCTGCCCCCCAACCTTGAGCATCAGTACACTAAGAAGATCGAGGCTGAGCTGACGGAAGTGTGCACCGAGGTTCTCGAGCTGCTCCAGTCGCGACTTCTGCCGCTGACACTGGCCCGCTGGGAGAAGGTGGCGCCCACCAACATTGGGACGGACCTCACCGAGGAGGCGGCCGAGGCCTCCGAGTCGCGTGTCTTCTTCCTCAAGATGTGCGCCGACTACTACCGCTACATGGCCGAGTTCAGGCCCAATGCGGAATATGGCCAGAACGCCGCCTCAACGTACCAGTCCGCCCTCGACCTGGCCACCATGTCGCTGAAACCGACGCACCCCATCCGGCTAGGCCTCGCCCTCAACTGTTCCGTGTGCCAGTTTGAGATCCTGAACAAGCCCGTTGAGGCCCAGGAGCTGGCCAAGAAGGCCTTCGACGATGCCATCAGCCAGCTGGACCAGCTCGAGGAGAGGAGCTACAAGGACTGCACCCTCATCATGCAGCTTCTCAGAGACAACTTGACTCTGTGGCAGAACTCGACTGACGACGCGTCTGAGAACAACAACGTCGAGGTCACTGACGTCGAATGAAGTTACTACAACGTTACAACAGACAGCAGACAAGGCAGAAAACGGAGACTTTGGGGAGGAGAGAGGACAGGGTAGGACAGGACAGGACAGGATAGGACATGGCAGGATGTCGATAATTTTTGATTAAAAAACGAAGCCGGGGACTCACACAACAGACGAGTCAGAAACAAAGGTTGTTGATCCTTGTATCGATACTACACTCGAGCTTGCTGTGTCATTTATAGCTAGAGTCGCCAACAGGTCTACCAGTCAGTCTTCATTTCCGGCATTTCTCTTCCATTTCAACCCATCTCGGGTTTTTCGCCGCACGCACGCGTCAGCAAGATAACACATAACCTCATCAGGTGCTCTCCTCCTCGGCATCCACTTCCTTGGCCCACAAGGTCAGGTTGTCTCTGAGCAATTGCAGGATCAAGGTCGAGTCCTTGTACGAATCCTCCTCAAGCTCGTCGAGCTCGCGGATGGCGAAGTCAAAGGCGTTCTTGGCCAGCTCCCGAGCCTCCTTCTGCTGGTCGAGAATCTCGTAGAGGCACACACTGTAGTTGAGAGCCAGACCTAGGCGGATTGGGTGTGTTGCCTTGAGCGCCTTGGCGACATCGAAGGCCTGGCGGTAGAGCTCTGCAGACTTCTTGCCATCCTCATGGTTGAATTCGGATCGGTAGCGCAAGTAGTCGGCGCCCTGATGGTTGTGTCAGCATGTGCAAAGTTTGAGTCAATCCAAAAAGCGCACAACAGCGAGAGAGAGAGAGAGAGAGAGGAGGTGGAATGCGTACCATCTTGAGGTAGAACACGCGCGACTGCACAACGGCGGGGTCGACCTCGGTTGTGGTATCAGCAATAGCCAGCGCTTTTGGCAACAAAAACTCATTCAGAAGCTCTAGCACCTCAGTGCAAATCTGGTCGAGCTCCACCTCCAGAAGCTTCCTAAAGGACGAAAACAGCTCGATCTTTTCCGGGTCAGCTGCATGCTTCACCTCCTCGCTCTGCACAATGCGCCACGAGCTGCGGCGGACACCAATCACATTCTTGTAGGCGACGCTGAAAAGATTTCGCTCCTGAACCGTCAGGTCTGTGTTTTGCCGGACAAGCAGGTTCATGAAGCCACACATGTCGGAGAATCTGCGCAAGCACGCGGTGTGGATATGTCAGTAGATAGTTAACTCAGTATCAAAGCGCGTGAAGGAAGGACCGACGCGCTTGGGAATCAGTGAAGCCAAGGAACGAGATTGTTGGAAAGGAAAGGGCCGCTATGTAGGGCGCGGGGCGGTAGAGGCAGTCAACAGCGCTACGAGAGGAAGTGATCTCTCTGATCAGTCGGTCGGAAGGTCCAAGGCTGGCTTTCGTACTTGCAAGGAAATGCAAGGCAATTGATGCTGGTGGCGTAGATAGAAAAGAGACCAGAGCAAGAGAAAGAAGAAGACGCAGGCTGATGTGATGTGATGATTGATTGGTTTGATGGTTGGTGCTGGTTGGTTTTGGTTTTGGTGTTGGTGTTGGTGTTGGTCTGTAGCAGCAGTTGGATTGGAATATGGAGCTAATGGACCAGCCAGGGTCGAATCGCAAGTGAAGTACGGCATCCCTCTGGCCAGGGACTGGGATTGGGTGGTAATGGAACTTGTGTGGGCAAGAGGAAGAAGAAGGAAGAAAGGGGAGGTGGGAGGTGGGGGGTAAGTACCTAAGGAAGGGTCTATCCAATACAATCCAATCAATTTTAACCAAGCACGAGCCCCTTTCAAAGGGCATGGATAACCGCTCCCCGAATAGACAAAAACAGAGCCCCCGGCGGGCAAACAGGGAGATGGGACAGGTTAACAGAGTTGTGAGGTGCAGTAGGGGTGGATAGGGTAGGCTGTGGGGGCTGCCTGGTGTGGTACAAGGGTCATCGAAACCAAAGGTGAGAAGGAGAGCTCGAGAGGTTCTATCAAACCAAGGCTAACAAAACAAACAAGCAAACAAACAACCAAGACGCACCGCTCTGCCGACTCGGCCACCGAGGCCATGTGAACCAGCTGGTCACGGTCCAGATTCTTGAAAGGCAACGGGTCGAATCCGTTCATCTTGCTTGGTGGGTTGGGGGTCTCTCTTTATCTGTTCTGATTTGATTCGAAGATGGTCCATGGTCCATCAACCAATCAATAACCGAATTTCAGGAAAGGCCCTCCCGAAATCGACCTGTTTTCTGCCGATGGTCTGCTTGGCCCCTTCAAGTGCCCATTCTGCCTGCCTCCGTAATAGTAAGTGCCTCTCCTCACTGGCCTCGTGCCCCGAATGCTCCTGTTCCCCTCCCGATGCCATCCCATTCTTCGCTTTTGGTCCCCTTCCCCTGTCTGTGATGCGTGGTGGCCTCCAAGCGGGCTACCTGGCTCGTTTCTTGGTCCACCGTGACTAAGACTTGGCTCGTCGTTCCACTTCGAACTGAGCTGCTGCCTCTGTTACAACTCCGTCTCAGCCCCCTTTTGAACACCCACCGGCACCTGTGTCGGCACCAATGAGAGTGTATTGGGTATTTCTGAACCTACCCTCGATCCTGTGTGCATTTCAAGCCGGGTTAAGGCCTGTAGAGGTGTGTAGTGATCCAAAGTGATTGAAGCAATAATTTTAACGCATAATTAGGTACTTCTTGTCCAAAGTGCATTCACCTGCCTTGGTACGCCCGCTTCCCCAATCCCCCACAAAGTGTGCCCGCAAACAGATGCATTAGTACTTATTCAGCTTGGTTGTGGTCCAGTGCGGGTTTCGCCCGGGCTGGTGGAAGGCGATAATCGTAGCTTTTTGTTTATTGCGCCGTGACCACCCAGACCGACGACTTTCACCAATCCGTCCAAGCTTCTCTTTCCATACTTCTACGGGCAGATACAAAGCTCGCCTGTTCCCAAGTATCTTACCAGTAGAAAGAATGTGCACCGGTCCAAGCTACCTATGCCCTATGAGCGGTATCATATCAGACTACCCTAATGCACGAACAGGGCGTGTGCGTTATCACTCGCACTTTTGCATACATTCGTTGCCATGCGCATAGAGCGCTTCTCAAGTTAGGGCCAGACCTAACCTATTTCTGACCACTTTACAACTCCCGCACAACCACCTTCCTCTATAAACAGCCACGGACGGCTTTTTTCTCTCTCTGACGTGTCAAAAATACCAACAAGATGCCCGCCACCAAGAGAAAGAAGCCCTCAACCTCGGCCGTCCTCGAAGACGAGCCCATGTCGGATGCCTCGGTTGACCTGCAGAACGGTCACGATGATGATGACAACTCGGCTGCCTCGTCAGCACCCGAGGACGAGCCCAGCCCGAAGCGCGTGAAGAAGTCCAAGAAGTCCAAGAAGTCCAAGAAGGACAAGAAAAAGTCCAAGAAGGACAAGAAGAAGTCCAAAAAGGACAAGAAGGACAAGAAGGACAAGAAAGAGAAGAAGGAGAAGACACCAAAGGATGAGGCCGATGAGGTGGTACCCGAAGAGGCTGCTGTTCCCGAAGCCGATGCACCCGCCGCGGTCATTTCCATGGAGGACGTTGTGGCCGATGACGACGAGAAGAAGGTGGACGAGTCCTCGTCCTCGGCTGCCGACGCGGCCGTGCTTCCCGACGGCCATGCACTCGTCTCCGACTTTCGCATTTGCAAGAGCACCGCCAATGCGCTGACTGCTCGCGGTGTCAGCATGCTCTTCCCCATCCAAGCGGCGACGTACGACCTCATCTTCGACGGCCGCGACGTTATTGGCCGTGCTCGCACGGGTACGGGCAAGACGCTGGCCTTTACGCTGCCCCTTGTTGAGCGAATGCTGGCCGACCCGGCCAGTTTTGAGCGCCCCCGTGGCGCTGGCCCGCTGCTGATGGTGGTGGCACCGACGCGCGAGCTGGCACGTCAGGTCTTCGAGGAGTTTGGCAAGATTGGGCAAAACCTGAGGGCTGTCTGCATCTATGGTGGCGCACCATACGGACCCCAGGAGTCGGCTCTGCGCCGGGGTGTTCATGCTGTCGTTTCGACGCCGGGCCGCGTTATTGACCACATTGAGCGCGGCACGCTTAAGTTAGACAAACTCAAGTACTTGGTGCTTGACGAGGCGGACCAGATGCTCGACTTTGGCTTCTCCGACTCGATTGAGAAGATTTTGCAGGCGATTCCGAATTCGCAAAGCGAGGACCGCCCCTATCAGACGCTCCTCTTCTCGGCAACTGTGCCCACTTGGGTCCGCAAGGTGAGTGCCAAGTACCAGCGCAAGGACTGCGTCACCATCGACCTTGTGCACGGCCAAAAGAACATGACGGCGACAAAGGTACAGCACTTGGCCCTGTCCTGTCACTGGGGCGAGCGCAACGCTGTGCTTGGCCAGGTTATCTCTGTCTACGGGGGCGGATCCAAGGGCAAGACAATCGTTTTCACTGAGACCAAGAATGAGGCCAACGAGCTGGCCCTGTGCTCGGGCATCAAGCGCGAGTGCCAGGTCCTGCACGGTGACATTGCGCAGAAGCAGCGCGAGACCACGCTTGCCGGTTTCCGGGAGAACCGTTTCCAAGTGCTGGTGGCTACCGATGTGGCAGCCCGCGGTCTCGACATTGACGACATTGATCTGGTAATCCAGTGCGAACCGCCAAGAGACTGCGACACCTACGTTCACCGGTCGGGCCGTACGGCGCGCGCTGGCCGCGAAGGTGTCTCACTGACCTTTTTCACTCGCAACCAAGCCAGCCTAATCAATATGATTGAGCGCAAGGCTGGGCTCAAGTTCAAGCGCATCGGAGCGCCGCAGACGGACGACATCATCAGGGCTTCGTGCCGCGACCTGCTGACGCACGCGGCCAAGGTTTCGCCCTCAGTACTTCCCAGCTTCATGGAGACGGCCGAGGAGCTCGTCAAGACTCAGGGCGCCAAGGGCGTGGCGGCGCTCATGGCTGTGGCCTCGGGCCATACTGAGGCCATCGAGGCGCGCTCGCTCCTTGCCTCGTCTGCGGGCTACACAACGGTCAAAATCGATGTGGCCTTCCCCGTCCGCTCGACGGGCTACGTCTGGGGTATCATCAGGCGCTTCCTCTCGCAGAATGCTGCCGACCAGATCCGCGGCATGCAGCTCTACGCCGACTCGATGGGAGCCGTCTTCGATCTGCGCAACGACTGCCTGCCCGAGCTCGAGCAATGCGGGTGTCCCGAGATGTCAGTGGCCAGCGAGCTGCCGCCTCTGATGCCCCGTCCTGAGGACTCACGCGGTCCGCCCCGCGGTGGCTATGGGCGCGGCAACCGTGGCGGCTGGGGTCGTGGCCGCGGTTCGGGGCGTGGCCGTGGTTCCAGTCGTGGCTACGGAAGTAAGCGTGGCTCAGGGCGCGGCTCAGGGCGCGGCTCCGGCCGTGGCAGCAGTGGGCGGCGGTGGTACTAAGCTACTACTAAGTCTTGGTTCTCCTACATAAAGCTTCTTGTATAATATTCCTACATTTTTTACTTTGCTGCTGCTGCCGCAGCTGCTGCGTCCTCATTTGCCGCTTTCGCTGAGCGCTTGCATGCCTCCACGATCTGCATCCAGGCCATGTCGACGCTGTCCATAGAGCAATGCTCCAGATCGTAGGGCAGCGCCAGCAACGCGACCGTCAGCAGCCCCATTGTGGGCCCGACAAGCGCGTCGTTGACGACAACAGGGCAGCCCTTCTCGTCGCGCTCCATCAGCTTGAAGTGGTGCTGGCACAGGTCGGCATCGGCAACATACTCGACGGGCGCCCGCCTGACGTGGTCCAGCACGACGCGAGAGCATCCCAGGAAATCGTCACTGATCAGATCCGAGTCCATGACATCGAAGTGGAGCGAGTGCGTGCCCGGCGGCAGTGTCACTGAGAACGAGTTGGCCTCGCTCCAGACGGGGTCCAACGTGTCGGATACATACGGAGTCTCGTAGCTGGCCAGCTGTGTGCCGTCGGCCTTGAGCAGCCGCAAGATCACGTACGGGTCGCTCTTCTGGGTGAAGAGGTCAGCAGCCCTCAGGCCTCGGCCGTGTGAGATGTAGGCCTTGAGGACGGCGCGCCGAGTGTAGCGGCGGGCAATGGCAATGGCATCGACCAGGCTGGCCAGATCGTTGTTGGCCAGGATAAAAGCCGCCTTTTCGGTGACGGCTGGCGGCGCCGAAAGAAAGGCCACCGAGCAGTGGGCCTGCTGCAGTATGGCCACGTCGGCCTCGGCCGTCGCGACCACGCACGAACGGCGGCTCATCTTTGCCAGTTTGCGAATTACAGCCAGCTGCTCGGCCTCAGATCGGCCGGGCATCAGCACGTTGATCTTCTTGCCATCGAAGAGGTCGTCAGTTACGTCTGCCGCCGGATCGACCACAGCGGCCGCCGCCTGCTTGAAGCCAACAACCTCATCGGGCTCCTTGGCATCGGCCTGCAGCTCCTGAACGGTGCGGTGATTGAAGGCGCCAATCTCACGAGCGATGGTCACCAGCTCGTCCTGGCCCATGCTGCTGAGCACGACCAACCGAATGCGCATCTCCTCTGCCCGGCTCAGGCCAGAGCGCATCTCGGAGCGGGTGGCACCTTTGGCCTTGGTCATGCTGGCGTCGGGATCGAAGATGAGGTCGGTGATGCTGCCCAGCGCGAAGAGCGTCTTGCTGAGGTCGTGCTGGGGACCGGGCAGGACATGGCAGCCTTTCAGTTCCTCACGGGCGGCCTCGAAGTCGGCCTTGGTCGGTTGTGCCGAGGCTGCTGCCTCAGTCGGCAGATGGTGGGCCATGGCTGAGTGACTTCAATGACTCAAGGTGGTCAATGGTCAGTGTGGTCAGTGGTCACACACACACAGTGACACACACATACACACACACACACACACACACACACACACACTGGCTGTACACTGCCCACAGCCACAAACCGACCGACCGCGACCAGTGACCAGTGACCACCGACCTTGGCCCTTACCGGTAGTTGGAACAAGCCTCAACTCTCATCTGCCTAACAGGAAGAAAGGCCAATGTAGCAAGCATGTATGGGTAATTGACTATGGCAAAAGGATGGCTCTGATGCACTGCACTCTGTGCATTGTGCAATGAATGATAAACGGACATAACCAAGATTGGTTCATGATTCCTTGTTGAAATTAAATTGAAATTGTCAAAGTCATTTAACTACAATTCCCATAATTTATTGACTGGCGCTTCATTTCTCATAAGTCATAAATTAATCAATTAACCAAGTCGATCAACAGAGCTTATAGCTTAGCTACAAGCGAACGCTAAGGGATAGCCTCGCCCTACAGTACATCAAATGTGCAAATGGCTATGTACTGACTGTATAGCTGTATATAGCTGTATATAGCTGTAGCACTATGTACAAGAACAAAAGAGTGCTCAGCGCAGCGTCAGTGTCATCGGCAGGGTCAGGTGAGGAACTGGCGGCTGAATGCCGAGACGCCCTTGATGAAACGGGCCTTGTCCGACATCCGTTTGCGGCTCTCCATCTCCAGCACCTTGGCAAAGAGCGCCGTCTGCTTCTTCCTCTCGGCACGGGCCTCGCTCAGTTCCTCGAGCAGGATGGACCGCGTCTCCTGCGTGTACTGGATCAGGGCCTTGAGCACGGCGCGGTCCTTGCGAGATTCTTGGCGTGCCACGCGGACGGCTTCGCGAGTCACGCCGATGGCATCGCGGATCTCGCCCATGGAGAGGATCACGGTCTCCATGGCCCTTTGCATGTACGATTCGTGCGTATCTCCATCATGCTTGAGAGCCGCAGACATCATCGCCGGCGCTACCGGCTGGGTCACGTCGTGGCTGCTGTAGCTGCTGCTGCCATTGCTGCTGCTATCGTGAGATGACGACGGCTCGTGCTGATGGTGGTGCCTCCTGATCTTGGAGTTGAGTCCCTTGAGCGATTCACGGCGCACACGCCGCCCTCGATCCGATTTCCTGGGCGAAGAAGGCTCACTACCGCTGCCCGTGGGCGAGGGAGATGTGGAAGCCGGTGCGGCCACAGCTGGCGGCGGGTGGTGCGGGGGCTTTGACGGAGATGCTGCTGACTGTTGGCCGTCCTCTGCGTCCTCGACATCCGAATCGTCGGACAAGCTGTAGTCGCTATCGTTGTCGCCGTCAACCGTCGCAGGTGGCGCGATGATACGGTCCGTCTGCGAGGCCTTGAGCGTGGGCGGCACCGCGTCGAAAACCTCGGACGTTTCGACAGCAGCCTTGGCGCCCATGTGGCTTACTCCACGGCCAGAGGTGCCCTTCCGCGATTTCTTCTGACGGCGCGGAGTGCTGCGACTAACGGTAATCTTGGCCGTCGCGCTACCAATCTTGTGCCCGTCGATGGGCGGTACGAAAGAGCTCAACGATGGTGATGAAGGTTGGGATGATGTGCGAGAAGAGGGATCGTCGGCTTCGTCATCCCCTGTGTCCATCTCCTCCTCCACTTCGGCCTGATCATCATCCATGTCGTCATCAGCAACAGGAGAAGGTGCTTCTTCTGCACTGTGAGGGGGACCGCCATTGGTCTCTTCATCCTTCGCCTTAGCAGTAGACGCAGGTGCTGTAGTTGTTTCAGGTAGCTTCCCTTTAGTACTACCTTTAGTACCTTTAGCACCTTTAGCACCGCTAGCCTTCTTGCCCCGCCGGCCTTTACTCTTGGGTTGCCGACCGGACATGGTGCATTCAGCTCCCCATACCCTCACTCAGGGGGGCCTAAGAGCGACAGAGATTGAGGGCCTAGCCCCCGTCCGTTCATCTCTTTCTCATGTTGAGTGCCAATGCATCATGGCCTTGCATTCTTGGCCTTTCTTTCCTCCATCGACTTGTTATCAAAGACTTAATTAAAACACCTTATAAAGCTTCGCACGGACTTTCGAATGGTATGCCGCGCGTGCACTGCTGCCTCGTGTGCATTCGGTAGGTTGCCTACTATGGCTATGGCAAAGACAATCCTGATAATTGATGTTACTCGACTCAAGCACAAGTCAAGGACCTGAAGCGACCTGCACAGCGTGTCGGCCGCACTACTTACTACTTACTACTTACTT